>RCNF010002273.1_pt1 | contig 10275 bp, 7 predicted proteins | sample 2041311 | NCBI WGS metagenome assembly RCNF01 (sample SAMN09708228, study PRJNA481090) | Marine sediment metagenome, whole genome shotgun sequencing project. | biome: marine sediment; feature: ocean; material: sediment; isolation source: Sewage treatment plant 2 marine sediment (STP2) ... | reverse complement strand
GTATCTGTTGATGATAATATATAGTATCATATCCTATAAAACTCCCTGGAACATCCTGCAGTTCTATTATGGTACACTGTTGCTGGCAGGTTATGGGATAGTTCATATTATTCGTATCAGAACTGTCCAATGGTTGAAATCAGGTATTACTGTTTTGGTGCTTTTGGGTGCTGTTCACTGGTTGTATAACAGTTACAGTATAAACTTCAGGTATTATTCCGAGCCTGCAAACCCCTATGTTTATGCACATACTGGAGAGGATGTAACGGATATTGCTGAAGTGGTTTCCCGGGTTGGACAGGTTCATCCTGATGGAAGGGACGTACAAATTGAAATTATCATTCCCGGCCATGAATATTGGCCCCTCCCCTGGTATCTGCGCACTAATAGTAATGTGGCCTGGTGGGACCATGTTGAGAACGATCAGCCGGCGGCCCCCTTGATCATTGCAGCGGCATCTGTGGAGAAAGAACTGATCAATAAATTGTATACCCTGCCAGCTCCGGGCCAACGATATCTCTACATTTCGCTCTTCAGCAGTAGTAAGGAACTGCGTCCCGGATTGGAACTTCGTACGTATGTCAGAAAGGACTTGTGGGATCTTTTACCGGAAGATATGAAGGCAGGAAACTAGCTGTTGAGTCCGGCTGATTTCAGAGCCTTGTCTATCATGCGCAATTCAGAAAACATGCTCAGGAAGGTGTCTCTGACCGACAGGCGGCTGTCAGGATCTGAAGTCCATTCAATAGGGAACTCCAGGATCTTGTATCCTTTTTCCCTGGCCCGGAGAATGATTTCAACATCGAATAAAAATCCATCGGTAATACTCGCAGTATACAGTTCATGGGCGATGGCTTTAGGATAGATCTTCAAGCCGCATTGAGTGTCCGTAAGGCCTTTAGGTATCCGGCTGAGAACCCGGATATATTTTCGGAAAAGGTAGGAGACCAGCTTCCTGTATTGTTTCCTCGGCCGTACAATTGAGCTATCGGCATGAAATCGTGAGCCATGGGCTATTTGACAATTTCTTCCATTCAACAGGGCTATACCCCTGTTTATATTTTCATAAGGTACACAGTTGCCGCTGTCAATGAACATGATTTGATTGGAACAGGCCTCCAGGATTCCTGTTTTAACAGCCTTGCCTTTTCCTGTATGCTCTTTATACCCAATGATCTTCAGGTTGACACTTTCATCAACAACGATACTCTTTGCAACTTCTGATGTTTGATCGGTACTACCATCATCAACCACAATAATCTCCCCTGTCATCTTTTTAGTTGACAAGAATTCAGAAGCAGCAATGATATCATGCCTGATCTTCTGCTCCTCGTTAAAAACAGGTATTACTATGGACAGGTCCATATAGGTTAAAGATAGAAAAACCGGGAGAATGGAAGCAGTATCCTAAGCAGCTTCCTCTTGTTCTTTTTCTTGCTGCTCTATCAGGGTTTTAAGAAGCCCTGTAATCAATATCCATGACTTGCGGGATTTGGAGGCTCTCCTCCTGAACCACATATCACAAAATAGCATTAAGATACCGGTGTTAACAAATACCAGGGAAGGCAATGCTTGTTGCAGGGCAATAAGAACTATTCCGGCAGTGATCATTAATAATGAAGATAACCTCAGGACAAATGCAGTAGAATGAAAAATATGTATTTGTTCCTGGTGGAGGATGTTTTTCCACTCGATTATCTTATTATAACTGTCAGCTGATTTGTGAGCATACAGCTTTTCGAAGAAATCCTTCATCTCCTTCCTGCTCTTCCATGGATATTTTTCCTTGAAAGAAAATTTTATGCCTTGAAGAAAAACCTCATCATCAAACTGGAATCCGAAATTGTCCGGATAACCAGAAACAAAATTCCTAAGTTCGTGTAGCATATACCCTTCTACGGAATTGCTTGAGTAATGTTACTTAAAAAAAGGAAAGTACCTCATTCTAAATTCAGGTATCTTATTCCCAGGGTAAAGAGAAAGATATTGTTATTGATTAGGAGGGGGTCTTTGCCCGTAACGGGCATTGCATCAGACTGGTACTGGAACTCTATGAATATACCAAAGTTATCGAGATTGAACTCAGCCCCCAGTCCACCCGTCAATCCAAGAATGACCTTGTTCTGCTCCTCCAGTGGATAATCCGAATCGGTCTTGTACCTCAACAGAAAATCCACCCTGGGACCAAGCAAAGCATAGGGAATGATACTTTCCAGGTCAATCCTGTACCTGGCCATTGGTGACACACAGATGTAGTAGAACTTCGAAACCTTTAGATCACTCTCATTCACAACGATATTATCATTGTCCAGGTGGTTGACAGTGACCGATTGGGTAGTGGTTTTACTCCCTTTGGTCACAAAAGCAATGTCGGTCTGAAAACTAAAGCGCTTACCCCTGAAGGTCTCCAGGAAAATGCTTGCAGCCGGACCTATAACAGGATCGGTTTTGAGCGTATAATCTATGGAGGTGATTTGAAGGTCCTGGTTGGCAAGGGAAATGCCCGCTTTGATCCCCACGCTATTAATGAACTGCCCCTCAACACTCAGGGTGGTGGTCAGTAGAGCAACTAATAAAACAGGCATTACCCTTTTCATTCAACAATGATCTTTTTAATTTCAAAACCGCTGCTATAATCAAAACGCACAAAATAGATACCCCCGGCCAGGTCTTCTGTCCAGACTGCATAGGTCATATAGGGGAGGCAGCCCTCGTACCTCCTGCTGTATATCCGTTGGCCCCTTACATTGTATACATCAACTTTTATGTCCTCCAGGGTTTTTTCCGACCATTCTTCCTTCAGTACATCAATCAATTTGAATGTAAAAGATCCATTATTCGGATTCGGGAATAGGGAAAATCTTTCACTGCTGCTCTTTTTCTGTGTGATCATCTCCAGGACACCTGCTACACCAATAAGGACCTCATTGTCGGGATCGATTTGAATGCTGTCTATTGATTGAGTTACATTGAATGCATATGTTTCCTCATTGACTGAATGTTGGACCCTGACAGTTGTATCCCCTCCCGGGTAAAACAGCTTGTACTCCATTGGCATTTTAAACAAGGTGGTCCGGGTCGAAGATGTTGTCTGGGTCGACTCGAGGATCACAGTCTGATCCTGCTGCTCCCAGTTTACCTGGTATATAGGATAGCCAGCCCCGAAGTACCATTGATCAAAGAAGTCGGTAAAATCCATACCGGAAGTTTCCTCCAGGACCGCTTTGAAATCCAGTCCCGTGGCAACATCATTGGCATACCTGGAGATAAAATTCCTGAGGGTCCGGAAAAACACCTCGTCATCCTGCAACTCGAACCTGATCATATGTACCAGGGCCATTCCCTTACTATAAGAAAGGTTTCCATTGAATATTCTGGAAGGATCATCAGCCTCTTCAGCAGGGACGTATACTGTACCATCAGGTTCCCTCATTGCCCGATCAAACCGGTAGGCCCGCTCAGCATCTGCATATTGAGGCCCCAGGTTCTCAGTTGCCAGGTACCCCGCATAGGTGGCAAATCCTTCATTGATCCAGATATCTTGCCAGCTGGCACAAGTCACATAATTCCCGAACCATGAGTGTCCCAGTTCATGTGCCACCAGGTAAAACTCAAAGTTCCCCATACCTGTCATTGTCTGGTGCTCCATACCTCCTCCCCTGGGCCACAAATAATGCCCATATTTCTCCTCACGGAATGGATAAGAATCGAAAAGGTCACAGAACAATTCCATAATGGGGATAGTGACATTTATCTGGTCCTTGTATGTCTCCAGGCATCCTGCCCTATTATACAGGAAATTTTGAATGAATATGGGATTGGATGATCCAGCTGGACGCGCCTCGATATTGTATTCAAGATATTCAGCTACAGCAAAGGAGATCAGGTAAAAGGCGATGGGATAGTTTGACTTCCACTCATACCTTACCTTGCCATTAGGAAAATAGGTTGTCCCAGTATGGATCCCATTGGAAACAGCCTTCTGTCCATATTCAGTAGTTACAAAAACATGCACCGAATCGGCTTTATCCTCCAGGTCCATTTTACAAGGAAACCAGTCCTTTGAGAAGAAAGGTTCCGAGCTGGTATAAGTAACCGGTATATCCCATTCTTCATCCGTTTCCGTGACCATTCCACTTCCCGTCTGTCCGCCATAGAAGATCTGGCTTTTAACCATGGTTCCTGTATCCAGGGGATTTCCGAGGGAGATATTGATCTCTTCGCCAACATGGCTGAATTGCTTTTCTTCTCCGTTAACCAGAACCCGGTCCACCACCAGTCCATTGTGAAGCTCCACCACCAGCGCGGAAAGGGGATTGTTCTGGACCCGGGCTAACATGGTAACATTTCCCTGGATATGATCCGATTTATTACCAGCACTAATATCCAGCTTATAGAATTTTACATCGTAGTCCCGGAGCAATGGATTGGTATTTAGCAAGGACAGTGATTTTAAATTTTTCCCATGCGATTCTATGAAAGGCTTATAAACAGGATCTCGAGAAAGCATTATTTGAGCAAGGACCCTGGATGAGGGTGTCAACTGGAAAAGGGAAAATAGGAATACAAGGGGTGCAATTATTCTCATAGTGGTTCTCCTGTCCTTCAATAACAGCGTTAAACTACTACCCGCCATGAAAGTGATAAGTTACATTATTCTGCTGCTCAAAGCAAACAAAATCCTCATCGTGTATAGGATTCTTTGCTTATCTTTAAAGGACTAAAAAAATATGTAGAACTAATATCATAAACCATGAAACCGGAAAAGAATATCCCCAGAAGACAGTTTGTTAAAAACACAGCCCTGGTTGGTGCCGCACTATCCCTTCCAACAATAATCCCAGCACAGGCATTTGGGGCCAATGACCGCGTAAACGTCGCGGTGCTGGGTGTAAATGGACGTGGGAAAAACCATATCGATGGCTACATGAACCTGGATAATGTACAGGTGACAACACTGGTGGACCCGGATATGAATATTTGCCAGGAACGGGCAAAGGAGTATGGTGAAAAATATAATACCACGATGAAGGCGGTTCAGGATCAACGTGAGATTTTGGATGATCAAGACATAGACGTCGTTTCCATCGCTTCCACCAATCATTGGCATGCACTATCTACCATCTGGGCCTGCCAGGCTGGTAAGGATGTGTACGTGGAGAAGCCCGGGTCGCATAACCTCTGGGAAGGCCGGAAGATGGTCGAAGCAGCTGCTAAATACGACCGCATCGTTCAGCATGGGGTCCAGCTGAGAAGTTCAAAAGCGATAAGAGAGGCCATTCAGCTGCTGCGTGATGGGTATATAGGGAATGTTTATATGGCCCGGGGACTGGTATTCAGGTGGAGGGCAGATATTGGAGATCAGGGATTTGAGCCTGTCCCCGAGGGGGTAGATTATGATATGTGGACCGGACCGGCACCCATGCGTCCGTTCACAAGGAACCTTGTTCATTACAACTGGCACTGGCACTGGGATTATGGCAATGGGGATGTAGGGAACCAGGGGATACACGAGACTGATCTTTGTATGTGGGGACTAGATGTAGGATTCCCGACAAAGATCACCTCCATGGGAGGAAAATTCCTATGGGATGATTGCAAGGAGGTACCCGAAGTGCAAACATCCATCTACCATTACCCGGCTGAGAAGAAGATGATCCAATTTGAGGTTCGGCACTGGTGTACCAATCTTGAGGATGGAGCTGGTGTAGGGAATATCTTTTATGGAGAGAAGGGCTACATGGTGATCAAAGGTTATGACACCTACGAGACATACCTGGGCCGGGAAAGGACTCCGGGTCAGAAAGGGAAAGATGGTGGTGACCATTTCCAGAACTTCATAGATGCCGTGAGGGCCCACGATAAGACCAAGTTGCACGCACCGGTTGAGACTGCCCATCTTTCATCCGGACTGGCTCACCTGGGTAATATTTCCTACCGCCTGGGCCGGCAGCTTACTTTTAATCCAAAAGCAGAGAAGTTTATCAACGATCCGGAAGCGGACAAAATGCTGACCAGGAATTACAGGGCTCCTTATGTTGTTCCCGATAAAGTATAAGGAGAATCCCGAATCAAGTCCCCGCAGGTCAATGATCTGCGGTTTTTTTTACTGTAATACTGTCACGCTGTCCCCTGCATAATCTCCTTGAGGTAAGTCCATCACAACATCAGCCCTCCCGGATATACCAATATGGAGCTTACCCAGTTTACGGGAAGGATCGGAAGCAGATATTTTTTCTATCTTATCTCCATTCATTTTTAACATGACAATACCCGGTGAATCCAGTCTTACCCAATGGTCATTTTCAATCTCAACTTTCCCTGATTCATAGAAAACAATCTGGACAATACCTAGTCCAGTATGTTTTACTGCCTGTATTTGTGATGTATTAGATAGAATCTCTATATCTCTCTCTTCTTTCAACTCATCAGGGGTTGTTACAGGAACTACAATATACTGGTATGTCACATCTTTGGTATCCATTTTACCAGGATATAACCACAAATTCTCACCCTGGGGACGTATGCCATGATTGATCCAGAGCTTAAAGACATCTTTTTCAACCAGTTCTTTCGGAGAAACTGCTTGTTTGTTTATATCAGACCAGCGACCGCTCTCCGTTTTGTTTGAAAGGTTAATACTCACAGGTTCGGGAAACAGATATCCTGTTCCATTATGGAAAACCCATTTTACTTCATCTATCTCATGTACTCCTGATTCTATTTTCATTTCATCATTTGCTTTTGACACAATCACGTCTCCACGCAAAAGTGCCTGATTTAAGGTTGTTGCTACAGGATAGTCAAAATGGTTGGAAGCAATTCCTGCCCCGAGGCAGACATATTCATCATCGAAAAAGAACCATGACTTCTTCACTCTTATAAAATCATGCGGGCTGATAAAATCAAATCCGGCAACTCCGTATAATCCATCTGAAGCAGCACCAACAAAGTCAGTAAGTCCTTCTTTCAAAATCTCATGTTGGGAAGGCAGGTTGGGTTTCTGCAAAACGGTTGTTCCCGGTATTTTCTGCCAATCATAAGCAGGCCATATATTGAGATATTCGTCTCCTCTTACTGCTAAATGATTGGTGCCGTCACCCCTGTGATGGTTAAAAATACCTTCGCTGCTATGTGCAAGTTCCATATTGCGATTACGAGTGGAGAACATCCTTACTGAGGTATAAAAATCCGGACGTTGAAATGCCAGGTGTTCTGTTTGCCAGAAGAATTTACAGAAGGAGCGAGTTGGTTTATCCATCTTCCCTTTTCGAAGATCTACAATCTCCTCTATCTCTTCCTTACGATAATCGCTAATTGCCAACAATCTCTCCATGGATACCGGATTGTAAATCAGTGTTGATTCCTCTCTGGTTATATCCCGGTTACACACTCCTTTATCGGAGTATTTTCCATAGACCATTTGCATACAAATCCCGTCCAAACAGTAATCGACCAACAGCTTTACCTTATCTTCCGAAAATGAGTATTCGGTGTTGGCAACATAAGATGTCCACTCTATGCATGCATCGGCATAGGTCAATCCATACTTAGTAGTAGTATTCACCCTGTGTACCCGATGATGATGACTATAATCACATTGCACTCCTCTTTTCCCTGTAGATAATTTTATTTCTCCCTCAATAATTTTTATGATACTCGCAAAATTTTCTTCTTCCCCGGTAAGAATGTAATTTTTTGCTTCAATACCACAGATCTTCACCCTGTCTCCACTGGGACGTGCCCATCGATTATTCTTGCTTGCCCTCCTGATAATTGGCTGCATCTTTTCGAAAAGGTCGGGATCAATATCCTTTTCCATAATAAGAGAAATTGTGACGAAAGTCCTGGGCGTCAAAATAATGTTATGCCACCAGTTATCGCTTATAAAATCATTATTACACCAGAACCTTAATGCTTTGTTTATATCTGCTTTCAGCTTATTGTCCCTGTAAAACCTCGACTCTTTTTTACTGTATGATAAGGCCATGGCCATCAGATTCTCAATATGAATCCGATGCTCATAACCGGTAAGCGTCAAATCCGTGTAATTAATTTCAGGCCAGCTGCCCTCTTGGCTCATGGTGGCCATTGATTCCTCTACACGAGAATCATTAATCTCAGCCAAAAGTGACGCTTTAACTAAGCGTGCTTTGATTGTCTTCAAATCTTTTTGCCCGTAAACCTGCAATGAGATTACGACGCAAAAAATAACGCTTAATATTCTGATCATCTTTTGAACTGGTTTTTAATTAAGATTTCTATTCAAACAGATCCGCTACATGGTCCAGTTCTTCTGGTATGGATATTTGTTGCGGGCATTTTTCCAAACATTGGCCACATTCTACACAATTTGAAGCTCTTTCTGACTCACTGAGAACCAGCTTGTACCTGAATTTGGCGCCCTGATCATTAAATATATGGTGATCATTGGATAGCGCCAGGTTAAATGGAATATCGACACCTTCCGGACAGGGCATGCAATAGCCGCAGGTAGTACAGTTTACTCGCTGCAATTCATTAATGATACCCCTTGCCTTCCTGATTGCATCCTCGTCTTTCCCTGTCCATGGAGCTTCAGAGACATTCTCTGCCAGATCCAGGTTTTCTTTCATTTGATCCAGCTGAGACATGCCGCTCAGTATGGTAGATACTCCCGGTTGATCCCATAACCACCTGAATGCCCATTCTACAGCCGATCGTCCGGAAGCCGTTTCTTTAAATATTAGTCTCGTCTCGGCAGGAAGATCTTTTACCAGCAATCCTCCCCGAAGCGGTTCCATAACAACGACAGCAATATTTCTTTCCGCAGCATACTCCAGTCCCTCTCTTCCTGCCTGGTAGTCCTGGTCAAAATAATTGTACTGGATCTGACATAAAGACCAGTCGTAAGCATCCACAATTTCCTTAAACAGGGTAAGATCATCATGGAAAGAAAAACCGGCATGACGAATTTTCCCTGACCTTATGGCGCTATCCAGAAACTCAAGAATACCCAGCCCGACTAGCTTATCCCACAAAGAACGCTTCAAGGCATGGAGTAGATAGAAATCAATATATCCCGTATCCAGCCTCTCCAGCTGTTCGTCAAGATACCTGTCCATGTCTTTTCGTGTCTCGACCATCCAGGATGGAAGCTTGGTCGCGATATGGATATTTTCCCGGTCAGCCTTTTTGAGCGCCCTGGCCATGAATGGTTCGCCGGCACCACCAGAGGAAAAATCCTTTCCATGATAAGGATAGGCGGTATCAAAATAATTTATACCCATATCAATGGCAAGATGAACCAGTTCCATAGCTCTTTTTTCATCAATTTGTGACCTGTCCTTATCGATTACAGGAAGGCGCATACACCCGAATCCCAAGGCAGAGATTTGCAATCCCGTTTTTCCAAATGTTCTGTATTTCATTTTCTCCCTACCTCGTCAGTTTAAAAAGCAAATGAGTGGTATAGTCTATTCATTAAATATATGATTTTAAAAGAAAGCTTCACCAATGTCAGTAAATTCCGTAATTTTATTTTATTCCCAGGCTTATCTCACGCAAGACATTTTCTTTTTCTCAATTAAAGTATGAATTCTAATTGTTCTACTTATGAAAAAAAGAGATAAAAACCGCAGACAATTTTTACAGTGTATAGGATCGGGCTTATTGCGAGCAGGCCTGTCCCCATGGAATCCTGTCCCGTTTTTTACTTGCACAGATTCATGAGGAGCTGAGTTTCACCCCGCGGAATCCACAGGTCTGATCGACTTTCCAAGGTTTTTTAATCGGGAGGATACATTTTTGGCGCCTTATATCTTCTCCAGAATCTGTATTTACTAAGTGAGGTGTAGGCTATGATCCGGTTAACAAATCTGTATCGCATCAGAAAATGCAAAACCCGGTAACTGATGAATACGAATACCAGGAAAATTAATGCATAGATCAGCGACCAGATATTCTCTGTAATTAACGACTGGTTGATCCATCCCCATACTCCCAAACGATCCAGTAAAGCTATCAATAAGGGCGAAATGACCAGGGATGAAATGAGTATCAATGAAGTTGAAAAACTGTGGGCAGTTTCTATGGCCTCCACATGACAGCTGTGCACACAGCGCATGCAGCTCTCGCAATGGTAAGACCAGAAGGGCCTGTTGCTGATCATTTTAATAGCCTCTACAGGACATTGATTCATACATTTTTCGCAGTTATCACAAGCGTCTGTGGCCAGTAATGTTTTGGCCAGAAAAAAACGTCCAATCAGGAAATAACCCAGAGAAATCGGGATTA
>RCNF010002272.1_pt1 | contig 10276 bp, 6 predicted proteins | sample 2041311 | NCBI WGS metagenome assembly RCNF01 (sample SAMN09708228, study PRJNA481090) | Marine sediment metagenome, whole genome shotgun sequencing project. | biome: marine sediment; feature: ocean; material: sediment; isolation source: Sewage treatment plant 2 marine sediment (STP2) ... | reverse complement strand
ATTGGAAAGAAGAGATGAACAGGACGGTTTTGTATTCTTTGCATTAACGAATATCTTCAGATTACAAATCCAGGCATTGTATAGTGTTTTAGCCTGCCAGTCTAAAGATCAAATTACAGAATTTAAAGACGTTATAGATAATATATTAACAGAAATCGATACGGCATTTCAACAATTTAAAGAGAATGAAATGAGCGTAGATAAAGATGGTAGATTACAAGAATTCTTGAAAGCACTCCTGGAAAAAGTTTCAGAATTGGAACTTCTTGTAAAACATATAAAAATACAGTTGGAACTATTGAATTAATAACTCATGAATAGTCAAAAGCACATCATCAATAAGGTTTTTCTTGAGGTCAATACAAGCTCTACTAAAACAGCTTATAACCTTAAGGACAATCTGGATGTGTTTTTAAAAGAACGTGTGTTTCCAAATATTGAGGCTTATTTTAAAGTAAAAAGTGCTGCCTATCCTATGGCGGCTATACGATTTAATAAAATAGAATTACAAATAAGTCATTTAGATCTTAATAATCTCAACCCCTTAAAAGATCGTATCATTGGTGATCTTAAGAAAAAGATGGATCAAATCCTTGACCGCGTCGCTGCGCCATCTAATGAAGGTGATTTGGTGGTTGTAGATAATAACACCAACCGGCTAGATGCCTTTTTCTTTTTTTTAACTACCGGAAAAAATCCATGGTGGAAACAGGATATCGCTTCAAATTTAGATGTGAATGCTATAAGGCGCATGATTTCTCAAAACGGGTTTAAGCAGCGCTTTTTAACGCATTTGACAAATAAAACAGTTAGGGAACGACTTATTAATCAATTTGATGATTCCATCCTAACCATATTGCTTTCCAATGTACCAATACCCACAAAGAAAGCGCCTGCTGTTTTGAAAAAAAACAAGGGGCTTCGAACTAAATTTTGGAAAGCAGTTATCAATTATACGCTTATCAAAGAAGCACCTCTATTAAAAACCACGATGTATCAATTAATGAAGGCTGCAATAACCAGTGATTCCGAGACTAAGGAACTGGAGGCTTTCACAACTACCCTGATCGGTGAGTCTCTTGAAGATGTTGAACCACTGGAATTCGTACCTTTAGAGGAAGACGAACTACAACAAGAACTTTTGGAAACTGATGAGGAAGCCGAAGGTATTTTTATAAATAATGCCGGCCTTGTGCTGCTACATCCGTTCTTAAAAAACTTTTTTATACTTACAAAACTTGCTAATTCCGGAGGACAAATATTTCCGCAGAAAGAGCAAATAGCCGTTCATTTACTTCACTATCTCGGGACGAAGAAAGAACAGCAATTGGAAAGTGAGATGGTCCTGGAAAAATTTTTATGTGGCTATCCCATTGAAAGGTCTATAGAACGTTATATAAAACTTAGCAAAGGTTTGAAGCAAAAGGCCGAAGAACTGTTGCAATCGATAGTAAGCCATTGGCCAGCTTTAAAAAACACATCGCCGGACGGATTGCGAACAGGATTCCTGCAAAGAGAGGGAAAGTTAATTATTGAAGAAGACAAATACCGATTGATTGTCGAGCGCAAAACGCAGGACATTCTTTTGGATAAAATGCCATGGAACATTCATCTCTTTAAATTGCCATGGCTGGATAAATTAATTTTTGTTGAATGGTAAAACGAATGAGCTATGAGATTTTTTGAATTAAGAAAGCCGCATATTCATAAAACGAATGCGCCATTTATTCAACCCAAATTGAAGATTGGCAAACCTAGGGACAAATACGAAGTTGAGGCAGATGCCATGGCCAACAAAGTGGTGAATAGTACCACGCCTCAAGGAGCAGTTCAAAAAATGGAGGCTACCGAAGAAGAAGTTCAGCAGAAACCACTAGTTACATCGATTACACCTTTGGTACAGGCACAATCAGAAGTTTCTGAAGAAGAAAATGTTCAGGCCAAATGTGCGGATTGCGAACAAGAAGAGAAGGTTCAGCGTATGGAAGAAGAGGAGGAAGCCGTGCAAACAAAACCTGAAGGGCAAATTTCGGAATCAACGAATATCGAATCATCATTAAGAAGTTCGAAAGGCAGTGGACAAGGTCTGTCAAAACCGGTAAAGCACGATATGGAATCTGGCTTTGGTGCCGATTTCAGTCAGGTAAATATCCACACAGATAAGAATGCCGTTCAAATGAACGAGCAATTGAATGCAAAGGCCTTTACCCATGGCAATGATGTTTATTTCAATCAAGGAAAATACAATCCGTCCTCATCTGAAGGGAAGCATTTATTGGCTCATGAGTTGACGCATACGATTCAGCAAAAGGGAATGATCCAGAAAAAAATACAAAAGTTTTCCTACGGAACTGGTAGTGCCCCTCACTCAGATTATAGTCCCGTTCCAAATGATGAAAAGACAAGAATCGATAAGGCAATGAAAATTGTAAAAATAATTGTTGATAATCCTAAAAAGTATCCAAGATGTCATAATTTTTTTAAAACGAATACACCAGGTGGGACATCAACTACATTAAAAGATGTTTTCAATAGAATGAACGTTTGGTTTGATAAAGACAATTCTGTTTTCGGTTCTAGCATACCTGCAAACGATTTAGCATATACTTCAGAAACTTGGAGATGGGGAAGATGGTCTCTAGCAGGAATGTTCATACACGAAATGATGCATCTAGCTGGCCAAGATAACGAGGCAACAAACGATCTAGCCACCAAAAAATGTCGACTCCCAGATATTGCAGAATTCAAAGACAAAAGAAAATAATACCATTAACCATTTCAGTATAATTCATGAAAGTAAAACATAATAAATCATATAAAAACAGGAATATGAAAACACTTAAAACAACTTTTATTGCATTTATGGCAGTAACTATTTTTAGTTGCAGCAGCCTTTATGACCATTATACTTATACTGAAACCCTCAAGGCCAAAGTTGATGCCATTAGCCTTATCGACAAAAGCGACACGCCATTTGCAGATTCTCAAGCGCAGGTTACAGAGCTCAAGAACCATATGGAAACCATGGTACTTTATGAAAAGGGCAAGGCCAAGAACGAACTCACTGCTAAAACGTGGGAACTCATAAGCAGTGACATGCATTTGATGGGAAGTTTCTTGAAACTTTGGGAAGACAAGGGATCCTTGAATACTGCATTCAAGGATGAAGCCAAACCCCAAATTGAGGAAGCCTTCAATTTAATGATCTTCTATGAGGAGAAGAAAGACAAGCAAAGCCAAAATGCGCTCACTCAATTTATCAATCAATTTAATCTCTAATACCATGGATTTCGAAAAACTATTAAAGGAATTAAAAGAAGAAATCATTTTAGAAGCCCAAGATAAATTTGGAGCTGAAGGCAAACTCATTCTTTCGGACCTGCAGGACTATTTGGACTCTTCCAAGGTCAAACTCAAAAAATGGAGTACGCTTTTTGTAGAAGGAGCTATTGACAAAGACGAATTAGAATGGTTGTTGAAAAGCCAAAAAGACCTCTTGGTCATGCGCGCATTGGTTAAAGCAGGCGTCAATAAGATAAAAGCAGGTCATTTCAAGAACAAAGTCATATCAATTGTATTGAACAAACTCGTTGGTATGGTTCTGTAATCGCGTATTATGTTTAAAACGGCGACTGTAGATAGCGCAAGTGCTAAATCGAGTAATTCTTCTCCGTTTCGTCGAGAAACGGAGCAAGAAGCTTTTATACAGCCCAAACTCAACATTGGGAAGCCTAATGATAAATATGAAGTCGAAGCCGATATGGTTGCCGACAAGGTCGTCAACAAAACCAGCCTAAATAGTGAATCCTCATTTTTCTCCCCAGCAACAACGATCCAAAAAAGGGATATCCAAAAACAGGAAGATACTGAAGAGATTCAGGAGAAATCGATTGCGCAAACCATTACACCCATAGTTCAATTAGAAACAGCTGAAGAGGAAACTGTTCAGGAACGATCTAATGAAACCATCCAGAAACAGGAGGAAGAGGAAGACGTTCAAATGATGCAAGAGGAAGGGATCCAGTCCATGGAGGAAGAAGAAAATGTCCAGACTAAAATGGACCGACCTAGAGACTCTGTTGCCACCATCGCCAATCGTATCCGCCAAGGACGCAGCAACGGCAGGTCAATGCCTTCATCCACACAATCAATCATGGAGCGTGGTTTCGGTGCTGATTTTAGCGGTGTCCGAATACATACCGATTCCGTGGCTGCCTCAATGAACAGTGATATTGGTGCTAGGGCATTTACTAATAATAATGATATATTTTTCAATGAGGGCCAATTTGATCCCCAATCTAGAAATGGGCAAACCTTATTGGCACATGAATTAACGCATACCATTCAGCAAGGTGCCTCCACTGCAATACAAGAACCTGAAGCTAGTCCTGAGACTACTTTGGCAGACGCCTTAGTAGAGCACGAGATTGAAACAATTGGTACTTCTAATACTGATGCTGCGAGTCAAAGTGACACCGAAACTGAATTGCGCGAAACTGATACTAGTGTTGCAACGGAAGAAGATGTTATTGCTGAAGAAGATCAAGAAAATCTTGATATCACTGAAGAATTAGTTGGTACTGATGAAGGAGAAGCTGCTGATCCTGTTGAAGCTTTTCCAATGTCTCCTGAAGAAGATCCTGCATTCAATGAGCTAGAATCTAGAGTTGAAGGTGCAGCCCAAGACCAAGAAACTACAGATCCAGCTGAACAAGAAGCTCAAGCCGGTCAAGTTGCTGCAGCTGTCCCTTCCAATGAACGAATGGGTGGTGCACAAGCAAATCAGGTAGCGGTGATGGAGGAGCAAGAGCCTGAAGAATTTGATGCCGAAGCATTTAAGGCGAAACTCATGGAGCGTATCGAAAGCATGCAGCTACCAGCAGATCAGGAAGAAGCTACAGAGTTTGAGGATAATAATAACATTCAAGAAATTAGTGATGCCGCCTCTACAGATGCCACCCAAGCACAACAAAATACCGCAGGCCCGATTTCTGAAGCTACCGCCGCAGAACCAAACGTCGAAGCGGTGCCTGAGCGAGAGGTCATTGCCTTGCCAGAAGCCCCAATTGGCCAAGCGCCTTCATCAGTAAGTGCCAATACGGCTATGCCGAATTCACGACCTGATAGTCAAGTATCGCAACCACTTCAAGAAAACATGCAAGAAGTCGATCAGGAAATGATAGACAATGAGGTCACAGAAGAGCAATTGGCAAGATCCAACGAACCTGAATTTGGAAGTGCTTTGGATTCAAGAAGCGAAGCCAGGGCTAATACTGAAACGGCACCTTCGCAATTTAGGGAACAAGAAACACAATCGCTTAATGGTTCTCAGCGGCAAGCTGAAAACACGAGTGAAGGCACGCTTGAAGGCATGCATGGTGATCGTAGCAATATCTTGAATGAGGTCGTCGGTCAGCAAACAGAGACAGGCACTCAAAACACCACTGAAAGAGAACGCATCTCAAACGAAATCAATGACATCTATGAAGCAGCAAAAACCGATGTTGAGGCTATTCTGGAAGATCTTGATACCAAAGTCACCGAAAAATTCGATGCAGCTGCAAAACGAGCTAAGCAAAAATTCGAAGATTATGTGGAGCAGGAGATGGATGCCTATAAATCGAGGCGCTATAGTGGTATTGGCGGGGGAATACAATGGGGAATCGATAAATTCATGGGGCTTCCAGATGAGGTAAACCGATTCTTTGTAGATGGACGTCTGTTATACATCGCTGAGATGGACACGGCCTTGACCGATATCTCAAATTATATCGGGCAACGCTTAACGGAAGCTAAAAATAGGATCCACCTAGGCAAACAGGACGTCACAGACTATGTGGAAGAATTGCCCGAGAATTTACAATCCATTGGTGAAGAAGCCTCTGAAGACATACAGGATAAATTCGATCAGCTTACAGATGATGTCAATGCCAAACAAGATGAACTCATCGATTCGTTGGCACAACAATACAATGATAGCCTTTCGGAAGTAGATGCACGAATCGAAGAAATGCAGGCGGAAAACAGGGGCCTTATCGATGCGGCAATGGATGCCATCAAGGGTGTCATCGAAACCATCAGAAAACTCAAACAGCTTGTCTCTGATCTGTTATCCGAAATACAGTCGTCCATGGCAATAATTATGGCCGACCCAATAGCGTTTGTGTCCAATCTGTTCGATGGTGTCAAGCAAGGGTTCGATAATTTCAAGTCCAATATCGAGACCCATCTCATCGCTGGTTTTGTGCAATGGCTAACAGGTGCCTTAGGACCTATTGGTATTACCATCCCAGAAGACCTGTTTAGCCTCAAAGGCATCTTTAGCCTAGTCATGCAAGTTTTAGGGCTCACTTGGGATTATATGCGCGAAAAGGCCGTGAAATTATTGGGTGAACCTGTGGTGCGTGCTATGGAATTCGGTCTCGAAATGTTCCAAATTATACGGGAGAAAGGCGTAGAAGGTATTTGGGAATACATTAAGGAGCAGTTTACAGACCTTAAGGAAACCATTATTGATTCTATTAAGGAAATGCTTATCACTCAAGTGATCCAAGCGGGTATCAGATGGTTATTAAGTCTATTAATTCCGGGCGCAGGATTTATAAAAGCCATTATGGCCATCAAGGATTTCATTGTCTTTTTTGTCGAATCAGCGTTGATGCTCATTCCAGCATTAATTGAAGCGATTAGAGCTTTGGCCTCTGGCAGTATGGCTTTAGTTGCCACAGCCATTGAAAGAGGACTAGCCTTATTGGTACCACTGGTCATTAAATTATTTGCACGCATTATTGGCTTGGGTGGCTTGGTTAAGAAAGTACAAAAGATCATCAAAAAAATACGAAGACGTATCGACCGAGCCATCAATAAATTGATATTAAAGGCGAAGAAGGCGTTTAGGAAGTTATTAAGAAGAGGTGACGCAGAAGACGCAACCGAAGGTGATACAGAAGAAAATTTTGAAGTCGAATCCCCTGTACAGATGGAAACAGTAGGCCACAAATTAAAGGGTGTCGTGATAAATGGTAGACTTCAATTAGTTTTTCATTCAGACCCGGTTATTTTAGAAGCGACGCTAGCAAGGATTCTCCAAAATATGTCCTCAGACAATGCAAACCGTGGAATTATAGAAAATGCATTGTTACAAGTGAGGGAGCTTGAATTAGACTATCAAGCAAATGAAAATGAAATACTTAGAGGAACGCCAAATACACCTGAGGGTCGTCAGGCAGCGAAAGAAGGTTATATTTTGAGACGACAAGCCGAAATTTCTAATATGTTGGAAACCGCAGCACGATTATTTCACATCTCAGAATTAGATGAATTTTTTGCAGCAGCTCCTTCCCAAAGGTACATTCCTAAGGGCAGTCAACAAGAAATAGGAAGGTTTATTAGATCAAAGCTGTATGATAATATGCATTCTTGGCAAACACATCGAAATAATTATATGGACAATCACTTACCTAATTTAATTAATGAAATAAATTTAGCTAAATCCAGTGTCAATATGGCTGAATGGGGATTATTGAAAGCACGAGGGGCTATTGAATCTAACGCAGATATCGCTACTTACGACCCTAACTCAATTACATACGCCCTTGATCATCACGAACCGGTTGCCTTTTTTTGGAACTTAGAAGGTCATAAATCTAATGATGATACTCGAAGAGCACATTTCTTGGATGAGACCAATTGGAATATTCTTACAAGTCGCGCAAATTCTGCAAAAGGATCGGGGCCTCATCGATATAATAAATTTGTTACTCAAGCTTTTGAAGGAGGAGCAAAATATTGTGTTGTAGATAACATAAAAGCCGTAATAAATGAGAGATGTATTTTAGTTGATGACGTACTAAGCACACTACAAAGCTTAGCTACATACCATAGAAATGTAATAGATATACCTATTATAGCATTAACAGGCAGTAATGGCAAAACAACCACCAAAGAACTCATAAATACTGTATTAACAACTACATACAAAGTCAAGGCAACCATAGGAAATCTTAACAATCACATAGGTGTTCCACTAACCTTACTTAGTTTTTCTGAAGATTTAGATTTCGGGATTGTAGAAATGGGAGCCAATCATCAAAAGGAAATAGAGTTTTTATGTAGCATTGCACAACCAGATTACGGCTTAATTACAAACTTTGGAAAAGCACATTTAGAAGGTTTCGGAAGTATAGAAGGTATCATAAAAGGTAAATCTGAATTATATGATTTTCTCCGTGAGAACAACAAAATTGCCTTTATCAATAAAGTAGTAGAGAATACAAATCCTGATGGTTTAAGTATTGATTTTATAAGATATTTCGCCTTTTGGGAGAAAATTTATGAGGACAGAACTTTGCAATCTATTCCCAACACAAGTTTCGATTCAACTAGCTTGGCTACATTTCAAGCTACTAAAAGAATTATTATTCCTGATGAATACGAAACAGTCTCTCAAAAAGCAGCTTGGATTTTGGAAAATCATGAAAATTCTTGGATCGACTGGAAGTGCAACAATATTGAAACAATGGTGAGTGCTATAGTAACCTCAGCAAAAGCCATTCAGCCAAACCTTTTGATCAACCTTCATATAGTTCCTTGGCGTGAAAATGATTTTGGTGGAGCAATTAAGAAAATTGTAGGTCAGGACATTAGTCATTTATCCAAATTCACAGATTACCTTTCTCCGATGTGCTATTCACATATGTTGAAAAGAGAGCCTGATTGGGTAAGTTCCGTTGTAAAAGACTTTGATTCACAAACAAATGGCACATCTGTGTTACCAAGCATTCAAGTTAAAGAAGCCTATTTGGAAGATGTTCTAACAGACGAGGAATTCAAAAATAATTTAAAAGCAGCACTTGAATTTCCCTCCAAAGGAGTTGTCTTTTGGTCTTGGGATCATCTGGAGCAAGACCAAAGTAAAAAGGAAATAATAAAGGAAACGATAGAGAAATTAGTATTACTTGCTAAGGATTAATTTTGATATTTAATTATAGTGATAGTAATACTATACCACTAACACCAAATAAAAGCCATTAAAACGGCTCATATTCAAAAACGTTAGCCTTCATTGCTCCTTCGCTTAATCTTCGGTAGCAGAAACTATGACCAAACAATCTAAAGACGAAAATGAAAATAGGTTGTTGCCAGATGGAAGGCTGGCAGGGAAGAGGTCACAGGTGCTTCCGAAATTTCGGGACAGTATTCTCCACAAACCAATCCCGCCAATTGGCGTAAAGGTCTTTTGTATTAATCCTTACTTACACTCAATATCAAAACAGGAATTGGAACATAAAATTCAGATTTCAGTATCGTATTCTTTTCCCACAATTTTTTAAAGAATCCTCTTTTTCTTCTAAAAACACAGAGCAAGTCTGGATGTTCTTTTTGAAAATGTTCCAAAACCCCCAGATAAGTAGTTACGTTTTCTGTAAGCGAAAGATGGGTACTGATATCCATTAATGCGGTATTGACCTTTAAGTCATCATCGGTATAACCAGGGGTTTTTACCAAAAGAAGTTCAATTTTTGAATTATGTTTCTTATATATTGCCACTAAAGGGTCCAAAATGCGTTTTCGTTTTAGAATACCAGACTTCAATGCAGTCAATATAATTTTGTAAGGTTTGTATTTAGTGCCTTTGGGGACTATTAATGCGGGAATATCCGTCTGTTTGATTATCCTACCAGAGGTATGGCCTAAATAAAGTTCCTCATTGATATCATTGCTTCTTGGGGCAAGAATTATTATATCTATGCCCAATTCATTGTCTATCTCTTTTATCCCATCTACTAAATCCCCATTGTAAGTGGCGATTTTTATATTTACTTTTTTAGAATCTACTTGACTTATTACCCCTTTTAAACGTTCCTTCCCACTTTTCGCAATTTTATCGGATATATTGGCCAAACTACCGGCTGGCCCACTAAAGCTGAACACTTCCATTACATAAATATTAGCCTCGAAATCAGCTGCGAAATCAACAGCATATTGTAATGTCTCATTTGCAGTTGCAGAAGTCCCTACGGGAACAAGGATGTTTATCATATCAGTAATTGTTGGTTAATGCATTAAATTTACAATTAAATTGAATCCTATTCATGATTCGTAGTGCAAAGATATCGGAAATTAGTGAGATTCTAAACCTTACCAAGGCCTGTGCGGCTAATATGGTCAAAAACGGAATTTACCAATGGAACGAGCATTATCCATCCGAAAAAGCCTTTGAAAACGACATTGAACGATCGGAATTATTTGTTTTGGAAAAGGATTATGAAATTAT
>RCNF010002271.1_pt1 | contig 10278 bp, 9 predicted proteins | sample 2041311 | NCBI WGS metagenome assembly RCNF01 (sample SAMN09708228, study PRJNA481090) | Marine sediment metagenome, whole genome shotgun sequencing project. | biome: marine sediment; feature: ocean; material: sediment; isolation source: Sewage treatment plant 2 marine sediment (STP2) ... | reverse complement strand
GGCCAATGACACAGACGACCTCGCCGGCATTGACCTGGAAATCGATGCCGCGCAACACTTCGAGATCGCCGAAATACTTGTGCAGCTCCAAGATCTGAATGGTTGGAACGTTCTTATCCATGGCTCACCTCGCCCTCGCAGCACGCTTCTCGAGTTGTGCAACAAACCTCGTCATCGGGAGCGTGATGACCAAGTACATGAGCGCAATGACAATCAGCGGCGTGCCGTTGAATGTGTCATTCATGAAATCTCGCCCAAATTTGGTCAGCTCCTTGGTGGCAATAGTGGTACCCAGAACGAACAACAGCGAGGTGTCCTTGATGAGGATCACCAACTCGTTGGTGAGCGGCGGGATGATGATACGGAACGCTTGCGGCAAGACGATAGACCTGGTCGCTGCTCCTTTGGTCATGCCCAGCGAGCGAGCGGCTTCCATTTGACCGCGGGGAACAGCTTCGATTCCGGCCCGGATGGTCTCTGCCATGTAGGCGCCGGCAACGAGTCCAAGCCCGAGGGTTCCCTTCCCCAGGGTTCCGCCCGGGATGCGGATGCCAAGCGCCAACGGCAGACCGAAGGCAACCAAGATGATGGTGATCAGCGCCGGTAGGCCCCGAAAGAGTTCGATGTACCCCGTGGCAAACCAGCGGTAGGGACGTATGGTGGATCGCTTCATCAACGCCAGGATCAACGCCAGGACGAGACCGAAGCTGAATGCCAAGGTCGTGTAGATGATCGTGTTCTTGGCCCCGATGAGAACAACATCGGGGAACATCGCCTTGATGATGTCGGGTTGAAAGAAACTCTGCTGCAGCTGCTGCCAATCGATGGTGAAGGCAAGAACCACAAGAAAGATGGCGGTGACAACGAAGATAACACGCCGTTTGATCTCGGCGCGACGCATCCGGCTCGACTTGGTTGCTACCGCCATTCGCCGTGTACGTTACCGCGTTGGGGCCTTCCCCTGCAGATGCACCTCCGGACGGCAATGCGGGGCGGCCCCAACGGACCGCCCCGCCAATGCGTAATGGGTAGAAACAATCAGCTGGTCGGGAAGAACTGCTCGTAGATGTCGTCATACGTGCCATCGTCGCGGAGCTTGGCAAGTGATGCGTTGACCGCAGCAATCAGGTTCTCGGCTCCCTCTTCCTTGACGGCAAAGCCGTAGAACTCGTCTGTGGTGTAGATCTCAACGAGCACCAGGTTGGAGTTGTTGAGGGCAGCGTCACCGTTGGTCACGATGTCCTGAAGTACTGCATCAAGCTCGCCAGCATTGAGTGCCGTGATGAGGTCGCCGGGATTCTCGAACGAGATGGAGGTCGCATCGGCCGCATTGTCGGCTGCATACTTCTCTCCGGTTGTGCCCGTCTGGACGCCCAGGTTCTTGCCGCTCACATCGGAAAGCGAGGCGACTCCGCTGCCTTCGGTGGTCAGCAAGGATTGGTCTCCTGAGAAGTACCCCTCGCTGAAATCGATGTTGGCTTCACGCTCCTCGGTGATCGTGATCGACGCTGCCGCAATGTCACATTCGCCGGAGTCCATCGCAAGGCCCGACGTGATCGGATCAAAACCAATATTCACTACGGAAGTTTCCAGTCCCAGATCTTCGGCGATCGCACGCATCAGCTCGATGTCGAATCCAGTGAACTCACCGTCCTCTTCGTACTCCATCGGTGGGTAGGGCGAATCGGTGCAGACCGTGAGCGTCCCATCGTTTACGAGGCCTAGGGATCCTGCGTCGACGGCATCGTCATCGCTACACGCAGCAGCCAGCAGCGCAAGCGCGAGCACAGCTACAACAAGTGTTCGTGCACGTGTCATGAGTTGTCTTTCCTCCTCTTTGGCGTGCGGGTCCGCCGCCATGCCTCAAGCCTAGGCGATTCTGGAGGAGGTCTTCTTCAGTTCGGCGGCGGGATCACCTGCTCACCCAAGAGCCGCATTCTGTCACCCCAGGTGGCATCGACGAAGTAGCCGCCGAACGCATCACCGTCGAGAAGGAACTGGAGCGCCTTCAGCAAGCCCACCGAGGCGCACCCACAACCGAGTCGGTGCCGGAGGCCACTCAACGCCTCTCGAAGCTCGCAGCAGACCGTCTCGCCGAACCAACGGTCGAACTGAAGGCTGAGGTCTTCGACCTGCTTGACATCGACCTGATCCGTATCGAGGGCCGCACATTCGAGGGTGTCACCCGCATCCCAATGCCGGACCCTCACAGCAAAGGGGGGAGGGTTGGGAAGGGGCGCCTCGACCGTCGAGATCACCGGCTGACGAATCATCAGAGGAGCACGCTGCGGCGACAAGCATCACCGCGAGCGTCACAACAGGGCATTCATGAACTTGGGCAGCATTCCTCCTTGGTGTCCCGATTCCGGGACCGTGGCGAGAGGCTGCTCGCGGACTGAGCGTCATGTCGTATTGCGCCGATCGTGCACCGGTAGAGTGACCTCGTGACACGCAAGACCAAGATCGTCGCAACCCTTGGACCGGCGGTCGACTCCCTCGACGATGTCCGGGCAATGATCGATGCGGGGATGAACGTCGCCCGTTTCAACTTCTCGCACGGCACGAACGAAGAGCACCGTATGCGGCACGAATGGGTGCGGACGGCGTCACGTGAAGCCGGTGTCCCGGTTGGCACGATGCAGGACATTCAGGGCCCGAAGATCCGCGTTGGTGTGTTTTCCGGCGGATTGGTCGTGCTCGACGCGGGGACAGAGGTGATGTTCGTCCCAGGAGAGGGCGAAGGCGATGCATCGCGAATCTGCATCGCGTATCTCGAGTACGTCGATCTCGAACCGGGATCGAGCGTCCTGCTCTCGGACGGGATGATCCGCCTCGAGGTCGTCGCCGTCCACGGATCCGAGGTGCGCGCCCGCGTGATCGGCGGTGGCGTGTTGCGCGATCACAAGGGAGCTGCGTTTCCGGGGAGCGACACCGGCGTACCCGTCATCACGGAGAAGGACATCGCCGATCTGGCGTTCGGGAGCAAACTCGGTTTCGACCTCATCGCTGCGTCGTTCGTCTCGTCCGGGGCCGACATCCGAGAGATACGCAAGTATGTCGGGTACATGCCCGTCATCGCCAAGATCGAGTCGACGGTCGGCTATCGAAACCTGGACGACATTCTGACCGAGGCCGACGGAGCCATGGTGGCGCGCGGCGATCTCGGTGTGGAGTTGAATCTCGAAAGCGTTCCTCGAGCGCAGACCGAGATCTTGGCTCGGACCAACGCCGCAGGCAAGATCACAATCACGGCGACGGAAATGCTCGAGTCGATGATTTCGAACCCTCGGCCGACGCGTGCCGAAGTGACGGACGTGTATCGCTCGGTACTCGACGGGACCGACGCGGTCATGCTGTCGGCCGAATCCGCGATCGGTGACTATCCCGTGGAAGCGGTGAAGGCCATGGACGTGATCAGCCGCGAAGCTGAGCGCAGCCCCGAATTCGTGACCGCACCGCACGCCGGCATGTTGCATGATCGCGCTCCGTATGCGTCCGCGGTCGCCCAGGCGGCGGTAGAAACGGCGAACCGGCTCGAGATCGACACCATCGTGGCGTTCACCGAGAGCGGCACGACCGCTCGCTTGCTTTCGAAACACCGCCCGCGAGCCGACGTCTATGCCTTTACGCCACACGAGTCGACGTACCGCCTGATGACCCTGTTCGGCTGCATAACGCCGCTCAGATCGCCGCCACAGGAGTCGACCGACGAGATGCTGACGTTCGCCGAGCACTATCTGCTCGAACACGACATCGTGCACACTGGTGACACCACCGTGATGGTGGCCGGCACGCCACCGAACCTCCGAGCTTCGACGAATCTGATGAAGGTTCACCGGGTGGGGAGCATGACCGGTGGGGTGCCGCTGCACTGACGCTCGGCGAAGACCAGGATCTGGGTCCCTCTACACTCCCTGCCAGGCATCCGAGGAGCACCAAGTGGGCCAGAACATCGAAATGAGTGAGCGGACGGTTGTCGGCGACGTCGTCATCCTCACGCTGAACCGCAATCTGACGAGCATGGCCACCCGGGTTTTCGCCGAATCGCCGTCAGAAGTGGCTGCGGACGACTTCGTTGCTCTCCTCGCCAAGCGGATCTTCGATGCCGATGCGAACGTGACACGTGTGTATGCAGCGGCCAACGCGGTGCAAGTGACGCGAACAGGTGGATGGGATGCGGCTACCGAGGGCGCAGTCGACGCGCTCGTTGCCAACCTCTACCGGTTCTACGACTGATCAGCCGTCTCCGTCTGGCGGCGCAGTGGTGGTCGTTGTTGGTGCGGGCGCTGTCGTTGTCGTCGTCGCTGGAGCGCTGTAGACACCAACGGTGAGCGTGACCGAGGAACCAGGGGACACCCACGCACCGGCACCGGGATCCGTCGACAAGACCACCCCGTTCTTCGACTCACTATCGACGGTTTGGTCGACTCTGATGATCGTGTAGCCGGCCGATGCGAGTTGTTCGAATGCTGCGTCGTATGACGTGCCGACGACCGAAGGGATCTTCATCGGGCAGTTGATCGGCTCCCCGGTCACCATGCACTTGTGCACGGCGATCTTCTCGTCCTGTGTCCGATATCGCCAGGTCCAGGTGCGTTCGCGCTCCGTCGTACCGCCGGCCTGCTTGATGATGCGGGTCACGCTCGACGTGAAGCCGTCCTTGCCTGTCTGGATCCGCTTCTCGTCACCGGGGTTCACGGTGATTTCCGGGTCCTCGTTCGCCACATACAACGTCTCGTATTCTTCTTCGTTCGTGTCCTCGCCCCACTCGGCCGTGCATGTCTTCCCGCCGTTGTTGCCGAAGAAGTACACCGAGACCTGGGTGTCGGAGTAGCGGGTCCGAATGATGACCGGCGCCTCTGAGTTGTTGCGAAACTTCACGTCCGGTGATGGATATCCCATCGTTGCTTCAACGACTTTCGGGTACTTCGAGAAGTAGAGGGAGTGGGGTTGATGCTCGACGTCTTCGTAGCACCCGTAGAACACAGCGTTGTAAAGCGTCGTGGCAAACTGAGAAACGCCACCACCGATGTTCACGGTGCTGCCCTCGCAGATGACCTCTCCACCGATGATGGCACAGTCTTCGAGATAGCCCTTCGCGAGCGTGCGTTGCCCGACGATGTCGTTGATAGAGAACGTCTCGCCTGGGAAGACCGTGGTCTCGTCGACGGCGTCGGCCATGAGATGGATGTTGTGGACGCGGTTCTCTCCTGGGGTGTCGGTTGTGAACTTCGAGACCAGACCGAGTGGTCCGTACGCTTGTGCTTCTTCGGTCGTGAGACGCGGTTCGTCACCTTGTGCGACCGGGAACGGTCCGGTCTTCGATCCCTGGGCAGCCTTCATCACCTCGGCCGTCACCGCAGGAACATCCATCAAGGTCCCGTACCGCGAGGGCGTGATCGTCACACTGCTGTCCGACAGCTTGACCTTGAACTCGGCGCTTACAGGCGGCAATTCGAACTCGGTGCTCCGTGATTCGAGGAGATCTCGGATGGTCGCCTCGTCGAGCAGGATCTCCACGGCGACGGGATCGGAACTGATCTCGGTATAGACGGCGCGAGCGATCTCGTCCGCCGCGAACGTCTGGGAGTACTCGATGTCGTCGTTGGACAGCGTCACAGGCGAGGCGATGATCCGCCGCACCTGCGCTGCGGCGGAGTCCACATCGGAGTTGGTAACGACCGGCTGGTGCTCCGTGACCGGGATGTGGGCCTGACGGTCCTCGAGCGTCGAGAGCGTCTCAGCGACGACTTCAACGGCCGGTTCGAACTCGACCCGTTCTCCGGCTTTCGGGTACTCGACAACGACCTCGCCGTCGGTCACCGCGACAGCGCCTTCGTAGGCCGGATTCGGGATCGCCTCGTCCTGCCACACCGCCAGTTGATCGCTGATGGCCGTGCGGTCAAAGGCCACCGCAACGGCGACGTCGACTGAATCGCTGAACCCGCCAACCCAGGAGAAGAACCGCCTGATCGAACCACCCTCGGTGCGTTGGCTCATGGCCGTGGTTACAGCGGCTTCCTCGTCGATTTCGACGCCGACCGACCGGGGGTCGAGACGGAACGTACGGTCGTTGACAGAGAAATCGGCGGGCGTGGTCTGCAGTTGCTGCTCGTAGGCTTGGACGGTCAGCATCGCGTCGTCGTAGCTCAGGCCGCTGACGTCGATCCCAGCGATTGAGACATTGCGGGGGATCTCGCCTTCCGCGACCGAACGATCGACCCAGAACACTCCGGCAGGGAGCAGAAACAGGGCGATGGGGAGGAGAGCGAACAGTACGACGCGGGGCTTCACGATGCGTTTCGGTTGGGGGTCGTGTACACCGATGAGGGTACCGGCAGGTGCCGATAAGCGGCGCTAGGCGCCGTCTCCGCCGCCGCCGCCGTCGTCATCCGGCGGCGTGGAGACGCCGACGGTGATGGTGATCGTCGTACCCGGACGCTGAGATCCACGCGGCGACGCACCGATCACCACTCCGTTTTGGGCCGGGTCGGTGACATCGGCGTAGGTGACGGTGACGGCGAAGCCCGCACCGCTCAATGTCGCGACGGCGTCGCCCTCGCTGAGGCCCGTGACCCCGGGGACGCCGACCGGACAGGACGCACCGGAACCGAAGTTGCACGGGTGTTTCTCGATTATCTTGAACGTTCCCCGGTAGCGGTGGGTATACGGCTGGCGGATGACCGTGCCGTCCGGCATGGTCATCACACGCGTCACGGTCACACTCCATCCCTCCGAGCCCTTCGACGCGACACGCTCGGTCCCCGGTGTGATGTCGGCATTTGCCTCGTACACGAGCTTCGGATTCGTGAAGTTGAATCGCTCCGACCGCTCGGCTTCACAGGTACGGCCACCGTTGTCTCCGTAGAACTTCACGGTGATCGTGCTGTTGCCGTCGTAGGCGCTGCGAATGATGACCGGCGCGTCGGTGTCGTTGCGGAAGCGGACGTCGGGCTGCGGGAAGCCCAGCGTTGCTTCCCTGCCCTCGGGGTATCGCGAGATGTAGATGCTGTGGGGAGTGTGCTCGAGATCTTCGTAGCAGCCAAAGAAGATCGCGTTGTAGATGGTCGTCCCGTATTGGCTGACACCGCCGCCGACGTTGGCAGGTTCGTCGCAGCAGATGACCTCCCCGCCGATGATGGCCCCATCGCGCTTGTAGCCCTTCGCCTCGGTGCGGGGCCCGATCGCCTCGTTGATCGAGAACTCATCACCCGGCCACACGACGGTCCCGTCGATGGTGTCCGCCATGAGGTGGATGTTGTGCACGCGGTTCTCGCCGGGGGTCTTGGTCGTGAACTCTGACACGAGATCGAGCGGGCCGAACGCCTCTGCGGCGGCCGTCGTGAACTCTGGTTCGGCGCCCTCGGCGAAGATCAACCGGCCGGTCGCCGTCCCCGATGTGGCCGCCTCGAGCAACTCTGCCGCTGCCGCATCGGGATCGATCGCCGTTCCGTTCTGGGAAGGAATGATCGTGACTTCATTGGTCTCGATGTCGACTTCGAAGTCGGCGTTCACCGGCGGCAATTCGAGTTTCTCACGGTGGGGCTCGAGGATCGTCGCGACTTCATCGACATCGAGGGAGATCTTCACCTCGACCGGTGAATTCCGCACGACCTCAACAACCGTGGCGCTGCTGATCTCGGATGGGCTCACGGTGAGCACGACGTTGCGGTCCTCGTTGTGGAGGACGACCGGGCGGGCAACCATCCGACGAAGCGTGGCTACCGCATCATCGATGTCAGCTGTCGTCAACTCGGGTACCGAGTCGGTCAGGGGGAGCGCCGTGATGTCGCGTTCCGGTTCGGTGAGCACGGTGTCGACGATTGCGACGGCGGTTGGTGTGTCGACGCGTTCGCCGATGCGGGGATATTCGTAGGCGATCTCGCCGTTGACGATCTCGACCGACCCTTCGTATGCGGGGTTCTCGATCGCGTCTTGTTCCCATTCGGCGAGGTGATCCTCGACTGCGTCTTCATCGATCGACACGGCGAGGTCGATATCGACGAGGTCGGTGAAGCCGCGAACCCACGGTAGGAAGCCGCGCACCAGCCCGCCACTGCGCTGGCTCAGGGCGGTCTCAACTGCCTCTTCGACGTCTGCCGATAGGCCAACCGCCAACGGATCCAGGTCGAACTCGCTCTCGCTGACGACGAATGTTGCAGGCTGGCTCTGGAGCTCGCTCTCGTAGGTGCGGACCACCACGAGAGCGTCTTCTCGCGACAACCCGCCGACATCGAGACCGACGACGCTCACATTGCGTGGCACCTCGCCCCGGTTCGCGGTGCGGTCAACGAGGTAGACCGCGATCGGCAACAGGAGGATGAGCATCGGGACGGCGATCGATGCGGCGATGCGAGTACTGCGAGCGTTCATGGGATCCTGAGACGGGAGGTGATCGCGGCGATTATAGGAACGCCCCCCGATAACGGGTGTCATTGGAACGGGCCAGAACCTTTGTCCTGCAAGCGTTTCGGCGTAAGATCCCATACTTGTGATTCATTTTCCCGAAACGGTGCCCGGTGAGCCGCTCGCGGTGTCGGCAACACTCTTCGTCACCTATCGCTCGTGCCCCCAGCAGGCACTCGGCCGTCTGCAAGGCGAGTACCCGCCCGACACGATCGCCACGTTCCGCGGTTCGCTCGCTCATCGGTTGTTTGCTCGTCATCTCGTGCGCGGGCCGATCGCCGACGAGGACGTGCCACGGGCGTGCCGCCAGGAGATCGGTGCGGCGGACGGGCACCTCAACATGAAGCTCGGGCCGCTCGCGCTCAACCGGCCCTCGCGGCTCGCCCCCGTCCTCGCCGAGGTCGGAGACCTGTACGCTCGCTTCAAGCGGCTTCCGACGGAAGGCATCAGCTCCGTGGAAGTGACGCTCGACGTGGATTGCGGAAACGGTGTGACGCTGCGCGGGCGCGTCGACGCCGTGTTCGAGGATCTGGCCGGCGAGGCAACGATCATCGACTGGAAGACGGGATCGTGGCTCGACGACGCCGAGCCGCAGCTCGCGTTTTACGCGATGCTGTGGGCGATGGAACACGGCTCGCTCCCAACCAAGGTCGAAGCCGTCTCGGTCAGAACCGGGGAGCGCACCGGGATCGTGCCGACACCCGAGGGCGTCGAGAACACGGCCCTCGAAGTCGGGTCGATGGTCGACACATTGCGGTCGGCAATCGCTGCCGGGAACGACGTCGAACGCCGAGCGGGTCCCCGTTGCCGGTGGTGCCCGCTCCTCGAGTCGTGCACGGAAGGGACGGCTGCAGTCGGCATACTCGATGCCCATTGAGGCGGCACGTGTGGTTGACTCGTCTGATGCCCCGAACGATCCTCACACTGCACGCCCATCCCGATGACGAATCGAGCAAGGGTGCGGCCACGATCGCTCGCTACAGCGACCTGGGTTTCCGCACAGTTCTCGTCACGGCGACCGGCGGTGAAGCCGGCGACATCCTCAACAGCGCTGCGGACACGCCCGAAGTGCGTCGCAATCTGACAGCTGTGCGTCGCTCGGAACTGAGCGAAGCCGCCTCGATCATCGGCTACGACGACGTCGTGATGCTCGGATACCGCGATTCCGGCATGCCGGATACTGCGGAGAACGCTCACCAGGACGCTTTCGTGAACGCGCCAATGGATGAGGTCCTCGAACGGCTGGTCGCGATCGTTCGTTCGGAGCGGCCGGAAGTGATTATCGGCTATGACGACCATGAGTGGTACCCCCACCCCGACCACCTCCGCATTCACGACTTGTCCGAGGCGGTGTTCGTGGCGGCAGGCGATCCCGATCGCTTCCCGGATGCCGGGAAAGCATTCGAAGCGCGGCGCCTCTATGCGCCGGCCTTCTCGCTACGTCGAATCCGGGCGCTCGGCAAAGCGATGACCGACCGGGGTCTCGAGTCCCCGTTTGATCGGTGGATTGGACGCATCGACCCAGACGCGCAAGATCCGCTGCTGACGCATGTCGACGTCGGTTCGTACGTCGAGCGCGGTCGCGACGCGCTGCGGGCGCATCGCACGCAGATCGATCCCGATGGACCGTGGTTCCAGATACCGACCGACGTGGTCCGCGAGGTCTACCCGTACGAGGACTTCGAGCTCATGGCAGCACGCGACGGCGCACCCGCGACCGGTACCGAACTCGTCCCCTGACGTCTCCGACGACCGGTCACGCCGGTTCGCCCCCCCGGTGTGTTTCAATACGGGTCGTATGGATCGCCAAGCGGCCGACTATCTCCACGCCATTCTCTCCGATCTCGAACCGGGGGTCTCCGGAAGCTTTAA
>RCNF010002433.1_pt1 | contig 10281 bp, 8 predicted proteins | sample 2041311 | NCBI WGS metagenome assembly RCNF01 (sample SAMN09708228, study PRJNA481090) | Marine sediment metagenome, whole genome shotgun sequencing project. | biome: marine sediment; feature: ocean; material: sediment; isolation source: Sewage treatment plant 2 marine sediment (STP2) ... | reverse complement strand
TCCGATGCCGTCGTCGCAGATGCGCCTTTTGGGACGCTCGGGCTGAGTGTCTGCTACGACCTGCGCTTTCCGGAGCTCTACCGCCGCCTAGTCGATCAGGGTGCCATTGCCCTTGCCATTCCTGCGGCGTTCACCCTCACGACCGGCAAGGATCATTGGCACGTCCTGCTTCGCGCCCGCGCGATCGAGCAGCAGTGCTACGTTCTGGCCGCTGCGCAAACGGGCCATCACTATGGAGAGCGACGCTCCTATGGCCACGCCTTGATCGTCGACCCTTGGGGGACCGTCATCGCGCAGTGCGCCGAGGGAGAGGGCGTTGCGGTGGGTCCGATCGAGCCTGCATATGTCGACAAAGTTCGCCGGGCGGTGCCAAGCCTCGCCCACCGTCGCATTCGCTAGCGCTCTAAACGCATCGAGCCCCGACGGCGGCACCGACGGGGCTCGACTTCGCGTTGACGACGAACGTCTCTACGTGAGCGGCGGGAAAGTGAGCGTGGGCACGCTGTTCCAGACGCAAGTCGGGTTCTCGCCCGCAGTCGACAGGTTGAGCGGCACCGGTGCTGTGATCACGAAGTTGATGTCCGTTGCTTCGAGGACAATCGAGCCATCCACGTCGGTCCAAGCCCCGGCTTCGACCGGCGTCGTGACGATGATGGGGCCCGGGGTGCCGTTGTTATCGGGGTCATCGGAGAAATCGACGGTGCACGGAGTAGTTGCCGAAACGCTGACTACGGCGCTGCCTTCGGCATCGTCGACATCGACCGATGCGTCACCGATGGTTCCGTCCTTAGCCCTGGCTCCGATTTTCCCGACGGTGTCCTCCGACAGATTCAACTGAGCCTGAAGCTCGAAGTCGACTTCGCCGGCGATGTCGCCCATCGGTTTGGCCGCAAGCACGATCTCGATCGGCACCTCGAGGACGCCGAGCCCGTCGCAGGTCACCATGCCGGTGTCGGTCTCAAAGCTCTCGTCGAGCGATACGCCCGCACCGCAGGCCTCTAGCATGGCGCCGCCTCCAGCACCTCCGCTGCCCGTCGTGCTGCTGTCGTCACCGCAACCCACCAGGCCGAGTGTGCCAGTCAGCACAGCAATCACCATTAGTTTAGAAATTCTCATCATCCCTCGTTCTCCTTCAGAAGCCCCGGCAGCGCGGAGTTTTGCACATCATTGCCATCAAGCCTAGCCGGACTTCGGGAACCAGGGCATCAAGCGGCTGGTCGACTCTTGGTACTGCGCATACGCCGGGTACTTCCGAGCGGAAATCTTCTCTGTGAGACCCGTAGAGCCCTGGAAGAGGAGCGAAAGAACCGCGGCACCGGCGATGGCCCAGTTGAGCCAGCCGGCGCCGGCTGCGATCGAGAACACGTAGTAACTCCACCAGATCGCCTGCTCGCAGAAGAAATTAGGATGCCGCGAGTATCGAAATAGACCGGTCGTGATGAAGCCGGCTTCGGGGGTTTCGCCTCGGGCACTCGCCGCGTACTTCGTGGTCTGGAACTTCCACTGCTGCTGGTCCGCCACCGACTCCCCGATGAAGAACACAATGAAGGCGACCGCAGCGGCGTAGTCGAGCGCGTTGAGCGGCGTGCCGGCCAGTTGATAGGCCGCGTACGAGGGCACGACGATGAACAGGAGTAGATAGTTTTGAAAAGGCGCAAGGAAGGTCGCGTTCAGTACCTGGAACCACACGGGGCCGATCTTCGCTTGAATCTCCTCCCAGCGATAATCCTCCCCGCCCGTCGTGTAACCGCCCTTGCGCGCGAAGTTGTACGTCAGGCGCACACCCCAAAGCACGGTGAGCGCCGCCATCAGATTCATGCGCGCATCGCTGAACCCGACGTAGCCCGCGAAGTGAACCGCAAAGAGCGGCGGTGTGATCGACCAGAGCCGGTCGACCCAGGAGTATTCTCTCGTGGCGAGCGAGAGCAGCCAGCAAAGGAGCGCGATGCCGCCCGCTGCCCAGAGTGCCGTCGCGAGGGGATCGGTCGATCGATAGAGCTCGAGCAGTTGCATGGGGCCGTTATTCAGACCTCATACAGAACGTCAAGGTAGCGTTCGAGCAGGTCGGTGACGACGCCCTGAACGGGGACCGTGCTGGCCATGCCATAGACTGGCGCCATCCCTTCTTCTTCACCGGGATGAGCCACGGCATGCGCAACGGCAGCGCGAAGATCATCGAGGAAACGCTCGGCGACCCCCTCTTGCGTGTGCCGGAGCGTAACCGCGAGGTGGACGCTTGGCGGCTTGTGCAGGCCGTTGAGGTTCCAGTGGCGCTTGGTCATGAACTCCATGACGCTATAAATATTGAGCTCGTTGGAGGCGAACGCGATCACCCACAGAGGGTCGCCGAGGACATGGAGCTGTGGAATCGCCCGGATGCCCTCTCGAATTTTCTCGCCGGTTTCGAGGATTCGGCGGCTTGCATCCATGTAGCCACTCTCTCCCATCGACACCATTGCCGCCCAGCAGGCGGCGCTGAGCGCCCCCGGCCGGCTCCCTGCGAACGTGGGTGAGAAGTAGAGCCCGCCAGGCCAGTCCGCGACCGTGTAGTACTGATAGTGGCGGAGGTCCGGGTCGCGGTAGAGCACGACGCTCGTACCTTTCGCCGCGTAGCCGTATTTGTGAGTGTCCGAAGACATGGAGGTGACGCCTGGGAGGCGAAAGTCGAAGGGTGGAACGTCGTAGCCGAGCCTCTCTGCCCAAGGCAGGATGAAGCCGCCGAGGCAAGCGTCGGTGTGGAAACCGATGCCGCGCTTGCGGGCGAGCTCCGAAAGCTCTTCGATTGGATCGATCGCGCCATGCGGAAACGACACCGCCGACCCGACGATGCAGATGGTGTTCCGGGTCATCGCCTTCTTGGTTGCGGTGACGTCCGCACGGTAGTCCGAACTCACCGGCACCTTCACGAGCTTGAGCCCGAAGTACTGCGCGGCCTTGTCGAATGCCGCATGAGCGGTGGTGGGCACGAGCAACTCCGGAGCGGTAATCCCTTTCGTCGCGCGCGCGCGGTCCCTGTAGCTGCGCATAGCGAGTAAGATGGATTCAGTACCGCCACTCGCGACCGTCCCACAGACACGAGCATCCCGAGCCTGCTTGGCCCCGAGCATGTTGGCCGTCATCGAGACGATCTCGGCTTCGTATTTCGCGATGCTCGGCCAGAGGTCGGAGTGGAGCGGATTCGTTTGCGAGGTGATCGCGTATGCCTCGTTGAGAAACGCGATGTGCTCTGGATCGCCGTGATACACAGCCCCTGAAACGTAGCCGTCCTTCCAACGGTCCGCCTCGCGCCGCTCGAGATCCCGCAACGTCTCTAGGATCTCCGTTCGTGGCCTCCCATCGGCCGGTAGGTCAGCGTGCGCTTCAACTTCGCCCTCGTATGGCTTCGCCGACTTGCGAAGCTCATCCATGATCGGTGCATACTCGGCGTTGAGCTTTTCTCTCACGATTGGAAAACGCTTCGCGTAGCGGTACAGGCGCGCGACCAGAGGCTCGAGCGGGCCGAGCTTGACGTTCGCGAGGTCTTTGATGTCCATGCGCCTTCCGTACCGCAGCACCGGGTATTTCGCTAGCGCCGGCGGTCTGCCTAGCCGTTGAGCCGACTGTACATGGCCGTGTTGTTCTTCTGGATTTCCAGGAAGGCCTTGTACAGCTCGTCGTAGATGGACCTGTTGCGAGGGTCTGGTGTGTAGCGTTTTTCGATGGGAACACGCGAGGGGATGTCCTCGACAGCCAGTTTGCCGAGCCCCACGGCCGCGACGAACGCAGCACCTCGGACGTTCGCCGAAAGAGGGTCGGCGACACGGTCGATCGGGCGGTCCAAAATGTCCGCGAAGATCTGGCACCAAAGCTGCGACTTCGCTCCGCCGCCGATGAACCGAATACCTTCGAACGGCCTGCCGATGAACGACTCGACCCCGCCCATCAGCCAGCGGGTGTTGTAGGCCACGCCTTCCATGACCGCGCGGACCATGTGGGCGCGAGTCGTTCTCAATGACAGGTTCGAGAATGCCGCTCGCAGGTTGTGGTCGGCGACGGGCGTGTGCTCACCGTAGAGCCAGGGGGTGAAGATCACTTTGTCGCTTCCCGCGGGGGCCTCTGCGGCGAGCTCGTTGAATCGTTCGAATACATCCTCGGGCGCCTCACCCGGGTCGAGAACGTCATCGCGGAAAAACACGCTGTCTCGAAGCCATGTCATGCAGGCGCCTGCGGTTTCTTGCTCGTTACCAATGAAGTACCGCCCCGGCAGTGCGGATGGAAGCGATGCCATGTTGTGCAGCAGGTCGGTCTTCTTGAATGGCACGTGGCAGGTCAGCCAGGAAGACGTTCCGACGTAGAGGTGCCCTTCGAAGTCGCCGACCGCGCCCGAGCCGACCGCGGCCGCCGGCACATCCGGCGTTCCTCCGACGACCTTGGTGTTTTCGTTCAGACCGAGCTCGGCGGCGGCCGTCGGCGTCAAGGTTCCGATCACGTCGACGGAGCGGGTGAGCTCCGGGAGCTTTTCCCTTGGAATGGTCGTTTGAGCGAGCAGCTGGTCGTCGTAGTCGATGTTGTTGATGTCACGGTTGTCGGTAACCCAATGCAGCGCAATCGAGTCAACGGTCGCCACGAACCTACCCGTGAGTCGCAGGTTCAGATAGTCCTTGGGCTCCATGAACTTGTACGCCGCTTCGTAGATCTCGGGGCGCTCGTGGCGAAGAAACAAGATGTGCGCGACCGGCTCTTTCCCTGCCAGGCTTGGCACGCCTCCGGTCTTGCGGATCCAGCGCTCGAGCTTCAGGGCGCCATAGCCCTGAATCCGAATCAAACCCCCGGCGACTTCGGGCACGTACTTCGCGCCGCGCGAGTCCAACCAAATCATCGCCCGGGAGATCGCATTTCCAGCTTTGTCCACGGGAACGGTGCCCGCCCACTGCGAGGTTACCGCGACGGCGATGATTTGCTCCCTCGGAACGAGCTCGCGATCGGTAATCCGCCGCGTCGCGGTCGTGATCGCTCGCCACCAATCGTCCGGGTCTTGCTCGGCGCCGCCCCCGTCGCTCAAGAACAGCTCCGTCGACTCGACTTCAGATGCCAACACCGCGCCTTCCGTCGTGACGAGGGCCACTTTGGGCCCGCTGGTGCCGAGATCGATTGCGAGAATACATTCGGGGTTCATCGATGATTCCTTCTCACGACTCCGAAGTCGTACCTCTGTCTCGCTCGATGATGATCATAGGGGATTCTCTCAAGAGCAAAACGGCTCCGAGAGAGAACAATGACAGAACCGCGAAGCTGACCATGAACGCCGGAAGGTAGCGGTTGCCCTCTATACTCATTCCGGCAACGAAAATCATCCCGGTGACCTGTCCCACCCAGAGAAGCATGCCCTGGGACGTCGACTCTGGAGCAGGGTGACTGACCTCGGCGGCGTACTGAAAGCCCAAAGGGCCAGCGCTCATGATGAAAAAACCGAGAATGAAGGAAGCCACGAGACTGATCCTGTAGATCGTCTCGGGTTCGGAAGACAGGTATCCTGCGAACGTCAGTCCAAAGATCCCCGGCACCGTTCCAGCGATACAAATCACGAGAAAGATTTTCCTTTTGCGGAACTTGTCGGAGAGCATCGGCAAAATCGAGGCGCCCAGAATTCCGCCGATGAGCATCAGGCCGCCGATCAAGCCGTCCGAATCCTGCACGCCGACATTTTCAGCGATGGAATCGGTCATAGAGCTCACCGCGTTGAAGATGCCGAGGCCCACGAAGAACAGAAAAAGCGTGATCTTCATGTCCCGTTGTTTCAGGATGTGCTTCACGCCCTTCGCGAACGTATGCCTTTGCAAGGTTTCCGCCGATGGTGCCGTAGGCGGTCTTTCCCTGAGCAGCGCTAAGGTTACGATAGCGACGCCAAACGTGAGCCAGCCGTAGATCAAGAGCATGCTTTCGAATCCGGTGCCGTAGCCGGGTTCTGCGGGATCCGATCCCACCAACATGGGTGTCACCAGCATCGCGATCACGATGCCGAGGTACTGTGCGAGTGCTGATAGCCCGGCAGCCATACCTCGTTCTCGCAGCGGGAACCATCGGACCGAAACCGCGGTTACCGCGTTGAGAACGAATGGCTGTGCGATGGCCAATCCCAGCTGTGCGACCAGCACGGCGGTGAAGCTGTCCGCAAACAGTCCCTTCACCAAGCCCGCAACCCCCGCGAGCACGGCTCCAATCGAAATCCCGACGCGGATACCGTACGTGTCGATCACGTAAGAAGCCGGGAAGCTCATGACGATGAACACCAGCATGTACACCATCGCGAGGAAATCGATGTTCACGAAGGATGATGGATCGAACTGTCCTTCGTAGAAAACCTCTGCGGGTCGAGCCACGGCCGCGTGCGCCAGCCATTGAATCTGGACCACCACGGAAATCAGCATGAAGATGAGCAGAATGACCCAGCGGTAAGGGTAGACTTTGGGGGCAGCGCTCATCTGATCTCCGCGGACGTCGAGATGAGAACCGATTTCAAGTTGTCGTACAATCCATGCAGCCGTTCAGACAGGAGATTCTGATCGAGCTTGGCCATCGAACTTGCCGATTCGTAGGCAATCCGATGGCTTCGACCCCTGCGCTCTCTGCCCATCGACTCAGTAGGCATTCATGCCTTCGGGAATCCGCCCGGCGGCGTAGCTTTCAGCTGCGCGTTTCCGATCCTTTCGTAGTCGGCCCCGAGCGATGTGGCGCACCCAGCCGGGCAACTTTCGGATCCGATCGCCGCTTGCCTCGGCGACGACGAACGCCTTTGCGCATTTCTCGAACAGATCGGCATTGAGCACGACACGGTTTGGCGTCGTGCCGATGCAGATCCGCTGATTCCCGTAAATCGCAACGTTCGTACCTCTTCTCAGGGACCCAACGAGACGAGTTTCGCGCCCGGCGGCAATGGGTGTGCCCGCCGAGCCGATATGGCGAGCCTGCTCATCGAACAGCGTCGGTATCGTGGCTCCGATGTCTGTCAGGGCCGTGGACCAAGGCGTCTGCCCGATCAAAATGCCCCCTGCGTCGGAACGAGCTCGATAAATCATGGCATGCAGTCCGGCGGCCTCCGGCCCCGTCGTTTGGAGCGGGAACGCCTTTGGATCGGAGCGCTCGGGCGACGCAAAGAGAAACTCTTCGCGTCCCGGGATCCGCAGCGACAAAGAATCCCCGGGATCGCCGAACAGCGCCTTGGCACGAAGTCTCGCCGCGTCATCGCGCAAGAGCTCGATGATTTTTTGCGGCCAAGGCGCTTTTTTCGATGTGGGCTTGGCGAGGTCTTCGAAGCGGGGCAGTGCGTGACCGAGCATGGGCTGCAGCGCTTGGATCACGAGGGCGCGGACCGACCCGTCCAGCGTGCCCGACCGAGCTTCCATGCGAGCGAGAAGGAAGGAAGCGCACTCGGATTCGAGCGCGGCGACTCGCGTAATCGCTTCGCTCGGATCGTTGCCTACACAGACGGCGCCATGGTTGCGCATCAAATAGGCGTGCGTGTCGGGTTTCACCGAGCGGGCAACGCGCCTCGCCAACAGGGCGGTTCCAGAGGGCGCGTAGCCTACGCAGGGAATGTTGCGTCCAAGCAGGGCTTGGCGACCGCGATCTCGTACGTCGAGCGGCTTTGCGAAGAGAGTGTAGGCGCTGGCGACCGGCTGATGTGTGTGAATGCTTGCTCCACAGTCAGGGCGCGCCGAGAGAATTCCAGCGTGCAAACCGGATTCGACCGACGCCTCTCGCCTCCCCTCGACCTGCTTCTGGTCGGACAATCGCACCACACAGACGTCGGCCGCGCTCATGGCGTAGTAATCGGTGGCGGAGGGCGTGACCGCGAAATGCTTCTCGTCCGCGCGCAACGCCACATTGCCGCCGGTCGCCGCAAGGTATCCCCTGTCGGCCAAGTCGATGCAGGTCTTCACGACCAACTCTCTCGTCGCCTGAAACTTCATCGCCGCCGCCTGCTCAAAGCCTCGCAGTACGCTCCTTTTGCAAGGAGAACCCGGCCAGGTCGAGGCCAGTCCAATCGCGCTTCGAATTCGCTACTTGGAGGCTGCTTCGACCGCCTTCAGAAGGCTCCTGCTGAATACGCCCCGTTCGACCAGCTGCTCTCGGGCCCTCTCCGTGGCTGCGTTCCAGGCCGCTTGGTTCGCAGTCGCATCCACAGCGGTGATGCCACGGCCGAGCAGTGTCTCATACGCGCGGGCGTCGTCGCGGCCGACGATCTGGTCGAGCTTCGACGCGGCGCGCTTGGCGGTGTCGAGCAGGGTCTTTTGGTCGACCTCGCTGAGCTCGTTGAACTTCTTTTTACTGATGATCGAGCCGCCAACGATGATGTTGAAGTTGCTCGAGCTCACGTACTTGAGCTTCGTGTACCACTGGAACGCGACCGCAGCCATGGCGGAGGCTGGCACGACTTCGAGCGTACCGTCCTTGAGCCCAGGGAACACGCCCGACGCTCCGACCTTCACCGGATTCATGCCGAGAGCCTTGGTGTACGCCAGCGACACGGCGTTGTCTTTTCCGGCCCAGCCCGATTTGCCCGCCAAGTCAGCAGGCGATTTGAACTCGGTCGAGGAGAACACCCGGTTCTTGCCGCCATCGCCCCAGGCGAGCAGCTTGAAGCCGCCGTCCTCGATCAATTTCTGAAGCTGGGCGTCGAGCTTCTCGCGAGCGCGATCGAGCTGGGCGTCGTCGGTGAGCAGCCCCGGAGCCGTGAGCACCTGAAGCTCGGGCGCCACCATGCTCAGGCCGGTCGTCGCAACGCCCGCGGCGTCGAGCTTGCCCGCTTTGATTCGCTTGACCAGATCACGGTCGCTGCCTTCGCTGCCACCCGAGAACACGCGGAGCTCGACCCGGCCTTCAGTCTCTTTCTGGAGCGTGCGGCTCCAAGCCTTGAGCACCTTCACGAAAGAGGAGCCCGGTGGGGCCAGCGATGCGATCCGGATCACAGTCGACTTGGGGGCTGGTGCCTGCGAGCCGGCCGGACGCCCAGGAACGGCGAGGACGGCGACGGTGAGCGCCAAGATCAGTGGAAATTTGCAATGCTGCATAACGACTCACGGTTGGACGGCCTGAGGCCGTGGTTGTTCACTTTTCGGAGGCCAGCTTCGTGACCTCAGCAAGTAGGCTCTTGCTGTACACCCGCCCTGCAAGCTGCTGGCGCGCTTGCTTGGCAACGGCATCCCATTCGGCCTGGTGCGGGCTTAGGTCGACGACGTTGATGCCCCGTTCGACCAGGGTCCGGTACGCCTTGCCGTCGTCTCTCAGAACGATCTTATCCATTGCGCGCGCGCCCCGCTCCGCGGTGTCCAAAAGGATCTTCTGGTCCCCCGGCGTGAGCCGGTCGAACACTTCCTTCTTGATGATCGAGCCGCCGATTAGGATGTTGAAGTTCTGCTTCGCCATGTAGTTGAGCTTGGTGTACCACTGAATTGCAACGGCCATGATGCAAGAGCTCGGAACCGTGTCGATCATACGCGTTTGCAGCCCTCCGTACACCTCGTTGGCACCGACGCGCACGGGGTTCGCGCCGATTACGCTCAGAAAGCCAGCGAACACCGGATCGTCTTTCCAGGCCCAAGGACGGCCCGATTTGAGGTCGCTGGGCCGCGCGAAAGGCTTTGCCGAAAACAGGCGATTCTTGCCGCCGTCGCCCCAGGTCAGGAGCTCGAACCCGGCGCTTCGAAACATGTCTTCGAACCGTTGCCGAAGCGCCGTCCGAACCTGAACGAGCTGATCCATTTCGGTGATGAGACCGGGGGCCGTCAGAACCAAAATAGGGCGCACGACCATGCCCAGGCCCGTCGTCGTGATCCCGGCGGCGTCGATCTGCCCCGCGCGAATCTTTCGGATGAAGTCGCGTTCGTCGCCCTGGCTGCCGCCCGTGTCGGCTCGGCCTTCGGTCTCCTTCTTGAACGTACGGCCCCAGGCTTTGAGGATTTTACCGAACGCAGAGCTCGGGGGTGCAAGAGACGCGTAGCGAATTAAGATGGGCCCGTCGGCCGCTGCGCTGGAGAGGTTCTTGCCGGGTAAGAACAGGGCGGCGATCGCGAGGGCGATCGCAAAGGAACGCTTCCAGATGCTCACAGCAGATCCCCTTACTACAAGCCGAGTGCCGGAACCAATCGTTGCCTGAGAAAATCCCGCAGCTCGTCTTCGCTCCGCGCAGGCTCGGGGGCTGCCAGCAAAGAGAGAATCATCCGGAGCATGACCTCCATGGCCTCGACGGCTTCGTCCTCATCCCACCCCGTGGATTCGATCATTTCGCTGAGCGCGACGCGC
>RCNF010002270.1_pt1 | contig 10281 bp, 8 predicted proteins | sample 2041311 | NCBI WGS metagenome assembly RCNF01 (sample SAMN09708228, study PRJNA481090) | Marine sediment metagenome, whole genome shotgun sequencing project. | biome: marine sediment; feature: ocean; material: sediment; isolation source: Sewage treatment plant 2 marine sediment (STP2) ... | reverse complement strand
CCTCTGGAATCGGGACTGGATCGGCAGTGACCAGGATTACGATATCTACTATTTCGAGGCGAGAGGGTTCCGGGAGTACAGGAAAAAACATGTCATCGCTGCAAGGATCCACTCGCGCTTCGCATCCGGTGACATTCCTTTCGAGGATGAGAGTGTTTTCTACAACATCGATCTTCGCGGCTATACCGACGGGAGGTACCGTGCCGACCAGAGGCATACCGTACAGGCGGAGTACCGCTGGAACATATTCAGGCGTTGGTACGCTGTTGGTTTCGGGGGATTCGGCTGGTCGGTCGATGAGGTCAGCGAGATATCGTGGGACGGAATACTGCCCAGCGTTGGACTCGGTGCGAGGTGGCAGATGATCTCCGACCCGCCGATCAATATCGGGATCGACTATGCATGGGGCAAGGAGGAGAGAGCGATCTATTTCAAGATCGGCGAAGCTTTTTGATCGATCAAACCAATATTCAGAAGATAGCCGTGAATCTGATTCAAAAATAATTATAACAGAGCAGAGCAGAAAAAGCGGAGAAGAGATTTTTATTGTCTCTTCCCCGCTTTTTATCTAACAATATCCTTTAAAAAAATCCTAAAATAATCCTTGACGGCTTTTCAAGCTCAAAACCCCCATCTTCTGTGCCTGCCATAGATTATGGCGCCAGAGCCGTCTCATTTCCGCATATTCTCCATCAAACACAGATTCCGGTCCCAAGCTCATCTTTATCCCGAACTTGGCTCTATTCGGCGCCTATGTGAGCGCTAAATCCTCGTGTTATAATCCCTCCAATGGAAGAGGGAAAATAGGCGGGGGCAGAGAAGATGGACCATTCTCACCCGGAGGTGATGAAGATGAGGACGACGAAGGCCAGAGACCGTTCCAGCATCAAGGACAGTAGATCCACCAGCACAAGACCCACCGGTACTAGTACGCTAACCATCCCCGGCTCAAGGGCCCTGAAGGGCGTCTCTGACAGGAAACTGCTGAGCGATGTCCGCAGGCTCTCAGAGAAGGAACGGGAGACGGTCCTGTCTATACTCGTCTACCTGATCGAGATAGACCGCCGCAGGCTATACCTGGAGATGGGATACAGCTCTCTCTTTAAACTCTGCGTAAAGGAGCTAAAATACTCAGAGTCTGTAGCAGGCCGGCGCATAGCTGTAGCAAGGTGTATCAAGCGGTTCCCGCGGGGCTACAGGGCTCTTGCCTCTGGGAAGGTCAACATGACCAATCTCGGGTTGATCGCAAAGGTGATCTCTGAGAAGAACGAGAAGGAACTTCTCAGAAGTATAATCGAAGCCTCACAGCGAGATGTCGAGGCTCTTGTCAGCAGGCACAATCCCCGAACCGTGGTCCGTGACAGGGTCAGGCCGGTCCATGTCCGGACCGAGATCAGGCTCGCGGGGGCTGAAAATGCAGCATACTCGAAAAACGAAACCTCAAAAAGCCTGGACCGACGGGCCGCAACCACTCCCACCAGTGGGAGTGGAAAATCCCCCAACTCCCCCGGCTCTGTAGATATGTTCTCTGGCAGCGGCTCTGCTGCCGCCACTGAGAGCGGCAGCGAGGCCGCTGCCTCAGGGGACAAGGCCTCCTGTGGTGAGACAACTATGATAGTCCTTGAGGAGAGGTTCGAGATCAGGTTCGGGGCAAGTCAGGAGTTCTTAGACAAGATGGACCACCTGCGTTCTCTTCTGTCCTCGAAGTATCACAGGCACCACGAGTTCGAGGAGCTCTTAACGATCGCGATGGACGAGTATATCGAGCGTCACAGCCCTGAGGGCAAGATCAGAAGAAAGCAGAAGCGGGAGCAGAGAAAGCTTCAACGACCCTGAGGAGCGATACAGCGAAACAAAATAGTTCAAGTAAAGCCGCAAAGCCCTCGAAGAAGTCTAGATCCGAGAAGAAAGAGAACTCGCGGTATATCCCCAGGAAAGTCCGCGATGAGGTACATGCCAGAGACAAGGGGCGGTGCACTTATGTCTCACCCGGAGGCAGGCGGTGCGGAGCTAAGTGGGATCTGCAGGTAGACCACATCGTGCCCTTTGCCAGGGGCGGGGACAACTCGCCATCGAACCTCAGGCTGCTCTGCGGGAAGCACAACAGGCTGGAGGCCGAGAGGGTCTACGGGAAAGAGAAGATGGCGAATCACGCGAAGAGACCTTTGGGGAAATATGTGAAAGAGGCAGGTGGGCACTATGCCGGGGAGCATCTGGAGCAGTACATGGATTGGGGAAAATCTTGTGAAAAAATTCTGCCTGGAATAAAAGCCGGTCGTGGAACCCGGAATATCCACGACCGGCTTGACTTCGATCTATCCTGCCAGAGGCAGAACTGATCATCTGTAAACATTGGCGATCATTTTGTCGTAGCAATCATTTTGCCGAGACGATCATCTCGGCGTGACGATTACCTCACCAGCATGTACTTGGCCCATCTTCCGTGAAACCTAGTCATTCCTCTAGCCGCGTGCAGCGTCAGGATCAGGAGCAGAACTCCGAACACGACCATGAACGGCATCATCCATCCGGGTGTCCAGTACTCGATGCCGCTGATGTGCATCATCGGCACTTCAAATGTGTACTCAAGGAGCGGCCTTAACAGGAACGACACCGAAAAGGCGAGCAGCGTTATCGTGACCGTGAAGTACATGATGCCGAAAAAGAGCTGAAGGATCATATACATGATCGCTCTCCAGGTCCTCCTGTCCTTCACCAGGGAGACGAACTTCTGCCACATACTCAGGCCTTTCCGTGAGGTGAGGGGGCTTCTAGGCATACGCACCCCGGAGAGGGCCTCGATTATCCGTCCCTCTACAAGCATCAGGCCCTGTACGGAGAGGAGAAAGAGCCCGAAGAAGGGGATCCCGAATATCATGACCGCGAACCCGAGTGACATCGACAGTCCCGTCATCGCCCAGGTGAAGTAAATGATCCCGGTGATGAGGGAGAAGAGCATGTAAAACATCGCTCCGTAGGCCCGTGGGTCGACCAGGACGCCGAAGAATCTCGCAGCCGCCGGCCTGTTGCCGTTCTTCTTCCCACCGGCGAGGACTGGAGTGGAGTATTTCTCGATCCTGCGGTAGGCGTCGGCGACCTCTTCGGGTGCGCCGTAATCCTCGATGATCCCGCGGATCAGTGTATCTTCGGGGAGATCAGGGTTTTCCGCGGTTGCCGCGTCGAGCGCTGTGCGGAGATGCTCCTCGGCATCCACTCCGGCATCGCGGATCGTTGCGGGGTCTGAGCCCGAGAGGGCCTTCTCGAGATTGTCGAGATATTCTTTTATCATATCAGACATGTTATATCCTTTCGGTATCGGGCTGTCCCGGATCCCGCAGTTTCAGTATCTCGTCGACCAGGTCCCTCGTGTTTTTCCATGTGCCTCGCCAGTCTTCGAGGATCTTTCCGCCATCTTCAGTAATCGAGTAGTAACGGCGGGGGGGACCGGATACTGAGGGTTCTATCTCACTGCTTAATATCCCGCTCTTCTCCATCGAACGGAGGACGGGGTAGAGGGCGCCCTGCCTGAAGAGGCGCTTTTCTCCGGTGCCGCCGGCTGCCGCCTCGATCTCTTTCGTTATCTGGTAACCGTACATCGGGCGGCCCGCGGCGGATATTACTCCCAGGAGGAGCAGTGCAGCCGTACCCGATTTCAGCTCCTTCTCGAATTTCCTGTTAGCCGATTCTATATCGATCAATTCGTTCACCTCTCTTCGGCCGGTAATGCTTGATTGAGCATACTATGCTATTAACACTACTATTAGATTCGTAATAGTCAAGGGTAATGTTTCGAATTATTTTTAATTTCCTGTGAAACAACACTTTTGGGCTTGCGTACTAAGAATATGAATGTATATTCACACGAGTATTCATAATATGAACCAAAATTCAAATAATGAATAATACTTCATAGAGGTCGAAAGGAGGCCTTGAATTGGATGCCAACGGACAGGACAACGGGCGCCCCTCGCGCCGGGAAAGGACCAGGCAGCAGCACCGGGAAGAGATAATCTCGGCTGCTACCGAACTGTTCGCACGGCACGGCTACGACGGGACAAGCATGCAGATGATCGCAGATCAGGCCGAGATATCGGTCGGAAAGCTCTATCTCCATTTTGAGGGCAAGGAAGACATGTACCAGAGTGTAGTGGAATTCCATGCCGGCAAGGTGAGGGAGCGGGCCAACGACGCGGTAGATCCCTCGATGTCCCCCATCGACAAGATCCGCGCTAGAACAAGTGCGGTCGTGGGCTACATGAACGACAACGATGAGTTTGTTCGTTTCTACGTCGGTGAGATGGAGGGTAAGGGATGCCACATGAAGGATGATTCCGAGCACGGTGCTCACATGCAGGAATTCGTGCAGCTGATCAGGGAGGCGATCGAGAAGGGCGATATTCCCGCCGAGGATCCCGAGATGCTTGCCGCGATGATAAATGGTGCGGGGCATTCGATGATGTCGCTCGTGATCGAGAGAAAAGACATGCCTTATTCGATAGTAGCCGAGTACGTGGACAGGATGATACTGACACCACTGGAGGAAAGAAAACGTGAGGAAAAGAGAAAGGAGGGCGGCGGATGATATCTAGAAAGAGATCACTTGCGGGAAGATCGATGCTTGCCGCTCTCGTCATGATATTGCTCATTCCGGCGTCATGGGCCGGTACGGCTCTCGCGCAGGGAGGGAATGCCCAGCAAGGGAAGATGACCCTTTCGCTCGACAAGGCGGTCGACATGGGGCTCTCCTATAATGAGAACCTTAAAAAGGCGGGCGAGGCTATTCTTGGAGCGGAGGCTTCCGTCAGGGAAGCGAAGTACGGGAGGATACCTACCCTCGACCTCGTCACCCAGTACGGACGTAATGTGCTCAAACCGGTACTCTTTCTTCCGTCTGATATGGGCGAAGCCTTCGGCGGAGTGACAAAGATAGAACTGGGCGAGGATAACGATGTCTCGGCCATCGCGAACCTGAGATGGAACGCGTGGACAGGCGGAAGGGTCTCTTCGGCTATCGGGGTGACCAGTGCGATCGCCGATGCGGTCCGCAGCGGTGAGATCGCCGTGGCGGATTTTGTGAGATTCCAGATACAGGACGCATATTTCATCGTACTCCTCAGCAACGCGATTCTGCAGATCAATGAGGCGGCCTACGAGACGACGCTCGAGGCGCTCAGGGTCGCCAGGGCGGGGCATGAGAGTGGTACGGTAAGCAGGTTCGACCTGCTCCGCTCAGAGGTCGAGCTGGAGAACAGGGAAACGCCGATGATCGTTGCCCGGAACGATTTGGATCAGGCGCTGTATACGCTCAAACGAAGATGTGGCATTGAACCTCATGTCGAACTTGCTCTCTCCGATTCCCTCGGATATGTCGATGAACCTGAGGACCTCGGTGTACTGCTGGGGAGAATGCAGGAGACCAATCCCGAGATAGCTCTGGTGGAGCACCAGGTCAAAGCCGCGGAGATGAACATCAAGCTCGAAAAGTCGGCGAGATGGCCCGGCCTGCAGATAGGGGCCAATTATCTCATACAGGGCCAGTGGTCGGACGGCACATCGCCCGACAAGGATAACCTTGCCCATTCTTCAGCGATAACCGCCGCGCTCGTCTGGCCGATATTCAGCGGCCTCAAGCCGAAGGCGCGGATAGACAGGGCCAACGCGGAGCTTCGTTCCGTCGAGATCGAACTCAACCGTGTCTCGAGGGACAGGGAACTCGCGGTCAGGGTCTCAAGGCTGACACTGATGAACGCGATCACCGCCCTGAGAGGACGCAGGGAAGCGGTCGATCTGGCGGAGGAATCGTACAGGCTCGCTGAGGTCCGGCTGGTAAACGGCCTGGCTACACCGCTCGAGCGTCTAGACGCTGAGCTGGCGATGACCACGGCTCGCGGACAGTATGCGCAGGCGCTCTACGCGGCGAATATCGCCGAGGCGGCGCTGGAACTGACAGTCGGAGGAGGCACCGCGGGGAAATATCCCTCGATGGCACGAAAGGAGTCAGGCGATGAGTAATGGAAACACAAAGAAGGGTCGTGGGCGGCTGATCGTCATATTGATACTCGTCGCCTTTGTTGCGGCATTCGCGATCAGGTTCACCGCTCTGAGCAGCAAGGAATCGGTGGCGAGCATCCGCTCGATACAAGAGAGCGAAGGTATCCCGGTCGAGGCCGTTTCCTCTGTGACCGGTGATCTCGAGGTATGGAACACGATGGCCGGTACCGTCGAGGGAATAGTCCAGTACCCTGTCGTTTCGACAAACTCTATACAGGTGATGGATGTCCTCAGGCGCGAGGGCGATCACGTCAACAAGGGCGACGTCATCATCAGGCTCGAGAAGACATCCCCCAACCCGATGCTTCTCTCATACGCCCGTTCCAAGGCGCTCTATGACGACGCGTTGAGCGATGTGCGCAGGATGCGCGTGCTGTACGAGGAAGGCGCTATTTCGGAGCAGCATCTCGAGAAAACGGAGATGGCTCTCAAGATAGCCGAGTCCGACCTGGTCAACGCCCGTGCGGGTACCGATCTGGTCGCAGACCGTGAGGGGATCGTCACGAGTGTGATGGTCAATCCCGGCGATATGGCGGATAGCGGCATGCCCGTCGCGTGGGTGGCCAGGACAGACACGGTCATCGTCAAGTTCACCGCCGGCAGCAGGCAGGCGATGGTTCTCGAGAAGGGACAGCGAGCTGTCTGGTTCTCCAGTGAGACTGGCGAGAGGGGCGAAGGTCTTATATCGAGGCTCGACCTCTCGGCCGATCCCGATACACGTCTTCTCGCGGGAGAGGCTGTCTTTGCCAATCCCAGCGACAGACTTCTGCCCGGGCTCCTTGTCTCATTCGGAGTCCTGACCGGTGAGCGGCGCGGAATCGTGAAAGTCCCGGTCGGGTGCCTGATACAGAATAACGGAGATTTCAGTGTCTATGTCGTCGAGGACGATGGGACAGGAAAGAAGACTTCAAGGCTGCGCAAGGTGGAACCCGGTCTCAGAACATCCGATGAGGTCGAGATCCTCAGCGGCCTGACCGCGGGCGAGAAGGTCGTTCTCTTCGGCCAGACGCGGATAGAGGACGGCAGTCTCGTGAAGGTGATCAATGACGGAGAGGGGGAATGATGAATATCTTCCGTTTCTTCGTCAGGCGCCCCGTACTGACGACAATGATCCTCGTCGTGCTCTTTGTGATGGGATTCTACTCGTACCAGCGCCTCGTCATCGAGATGATGCCGAACATCGAGTTCCCATTCATCATCGTCACGACCGTTTATCCCGGAGCGTCCCCGGCCGAGATAGAGAGCCAGGTGACGAAGAAGATAGAGGACGAGATCGCGACTATCGCGAATGTAAAGAACCTCACGTCGTATTCGCAGGAGAACGTCTCTCTCGTGCTCGTCGAATTCGAGTTGGAGACGAGTGTCGATCTCGACGCGATCGATGTGAAGGACAAGGTAGACGCGATACTGTTCGATCTTCCGGACGGGGTGGAAAAACCGATCATCCAGAAGTTCGATATCAACGCGTTTGCCGTGATGGAACTTGCCGTATCGGCTCCGAGGCCCCTTCAGGAGGTCTACGAGGTCGCCGATAAGGTCGTCAAGGAACGGCTCAGCCGTATCGACGGTGTCGGCGAAGTCGAGGTCACCGGCAAGCGCGAAAGGGAGATCCGCATAGAGATCGATCCCGAACGTCTGCGGGCCTACGGACTGACCCTGATAGATGTGGTCGGATTTGTCGGGATGGAGAACCTCAACGTCCCGGCCGGGCATATCACCAGGGGCGCGACGGAAACGACCCTTCGGCTTATAGGCGAGTTCGAAGATCCCAGTGAGATCTCCGAGATCCGGCTGCCGCTCCGCTCGGGAGGGAACATCCCTCTGTCCGAGGTAGCGGTCGTCCTCGATACGGTCGAGGAACTGCGCGAGTCATCGACATACAACGGTCAGCCCGTGATCGGCCTCTCGATCATCAAGCGGTCCGATGGAAATACAGTCGATGTTGCCAACGGCGTAAACGAAGCGCTCGAGGAACTCGAGACGATCCTCGACAGCGATATCGAAGTGACGATCACGAGCGACTCGTCGACATTCGTATTCGATTCTGTCAACGACGTGATGTCGAACATCATGATCGGTATCCTGCTCACGTCGATCCTGCTTTTCATATTTCTCCATGACTGGAGGCAGACGGTCGTGGCGGTCATCTCGATGCCTGTTTCGGTTATCGCGACATTCATGCTCATTGAGATGGCGGGATTCACCATCAACATCATGACGTTGATGGCGCTCGGGATATCGATTGGAACCCTTGTGACGAACTCGATCGTCGTGATCGAGAATATTACGCGTCATGTCAAGGAAGGGATGAATCCGTACGATGCCGCCGAGCATGGAACCTCCGAGGTTGCCGTGGCGGTGCTTGCGTCGACGCTGACGAACATCGTCGTCTTTACGCCTATCGCCTTCATGAGCGGGATCATCGGGAGGTTTTTCCTCCAGTTCGGCGTGACCGTTGTGTTTGCCACGATTTTCTCACTGGTGATCAGCTTCACGATGGTGCCGATGCTCTCAGCGAGGCTGCTCCGTGCTAAAGCCGGGGAGCATCACGACGAAAAGCATCTCTGGACGAGATTTACCACCGCCTGGGACAGGGCGTATGACGGCATAGCAAACGGATACAGGTCGCTGCTTGCCTTCTTCCTCGAGAGGCGATGGATCCCGATAGTCGTCAGTATAGTGATGTTCTTCTTCTCGATATTCCTCTTTGGATTCGTCGGTGGCGAGTTCATGCCGGTGATGGATCAGAACATCGTCATCATCCAGCTCGAGCTTCCCGCCGGTACGAGTCTTGAACGTACGCAGGAAGTCACTACGAGGATAGAGGGCAGGATGCGGGCCCACGATGAGGTGATCGGCGTGATCACCAAGATCGGCGGGGGCCAGAGGGGAGTTGAGGACGCCCAGATAACACTGAGGCTGACGAAGGGTGACGAGCGCGAGATCAAGATCAAGCAGTTCATGAACCTTGTCAGAACGGAACTGGCCGATCTTCCAGACGCCGCGATCTCGGTGGTCACCGAGGGGGAGGGCGGAGGCAGCAATTCCGATCTTCTCATCGAGGTCCTCTCGAACGACCAGGAGAATCTTTCCCTCATTGCCGGGCAGGTCTACGAGATCGTCCGTGAGACTGAGGGCCTGGTCGAGGTGCAGACGAGCGAGAAGGCCGGAAAACCGGAGATCGTCGTCCGGCCGAGGCGCCGCCAGCTCTCATGGCGCGGGCTCAACCCGATGTCGGTCGGGATGATCCTCAGGACCGCGTACGAGGGTGAGGAGACCGGCGTCTACCGCGAGCATGGCGAGGAGTACGACATCAAGGTGAAGTACGAGGAGCGGTCGAGGAAGGATCCGGCGTATCTCAAGGATCTTCCCATCGGGATGCCGGGAGGCGGGACCGTCCCGCTTTCAGATGTCATGGTACTGGAGAACCGGACCGGCGAGTCGGAGATCAGGCACAAGGACAAGCAGAGGATGGTCGAGATAACGGCCAACGTCGCTACGGGCAGTGTCTCCGAGGCGCGTGTCCTGATCGACGCGGAAGTGGCGAAGCTCGACATCCCCTCCGGTGTCAGGGTCAGGTACGGCGGGATGGCCGAGATCCAGGACGAGTCGTTCGCCTCGATCCAGACGGCCATGTTACTTGCGATCGTCTTCATCTATATCGTGATGGCCGGGATACTGGAAAGCTTCATCCATCCGATCACGGTCATGGTCACCCTGCCGCTCGGCCTTATCGGAGCCTCGTTCGGACTATTCTTCATGGGGCAGACGATCAACATCATGTCATTGATGGCGATGGTCATGCTCGTCGGGATCGTTGTGAACAACGCTATTCTTCTTCTCGATTACACGAAGCAGTTGAGAGAGAAGGGGATGGGGATAAAAGAGGCCCTGCTCGAGGCATGCCCGACGAGGCTGCGCCCGATCATCATGGCAAACCTCGCCATCGCGATCGGTATGATTCCGCAGGCGATGTCGGGAGCGGGAGCCGAGTACAGGACCCCGATGGCGGTCGTGCAGATCGGCGGAGTGCTTATGTCGTCGGTGTTCACTCTGTTTGTGATCCCGGTCGTGTACACGATCATGGACAGGATGACCTTCGCCGGCAGGCGGGAGAGAAAGGCCCGCAAGGCAGAGGCCGCCGCCGTTGTGACTGAAACTCGCACTGGCAGAATTCAGTAAGTGATGGTATTATGGCAGGGGGGGGGGGCGGGCGCGCCCCGCCCCCCC
>RCNF010002269.1_pt1 | contig 10283 bp, 9 predicted proteins | sample 2041311 | NCBI WGS metagenome assembly RCNF01 (sample SAMN09708228, study PRJNA481090) | Marine sediment metagenome, whole genome shotgun sequencing project. | biome: marine sediment; feature: ocean; material: sediment; isolation source: Sewage treatment plant 2 marine sediment (STP2) ... | reverse complement strand
AAGCAATTTGTCAACTTCGGGCACAGCGAGCGTTTTTGGAAGGCGCTGGGCACGCCCCGGTCCTTTGATCTGAATGGCGGGATTGTCAGAGCGCCATCCTTCGTCAAAGGCAAAGCGATACAATTGTTTGATCGCCGACAGGCGCCGGGCGCGGGTGGCGCGCGACAAGCCCTGCGCGTCGCAGTCAATCAGATAGGCTTCAATTTGATCACGCGAAGCTGACGCAAACCCTGTATTGCTGCGCGTTGTCCAATTAGCGAAATCCTTCAGGTCACGACCATAGGCCAGCAACGTATTGTTAGCCGCGCCCAACTCGGCAGCTTGTGCCTCAAGAAAGGTGGAGATCCACAAATGATCGTTGCGCGGCGCCATTCTATGTCTCGGGTATGCGTAGCAGCAACTGCAGGCTGGCGCGACGTGCGATGTCCTCAAGCCCAAATGCACGAAGGGCGGCCAGCGACTGCGTCAAAGAATTCAGGTCGCCTTTTGCGCCCCGATCAAACAACGCCATTGCACGCAAGATTGCTTCACCCAGTTGGCCCCCGGCCGCCAGTGCAGTCAATTCTCTAGGGGGACTTTCAGACCCAAACGCGTCGGCAATGGCGGCAGCGATGGGATCAGGTGCCACAAGCCCCGAGACGTCACCTTTAGCCAATCCGGTCAGAAAAGACAGGCGCGGTGTCTGGGCCAGGTAGTGTTGGGCCGCCGTCTCATAATCCGGCGACAAAAGCGCGATTTCATAGGCAGTACTGGTCGAAGATCCTGTCAGCGGCACATCGCTAAGATCAGCTGCGAAAATCTGGGCAAAGGACACATCCAGTTTTATTGACTGCATAGTGTGCCATGCAGAGGGTAAGGTTTTGGTCACTGCATCCGGACTGCGGCTTTTTAGCGCGGTGTCAAACCGCTGTATTGCCTCCACTCGATCCCAGATGCCACCGGAGGCGGCCGGTTCACGTGCCGTATAGATCCCAAGCAATCTGTTTGCGGGCAGTGCACCGCTGCGGCTGAGCCGTTCAGCAGCCTCAAGCTGTGCCTTCCACCCGGCAACATCACGTAAATCAGCGCTGGCGTATGTGCGCGGAAGAGAGGCGGCGGGCAGCGCTTCGCCGATGGATTCGCGCAACCGGAAGATCAAAGGTGTCACTTTGCTGGGGTCAACCAGCGGAAGAGCCTCATCAGAGATGTCCATTTCCAGAAACCGGGCAAGCAAAGCGTATTCGGGTTTGCGGATCAGGCTAAGCGCGTGACCGGAATCAAGCATGAGCGCTGCGTTTTGCCAGTCGCCGGCCCGTGCCGCGCAAAAGACACGCGCACTATAACTCGGGGCAAGATGCGGTGCGCGGATCATTATCGCACAGGCAGTGTCTTCGTTCCCCGTCAGTAAAGTTACGTCAAACCATCGGGAAAACAACGCCACCGAGCGCTCCGGCATGGCCTGCTCGATTAGCGACTGCGCTGGTTCGAGTGCACCCAGTGTAATCAACTTGTCAATGCGCGCCAAAAGCAGTGCTTGTGCGCCTTTGTCACCCGGGTTCTGATCCGCCTCTGCCAATAGCAATTTGTAAAGCAGGGATTGCATTGCGGGTAATTCTTCGACCGGCAAATCTCTGATTAGGCGTACAAGCGTATCGGAATTGGACCCATTCCAGAGGGTCCCGGGTAGACCCGTTACGCTGCTTGGAACAAGACCTACCGATCGTGTCGCGCTCTGTTCCAAGGGAGCAACCGAAATCTCTGGTCGAGCGGCGCTGAGGGTGGTCAGTGGTTCGTCTGGTGTCATCGCTGCGGGCGTGGGCGGGTTTTGGTTTAGCCAGTCAATTGCCGATAGCGGTTGTTGCGCATCTGCCTGCAGCCCACCCAATGTCAGAAACAGGCATAATCCAACAGCCTTGACGTCAGTCCGCATTCAGAATCACCGGCTCTCTCACTTCGACCTGCGGTGCAGAGAAATCGGCACCAAAAAACGGCCCCAAGTAGGCATATGCAACCAGCGCAATGAATCCAAACACGCTCAAGTATAGCACCGCCTTGAACAATCGCCGCATGTCTTCCCCAATTCTACACAAATACCGCGGTCTTTGCCCGCTGAAAAAACTTATATATGGCCTTTTTGGTAAGATCACGTCATTCACGACAAAATGAGCGAAATTAGGCATAGCATGTCTCGGCAAGACGTTGGAGCAATACAGTATCAGCTGAACAAGACCGTGGTTTTGGTGGGCATGATGGGGGCCGGGAAAACCGCAGTAGGGCGGGCCTTGGCAACAAGGCTGGGCGTGCCGTTTCTGGACAGCGACCACGAGATCGAGGTTGCCGCTGCGCATACCATCGCAGAGATTTTTGAGCGGGACGGTGAAGATTTCTTTCGGGTAAAGGAATCCCAGATCATCTCACGTCTGTTGGTCGAACAGCGCGGGATTCTGTCAACCGGGGGCGGAGCTTTTCTGGCACCTCAGAACCGCAAGGAAATCTCAGACAAAGGCGTGTCAGTGTGGCTGGACGCCGACCTTGATCTGCTATGGGCCCGGGTGCGGCACAAGGACACTAGGCCGCTTTTGCGCACGCCTGATCCTCTTGCCCGGCTCACCGAACTCTATGAAGAACGGAGGCCGATTTATCGCCAGGCCAATCTGTCGGTCAAAGCGAACAAGCGCTATTCCATTGAAAAAATGGGTGATCGAGTGATTGAAGCACTGCTCAGCCGACCAGATGTTTTGGAGTTGAAGCCATCATGAAAACAGTTTCCGTACCGCTGCCTGGGCGTGCTTATGACGTCCAGATAGGTCCCGGTCTGATTGACAGCGCGGGCGCAATGATCGCACCACTGCTGCATCGTTCGAGAGTTGCAGTGCTTACTGATGAAACAGTTGCGTCGCTGCATCTGGAGCGGCTGAGAGCAGGGCTGGCTGCCGGTGGCGTTACGATGGAGGCACTAGCACTGCCACCCGGTGAAGCGACAAAAAGCTGGCCTTACCTCAGTCAAAGTGTGGAATGGCTTCTGGATCAGAAGATTGAGCGTGCTGACGTAGTTGTTGCATTTGGCGGGGGTGTCATCGGCGATTTGGCCGGTTTTGCCGCCTCAATCTTGCGGCGGGGGGTTCGATTCGTACAAATACCGACATCACTGTTGGCTCAAGTCGATAGTTCGGTCGGGGGAAAGACCGGGATCAACACGTCGCAGGGCAAGAATCTGGTTGGTGCATTTCATCAACCGTCGCTGGTGCTTGCGGATACCGAACTGCTGGGCACATTGAGCCCACGTGACTTTCTGGCCGGTTACGGAGAAGTCGTCAAATATGGTCTGCTAGGGGATGCGGCGTTTTTTGAATGGCTGGAAAAAATCGGACCGGCACTGACCACAGGTGACATGGATGCCCGCATCGAAGTGGTGCGCCATTCCGTTCAAATGAAGGCTGATATCGTTTTGATAGACGAAACCGAACAGGGGGATCGGGCCTTGCTCAATCTTGGTCATACGTTCTGCCACGCGCTTGAGGCCGCGACAGGTTACGGTGATCGGTTGCTGCATGGTGAGGGGGTTGCAATTGGCTGCGCGCTTGCATTCGAATTGTCGGCCCGCATGGGTTTGTGTTCGCAAGAAGAACCGAGCCGCGTGCGGGCGCATTTGCGCGACATGGGCATGAAAACCGATCTGGCCGATATCAAAGGTGACTTGCCGGACGCGGCGGCGTTGCTAGAGTTGATGGGGCAGGACAAAAAGGTTGTCGATGGCAATTTGACCTTCGTTCTGACTCGCGGAATTGGTCAGGCGTTCATCACCAGAGACGTGCCGTCCGCTGCTGTTCTTGATGTGCTGAAAGACGCCTTGTCATTGCGCAACTGAGGGCGCTGTCGTTTTCTGCAATCTTCGACAACGTTAGGATTGCAAAGTCCAGCTTGGGCAGGAATAATCCGGAGCTGGAACGTCATATGTTTAATGTCATGTGTGACCTGAATGACTGCGGTGTTGCGTCATTTTAAGGCATCACAATCGTGATGCACTCCCGTATGTTGGTGCTTACGCATGTCTTTGGACGCAGCAAGGCAGATGAACAAATTGAACGCGCACGACTATGTGATTGTGGGCGCAGGATCGGCCGGGTCTGTGCTGGCAAATCGCCTGACCGAAGATGGGAAATTCTCGGTTCTAATGCTTGAGGCCGGCGGCTCAGACCTGAATTTCTGGATCCGCGTTCCAATTGGATATGGAAAGATATTCTATGATGAGAAGGTCAATTGGAAATATGTGACAGAGCCGGACCCACACCGCGAGGGGCTTCAAATGTATTGGCCGCGCGGCAAGGTTTTGGGGGGCTCCAGTTCCATAAATGCGATGGTCTATGTGCGTGGCCATCCGGGCGACTATGACGACTGGGCGACAGTTGCACCGGGCTGGGGTTGGCAGGACGTGGCCCCGCTTTTCCGCCGAATCGAAGATTGGGACGGGCCTGCTGATGATCAACGGGGCAGCGGTGGGCCATTGCCTGTGCATGATGTTTCGCAAGATATTCACCCGCTTACCCGAACCTACCTTGAGGCCAGCAAACAGGCCGGGATTCCGACCAACCCCGACTATAACGGCGCTGATATGGAGGGGGCGGCCTGCTATCAGATCACAACCAAGAACGGCTTGCGGGCATCAACTGCAGGCAGCTATCTCAAGCCGGCCCGGAGGCGACATAATCTGGACATCCAGACCCGCGCGCATGTCAACCGTGTAGTGATTGAAGGGAAACGCGCCGTTGGCGTCGAATACAGTCAAAACGGCCAAATCAAAGTGGCGCAGGCCCGTCGAGAAGTGGTCTTGTGCGGCGGCGCGATCAATTCCCCGCAGCTTTTGCAGCTGTCTGGTATCGGCCCCCCAGCACTGTTGCGGCAGCACGAGATCGAGATTGTACAGGGTTCCGAACAGGTCGGGCGCAACCTTCAGGATCATCTGGGCTCGGATAACCTGTATCACGCGCGGGTTCCCAGCCTGAACCAAGAATTGGGTCCGTGGTTTGGCAAGCTGAAGGCTGGCCTGCAATATGTGCTGACCCGAAAAGGGCCGCTATCGATGAGCCTCAATCAGGGCGGTGGTTTTGTTCGTGTCATGGACGGGGCAAAACAGCCCGATCTGCAGCTTTATTTCTCGCCTGTCAGTTATTCCCGGGCGCCAGTTGGCACGCGTCCGCTAATGGCACCCGATGCGTTTTCCGGTTTTCAACTGGGGTTCAATCCCTGCAAGCCGACCAGCGTTGGGCATCTTCAGATCCGATCTTCTGATCCGAATGAACCGCCTGAAATACATGCCAACTATCTGTCGACCCAATATGACCAAGACATGATGCTGGCGGGGATCAGGCTGATGCGAACCATCGCTGAGACACCCGCATTTAGGTCGGTCATCGAAGCTGAACTTGCCCCGGGGCCGACGTTGACCTCAGATGAAGATCTGAGCGCGTTTATTCGTCAGAAATCATGGACAGTGTTCCATCAATGCAGCACATGCCGGATGGGTCGCGACCTGTCGACATCGGTGGTGGATAAACGGTTACGCGTTCACGGGATTGACGGTTTGCGGGTTGCGGATGCCTCAATCTTCCCCACAATCCCGACGGGAAACACCAATGCGCCCGCTATCATGGTTGGCGAAAGGGCATCTGATCTAATTCGCGAAGATGCACGGCTGTAAAGGGACCCGAGATGAAGATCAAAAGCATTGAGACTTTCAGCAATCCCTTTGTCGGGTTTGTGCGCATTACTGCCCAAGATGGGTCTCAGGGCTGGGGGCAGGTTTCGACCTATCATTCGGACATCACAGCGCAGGTTCTGCACCGTCAGGTGGCACCGTGGACGTTGGGGCAGGACACGGCTGATCTGGACGATCTGCTGGATATCGTGACAGAGCGCGAGCATAAGTTCCCGGGCTCATACCTGCGCCGCGCGATGGCAGGTCTGGACACTGCGATCTGGGATATGCGCGGTAAACAGCAAGGAAAATCGGTGGCCGAGTTATTGGGCGGCTCACCCGGTCTGATCCGCGCCTATGCCTCGTCGATGAAGCGCGACATTACGCCAAAAGACGAGGCCGCGCGCCTTAAACGCCTGCGCGACACAAAAGGCTTTGATGCATTCAAAGTCCGCGCAGGAGCAGAGGTAGGTCGCGATGTTGACGAGTGGCCGGGCCGGACAGAAGAGATAATTCCAACCATGCGTCGCGAGATGGGTGATGACGTTGATCTGCTGATTGACGCCAACAGTTGTTACTCAGCGCTGCGTGCGATTGAAGTCGGCCACCTGCTGGAGGACAACGGATTTTGCCATTATGAAGAGCCTTGTCCCTATTGGGAGCTGGAGCAGACCAAACAGGTGACCGACTCTTTGAAGATCGATGTCGCCGGGGGCGAACAGGACTGTGATCTAATCACGTGGCGTCGCATGATTGACATGCGCGCAGTTGATATTGTGCAGCCCGATATCCTGTACCTTGGTGGCCTGTCTCGGACGATGCGGGTTGTCAAAATGGCCGAGGCTGCACGCATTCCGGTCACACCACATTGCGCCAACCTGTCTTTAGTGACCCTGTTCACGATGCATCTGCTAAGGGCGATTTCCAATGCTGGTAAATATCTGGAATTCTCTATCGAAGGGGCAGACTATTATCCGTGGCAAGACGGGTTATTTGTTCAGTCGCCCTATGAGGTCGAAGACGGGCACGCCCGTGTTACGGACGCCCCGGGTTGGGGCGTCGAGATCAATCCGGAATGGCTGGCGCGCTCTGCCTATCAGATCAGCGAAGTGTCGTGACAGTTGCGCTAAGGTAGTTCGGGCGCGGCACCCCAGGCATTTCACAGGTCAAAATCTGCAAAGATTGCGTGGTGATCAGATGCAGCGTGGAGTTTCCGGGTGAGTGCGGGATAGACTTCCCAGCGTTTGGGGCGGCTGCCGGGCCACGCCCCTTTGCGGAAGATACCGCCATTGGTCATTTTGTCGAACAGCGCAGGCGACAGGAGCAAATAGTCAATTTTGTTTGCATCGTTGCCCAAGCCAAATGTGCCGGTTCCTAAATTCCCGTTGTTTGCCAAAAACTCCAAGTCAGTGAACGTCGGATGCGCAGTCGCATCTTTCAGCTCAATTGACAGCAAAGATTGCAGAGGCAGGCTGTCGGGAGTGTCGTTGAAGTCTCCGAGTACAGCGATGAGCTCTTCGCCTGCAGTGCGCAGACGTTGATAGATTGCAGCGACGGCCTCTGATTGAGCGCGTCGTTTTGCCTGACTGCCGGCATCGTTCCCGCCGAATTTGCTTTTGAAATGATTGGGCAGCACCCAGATTGTTTTACCTGATGGTGTCGCGACCTGATATTCGGGGCAATCGCGGCTGAACACAGGTTTTCCATTCGGCTTTAGATCATGGACATGGCTGCGCATCGTGCCGATGGGAAATCCGTCTTTTGTCATAATTCCGACATCGATCCCGCGCAGATCATTGCCGTCGATGATCATAATGTTGGGATAAGGAGTGCCCCCGACCTCTGTCAGAATGAACCTGTTCATTTCGATCAGGACCGGTCGACTCTCGGCCTCGACGATGGCGAGAATGTCGGCGTCCAGATCGCGCATCACCCGGCCTGTGTTCTGGAGCGCGATTTCATTGACCGCGGCAGTGCGAAGCTCGCACCAACCGACTCAATCATCGCGCCCGTCGGCAACAATTTCACGCGGCTTGCTTCGATCTCGCGGCCGCCGAATAAGGTTGCCACGGATCTTCCAGAGGATGACAAGACGCCCAATGTCATCATTCAGAACCCCGAGGTCTTCCATAAGTGTCAACATTTGGGCTTTGGCCGCCGCTGAATAACTGCTGCGCTCAAACAGTTTATTAAGCGCCGCGTGGTCTCCCAGCGCTTTGAGCCGCTCCGGCGGTTGCTCTCGATTAAACGCCTTTGGCCGGTCGAATAAATTTTCGACGTTGAAAGCTGCAATCCTCATATATTTGCCCCAAAATAGTTCAAATTCAATGCGTGAAAGAACTATAACACAGGTGCATGCGGACGCCGCCTAACAACATCATTTGGGTCTGCACCGGGAAAGAAGGCAGACGCTTTCTGAGCGCGCGTTACCGTGCCAATGCCGCGGCAAGCGCGTGATATGATGCCTTGGGTGTGCGCGCCAACGTGTCAAAATCAACGTGCACAAGACCAAACCTTTTGGCGTAGCCAAGTGCCCATTCGTAGTTGTCGAGAAGCGACCAAATCGTATAGCCGCTAAGGGGAACTCCGGCCTGCATGGCGCGATGTGCGGCTGCGATATGCTGATTAAGATAGTCAATCCTGGCGCTATCCGGTCGACCCACAACATCGTCGTTGGCCATACCGTTTTCGGTCACATAAAGTGGCAGTCCTTTGGTGTAGTTTTTATGGGTCCAAGTCAGAAAATGAAAAAGGCCTTCCGGATAGATTTCCCAGCCCATCTCGGTTTTGGGTAGGGGGCCGGGCACCTCTTTCAGTGCGGGCCATGGGCCTTTATCCGGGGCGATCCGTGTGCACGTGTAATAATTCAGACCAAACCAATCGAGTGGCTGGCCGATCAGGTCAAAATCCGCGGCCCAGCCTTTGGGTAAATGGGGTTCCAGCCCGGCAAGCACATCGTCGGGATAAGCCCGTTTGAAAAGTCCGCCGAGGAAAAAGCGGTTGTAATACCCATCGTAGGTTTGCGCGGCATGGTGCGCGGCGGGTGTATCATCCGCCGGATGCGCGTATTCAAAATTGCACACGGCACCAAGGTTTTTGACGCCCAATGCACGCATCGCCTGAATAGCTGTGCCATGCGCCGTCAGTATATGGTGCATCGCATGGGCGGTTGCGCGTATGTCCCGTAGTCCGGGGGCGTGCTGGCCCATGAAATGAGACAACCAGCCAACGCACCATGGCTCGTTGATCGGGGCCACACTGTAAACCCGGTCGCCGATACGTTTCATCAGAATGGTTGCGAAATCGGCGAACCAATGGGCGATGTCCGGATTGCGCCAGCCGCCCAAATCAGCCAGCGGGGCCGGCAGTTCCCAATGGTACAGTGTCACCATGGGGTTGAGACCGCGCACCAGCAGCCCATCAACCAACCGATCATAGAAATCCAACCCCTCTGGGTTCGGCGCCCCGCGACCGTCAGGTATTACCCGCGCCCAACTTGTGGAAAACCGATAGGCATCAAGCCCAGCCGCCTGCATCAGATCAAGGTCTTCATCCATGCGGTGATAGTGATCACAGGCAATTGCGCCGTTTTCTGCCCGCACGACATTGCCCGGCGTGGCCGCAAACGTGTCCCAGTGGGTTGTTCCCGCACCGCCAAAGCTGTGGCCTTCGATTTGGTAGCTGGAGGTTGCGGCGGCAAACTGGAAACCTTCCGGAAAATCGGAACGGTTGAAATTCATCAGGTGCCTCCTGCCAGTTTAGGGCGTTTGGCCGGGGCGGGCCCGGTCGATTGTCCAAGGACCAGATCGGCCTCCCAAAGCTCATGCTGAGGACCGTTGCCGGGGGACTGGATCTGCTCAATCAGCATGCGTGCACATTGTCGGCCCGCAGCACGGACAGATGACCGCGGTGCTGTATAAATCGGCTCGCGATCGCCGTTGGATAGATATGAAATCTGATCATCAAAGCAGATGATTGAAACATCCTTGCCAATACGCAGTCCGCGCTCTTCTACGGCGCGACGAATACCAAGCGCCGGCACGATAGAGGCTGCAATGAACGCCGTAGCCGGATCATCAATTGCCAGCATTTCTGTTGCAGAGACATAACCATAGGACTCGGTCATTTCAGAGGAGCGCATCAGGGCGTCATCTGCCGCGATTTGACACGCTGCCAATGCCGCGAGATATCCTTTGCGGCGCCTTAGAGCGAAATCCATCCACTCCAGCCCGTTGACCAACCCAATGCGCGTGTGACCCAGATCCAGCAGAAACTGCGTTGCTCTTTCCAGCGCGCGTTTGCTGTTGACGTCCAGCCAACTGTAATCAGCCGCTACTTCGCTCGACCGCCCATGCACGACAAACGGCATCTTGAGTTCGTTGAGCAGGTCTATCCGCGGATCGTTGCAGGTGGGGCCGTGGACGATGATGCCGTCGACCACACCCTTTTGCGCCATATCGCGATAGGTCTGCATTTCGTCTTCGTCGCGTACGATAGACAAGACCATATTATATCCATGTTCGGCATAGATCTCTCCTGCACCACCAATGAAGTCCGCAAAAATGATGCTGACTATTTCGTTGTGCCGGGAAGAGGTGATGACATGGCC
>RCNF010002268.1_pt1 | contig 10283 bp, 8 predicted proteins | sample 2041311 | NCBI WGS metagenome assembly RCNF01 (sample SAMN09708228, study PRJNA481090) | Marine sediment metagenome, whole genome shotgun sequencing project. | biome: marine sediment; feature: ocean; material: sediment; isolation source: Sewage treatment plant 2 marine sediment (STP2) ... | reverse complement strand
AGCCCGTAGGCAAACCGATGGTGAATGTTTTTAATGTCCGCATCGATATAAACAATGATGTCTCCCCGGGTCACAAACAGTGCCTTCCACAGGTTCTCCCCTTTCCCCTTGAATTTCTCCAGGTGCGGCAGGATGTCATTGGCCTCGTAAACCGTTACATCGTAGGATCGGGCGATGTGACGGGTCTTGTCCGTCGATCCGGAATCGATAACCACAATCTCATCGATAAGCGGGTAACGCGTCATCAGTTCCGATCTCATGATGACGATCTCTTTGGCGATGGTCTTTTCCTCATTCAGCGTGGGCAGGCACAATGAGATGGAAATTTTTTTCCGCTGTTTGGCCTTAACCAGGCGATCGAGGTCCTTGAATTCGGAATGGTGAAACGTGTTTGATTCGATCCACTTTTTATTCATCACACACCCCATTGTCCATGGCCGTGATCAGTGCCGATACTTGAGCAATGCCTTTGAACATCGGCTCGATTTCAATCATGGCGCCATCCTGATGATAGTTGTCCCCACGGCTTAATCCCAAGGTGACTGCCGGAATCTTGCGCTGCAAAAAAATGGACAAGGCCGTTTCACTGGGCTCACTCACGGCTTGCACGCCCAGGCGATTCAAAATCCGGGAGGCGCATTTGACCAGCGGGTGATTGTATCGCAGATGGGTTGCATTCAGATTGCTAATGCGGTTGAGTCTCAGATCAACCGCGAAAGCCTTGTTGGTCTCATCGACGATATCCCTGATATCGCTAAAGAGTTCTTTGACCATTGCATCGGCATCGCTGCGGATTTCGAAACCGATTTTGGCGTTATAAGCTATTTTTCCATGGTTGAACCCGCCGGCAATCTTGCCGATGACAATCTGCGTACGTGGCTTCTGGGGCAAGCGTAGTCTGAGGATCGCGTTGATCACCTCGTTGATAACCAGAATCGCGTTCGGTTTGTGGTGCCTGCCGATTTGCTTTTCCGAGGCGATACTGCAACTAATTTCGCCCCGGATCATGCCATTGGAAGAGTAATTGAGTCGCCCCAGTTCCACGCTTTCCAGGCAGATGGCACCCTGGATCGGCGTGGGCCATGCCTCGAGAAGTTGGCGGATACCCTTGAGGTTTCCTCTGCCGATGGTTTGGACAGGGGCAACCAGAACGATATCCGATTCAAACATTAAACCCAACCGTCTGAATACCTCCGGCAGGGAAGCCAGGACGCCTACGGCCGCCGAATTGTCCGAAACCCCGATGCCGCTGATAATTTTATCCGTCACCTCGTAGTGCTGGTCGGCCTCCACTTCTGAAAAGGTGTCGAGGTGGGCCACGACAAAGATGGACTGCCTTTCAGCCGATGCACCACGAATCAAACCGATGGGATTGCCGAAATCATCGATGCTGCACTCGTCCACCTGAAATTCGGCCAGGCGTTCCACCAAGCACTCCGCGCGCCTTCGCTCGTGAAAGGTGGGGGCAGGAATCTGTCCGATGAGGACGATATTGCTGATGATGATTTCACGAATCTTTCGTATTTGATCCACGAACGTGGGCAAGACGTCGAGATATTTTTCCATAACAACCTCATGTTTAAGGATGGCCGGTTCCAGCGATCAGTTGTCGTAGATCGGTGACGATCAAATCCGGTGATAGATCGCTGCACCGACCATCGGATGCTCTTAGACGCAACGATCGTCGGTCCCCGGCAAAAAGCGCGGTCTTGAACCCCACAGATGAGGCAGGCAGAACGTCGTTGCGCATGTCGTTGCCCACAACCAGGACAGACGCAGCCGGAATACCCATGTCGACGAGGACCGTTTTGGCCCGTTTGAACATAACGCTCGATGGCTTGGCATATCCCTCGCGCCAGGAGAAGAAGAGCAACCGTTGATCAAACCCCCGCCGCCCAAGGGTTGCCCCGAGAAACCGTTCGAGCACATCAACGGTGTAAAACTGCGCATTGGAGATAATCCCCATCGGCATCTTGCGGGTTTTGCAAGCCAGCAGCAATTCCTCAAAACCGGGCATGGGATAGGCTGAGTTTACCAGAAGTTCGTACTCCAGGGCAAAGTCTTTCGCCCAGGTTATGTCATCTATCCCAAGCACCTGCTGCCAGACCTGGACGATATCGACCTCGGGGTAATCGATCCCCTGCTGCCGCCGGATACGGTGTGCATTTTCTATGGTTCGGTCCAAAGCATCCACAAGGCTTTTGGGTGTGCGGTCGATAGCGCAGCGTTTCAGCAGCCCCTGCAAGTCGTCTATCCTCTCGATTGGACGCCGATTCAGCCCGATATCCCCTGCCCCGCTGATCAGCAGAGTGCCGTAGACGTCGAAGAGCATGGCCGAAAACCGCTGCATTTTAGACAGATCCGGGGCAACCCCGGTGGGAATCGGCGCCATGGGACGGATATGCCGCTCGAATATGGCGTCTCTATCCTTCATACGCACCCCATTTGAGCAGTGAGAATCGGTCGAGATCGAAAAACACGTCGCGCAAGGCCCCCTTGTCGATGCGATGGAAAACTGGATGGTTGACAACCTGATCGTAAATTGCCAGGAGGCGATGCCGGTATTGTGGCGTGCCATAGTTCTGCAATATTGCACGTCGATTATTTTCGATGATCGCCGACATGTCCGCAACCTCACCGGGATGGGAGAGCCAGGGATTCAGCCGGACCAGTTCCACCTTGCTCAATGGGTCGGTGGCCAGGCGTGCGAGGACCTGACGTTGAAATTTCTCGCTCAACAGGCCGAAATCGATGATTTCATCGCGGATCAGACAGGCAAGGGCGCGTTTTGCCTGATCGTCTGCGACTATGTGACCGTATCGTTCACCAGCGCCGAAGACCGCATAATGCCAGTCCCGAGAAAAGGCATCGGCATCGATCCAGGTCAGAGGAACATTGAGGCTGTCATATAAAAAATCCAGCTTGATCCCGTTTTTCTCGAAATCTGAAACTATCTCCCCGAGCCGCCGCCCCCACAATAGCTTACCCGCGGTCCAGGGTTCGAGAAAAGTCAGTCCGAACCCTTCGGAAATGCTCGTGGTGACCATCGACTCCGAGTTTTCTACAAGCGTGGAAAAATCAGTGTTTTTCCCGACCTCAAAATCGACGCTCAGGTTGTTTTTCCTCACCCAATCGATCCAGTCCCGGTAGCTGGAAGCATCTGCTGGACTGTTCGGCGGCTGTGTGACGGCCAGCCGCTGTTGGTTTTTGAAAAACATGGACAACAGGATGGCCTCACCCAGGTTTTTGCGCCGAATGGCGCGGACCGGATATAGAATCTGCGCCTTCGGGCATCGGCCCTCCTTTCCGGCAAGGCCTTCGACGGCATTGGGGATGTGGTGAAGGCCGGCGCGATCAAGACCGGCCCTTATCAGGATGTCAGCATCCCGGGCGTTGATCACGCCGTAATGGCAATCGGCCGGATAGTCCTCCTTGAAATAGAGATCGGGCCGTCCGTCTTCGGCGAAATCGTGGATTTGCAGAAAAAGGTTGACCCCGGCCTGTTGCAGCCTTTTAATGATTTGGAGAAATTGCCGGTTCTTGGCCAAGGTCGGGTTATGCACATGCAGGACGTCGCATCCGCCCGGCCACTTTTCATTCAACGCCTCGAGCACCCGCTCGGCAACCACGTCGGCTGCCGGTGGTGAAACACCCGGCTGGTCGTAACCCAATTCGGGGATTTCCACCACCTGACAAGGCAATTCGGCGGCCGCCAGATCTCCCGTCAGGACGAGGGTATCAAAAGTGCCATGGATGGCCTCGACCTGCCGCTTAAGGACAGTGGTGACGCCCCCCGTTTTCAGATGGTAGTGAACAAAGGCGATCTTCATGGTACCTCCGCAAGGGGACCATCGATCATCGACCGCTTGTCGGAATAATCTTGGTGTGTATTGTCATTGTTGAGTAACATTAACGGTTTGTCAACCGCCAATGGTCGTGTCTGAAGGAGGCACAATGGGTAAAAATATCGGTTTTGTGTCCACCCGCTTCGCAGGAACCGACGGGGTATCCCTGGAAGCGGCCAAATGGTCGGAGATTTTAGAGCGAAGCGGACACCGCTGTTTCTGGTTTGCCGGTGACCTTGACCATGATCCGGAGCGAAGTCTTATGGTTCCTGAGGCTTTTTTCAAGCATGAAACAAATAAAGCCATCGATGTGGAAGTTTTCGGCAGGAAACGGCGAAGCCCTGAAACGACACAGGCCATTCATGATTTGCGGGCGCATCTGAAAAAACGGCTATATGAATTTATCGATCGGTTCCAGATCGACATGCTGGTGGCGCAAAATCTGCTGACCATCCCCATGCACCTGCCCCTGGGTCTGGCCCTGACCGAGGTCATCGCGGAAACCCTGATTCCCACAGTTGCTCACCACCACGACTTCTACTGGGAGCGGACCCGTTTTTCCGTCAACGCGGTGGGCGATTACCTTCGCATGGCTTTTCCGCCCAGCCTGCCGACCATCCAGCACGTGGTCATCAACTCGGCGGCCCAGGAGGAATTGGCCCTGCGAACAGGCCTCTCGTCGGTGATCATTCCCAATGTGCTGGATTTTGAAAACCCGCCGCAGTCCGACGAAAAGGATACCCGTGCATTCAGGCGTCGGATCGGCCTCGTCCCGGAGGACTTTCTGATTCTCCAGCCGACACGAATCGTACAGCGCAAAGGGATCGAGCATGCCATCGACCTGGTCCACCAACTCGGGAATCGGCATTTCAAGCTGCTGATCTCCCACGAAGCCGGAGACGAGGGAGTCGAGTACGCCGATTGGCTCAAGGATCATGCCCGGGAGCGGGGGGTGGATCTTCGTTTGATCACTACCAGCGTTCCGGATGCCCCTGACCGGCCTTCACTCTGGGATCTTTATGCTCACGCCGATTTCATCACCTACCCCAGCCTATACGAAGGCTTCGGCAACGCCTTCCTCGAGGCGGTTTATTTCAAGAAACCCCTTCTTATCAACCGCTATGCCATCTTCGTGCGGGATATCGAACCCAAAAGCTTCGACCTGATCGTCATGGACGGTTATCTGACCAAGAAAAATGTCCTGAAAGTCCGTGAATTGCTCGAAAACCAGGACCTGCGGGAACGGATGACGGCCCACAACTACACCGTGGCCGCGCGTCATTACTCATACGCCATGCTCAGGCGGCAGTTGGACAACATGATGGCCAACTTCTTTGGCGTCAATGGTTAGATGGTTGTGGGTTCAACCACATGGTTTGGTATGCGTTGAGAGGAATGGAGCCATCATCGTACCGCTCACCACCGAGGAGATCAATCAAAGAGTCAGTCGTGTTATCGATCGGAAGATTCACTGTCAGGGTGGCGGCGGAAAAGTTAGTCACAGCGAAGACTGTCTGCTGCGGACAAACGCGTTTTACCGCGAATACCCGATCATCCAGGGTCAGGACCTGCATGCTGGCGGCGGGATGGAAGGAAGGCTGGCCGGTGCGGATGCGGATCATTTTCATATAGGGATAAAATATCCGTGCCCGAACCTGCTTTGAATCGGCCAGTTCGGCACAGACGGCGTCTGCCGACAATCTCGCCCGGTTGATCGTCCGGGCCCGCCCTGTCAAGCGCACCCCCTCCGTCCAATTTTGCGATCCCAATATGCTGTGGATGTATACGGCAGGAACCCCAGCAAGGGCCAATGCCACCGCCTGGGAAGCCAGGAATCGGGGAATGTGAAGTGGATCTGCCGGAGATGCCGGATCTTTCAGCGCGTCCAGATAGGTAATATTAAACTCATAGGGACTCCTGGACCCGTCCGGATTGCACCTTTCGGAAACCTGCCCGCCGTTCAGGCGGACATGATTGGCCAGCCATGCAATCTGCGATGAAGGCAATATGCCTTCCAGGGGACGCACACCGATGCCGTCATGGGAGGCGGTGAAATTGAAAAAAGCCGTTCGTTCCGTGGGGGGTGCCAGGTTCCGGGCCCAATCGGAAAAAACACGGGCGTTGCCGGTGGCCAGCGAATAAAGCAGCAGCGGCGGCAAGGAGAAATTATAGACCATCTGGGCCTCGTCGGCACCGTTGCCGAAATAGTTGATATTTTCAGCGTGGGGCACGTTGGTTTCGGTGACGATCGTCACACCGGGTGCCGTCAGATCCAGGATCCTGCGAAACAACCGGACCATGTCGTGGGTCTGCGGCAGATGGATGCATGCTGTGCCAATCTGTTTCCACAGGTAGGCGATGGCGTCCAGCCGGATGATGCGCGCGCCTCTGGCAACGTAAAAGAGCAGTGTCCGCACCATATGCTCCAGCACGTCCAGGCTCTGGTAATTGAGGTCGATCTGATCGGCGCTGAAGGTCGTCCACAAATGTACCTGCCGACCGGATCGCTTCTGGTATGCGGTCAACAGGGGCAGGGCCCGGGGCCGCGCCACCGCCGAGACGTCTGCCGCCGCATCGACCTCGATGGCCAGTTCCCCGAAACCCTTTTCACCGGCCAGATAGGCGTGGAACCACCGGCTTTTGGCAGACACATGGTTGGCCACGAGATCGACCATCAGCTTGAACTCCCCACCGATGGCCTGAATATCCTTCCAACTGCCCAAGTCGGGGTTCACCGCTTGAAAGTCCGTGACCGAAAACCCATCGTCGGACGAATAGGGAAAAAACGGCAGGATGTGAATGCCGGAAAACACCCCCTTGAAATGATCGCAGCAAAAGCGATGCAGGGTCTGAAGCGGCCGTTCTTTTTCACGTGAAAGCGTGTTGCCGTAGGTAATGAGGATAATATCGGCCTGGGTGAAAAGATCCTTTTCCCCGACCGGCGGCTCGGGTGGAACGGCATCCAGAACCGACGCAAGGCGTGCAAAGGCGACAGCGCCTTTTTGCCGGCCATATATCCGGTTTAGAATCGCTTGTATTCGGTTATTGCTATTGTCCAAAACAGGTGGTTTGCTCCGTTGTCAGTTTAAGCCGTTGACATCTACGGTTTATTGATGTTTTTTAAAGTAACCGCCGCAGGTTAGCGGACGATTGTTCATGAAACGCAATTCCCTCTCCTTTTCGTACATACAGGTGCCGCTATGTATATTCCCTTTGACAAAGTTCATAACATCGGCTTCATCTCTACCCGATTCGCCGGAACCGACGGCGTGTCCCTGGAAACGGAAAAATGGGCCGGGGTGTTCGAAAAAGAGCGGTTCCATTGTTTCTATTTTGCCGGTGAGCTGGACCGCGACCCGGCACAGGCATTCCTGGTTCCCCAGGCCCATTTTATGGATCCGGAAATCCGCACGATTTTTAACACCGCATTTGGTTCTACGGCTAACCGGGTGAGGGATCGTAAACTGACCACGAAGATCCATGCAATCAAGGAACACCTGAAAGATCAGCTATACGAATTCATTGCAAAATTCAACATCGATCTGCTGATCTCCGAAAATGCACTGACCATCCCCCTCAACATCCCTTTGGGTTTGGCCATTACCGAAGTCATTGCGGAGACCGGCCTGCCGACGATTGCCCATCACCACGATTTTTTCTGGGAACGGCAACAGTTCAAAACCAATTCGGTGTGGGATTATCTCAACATGGCTTTCCCACCCCATCTGCCGCCCATCCGCCATGTGGTCATCGGTTCATCAGCCGGCAACCAGCTCGGTCTCAGGACGGGTATTTCCGCGACCCTCATCCCCAATGTCATGGATTTCAAGAATCCACCGCCAGCGCCGGATGACTATGCCAGCGACGTCCGTCAGGCACTGGGTCTCGATCCGGATGAACGCTTAATTCTCCAGCCCACCCGGGTGGTTAAGCGAAAAGGCATCGAAAATGCCATCGAACTGGTCAGTCGGCTGGGGTTAAAAGCCCGTCTGGTCATCTCACATGCCTCCGGAGACGAGGGGCACGACTATGAACAACGGCTCATCGACTACTCTCGGGGCATGCAGGTCAATACCCTTTTCGTTTCGGATATCATCAGCGACCGCCGCGGGACAACCGCGGACGGCCGCAAAATCTACACTCTTTACGACATCTATAACCACGCTGATTTTATCACCTATCCCTCAACGATCGAAGGCTTCGGCAACGCTTTTTTAGAAGCAGTTTATTTTCGCAAACCGATCATGGTTAACTGCTACTCCATTTACACCTTCGATATCAAACCCAAAGGATTCACGGCCGTTGAAATAGACGGATATGTGACCGATGAAGCCGTCGCGCGCACCCGCTCGTTGATCGAGGATGAAACCCTGCGAAAAAAAATGGTGGAGACCAACTATGCGCTCGCCGAAAAATTCTATTCCTACGAGGTGCTTCACGAAAAATTGATGAATTTGATGGTGTAGGAGGTTTGGTTGGCTTGGCGATCGTTCACGGTTTGAAACTTGAAATTGGAAATTAGAAATTGGGCAGAGATGAAAAGAGTTTACGAATGTGATGGCTAAAAGAATGAATGCGTTCATCAATCGTACACAACCAGGAATACCAATTTTCCAATTTCTAATTTCAATGATCGGATAGAAATTTGCATTTGAGGAGGCACGATGGCGTTATACTTGGTTCAGCATGGAAAAAGCCTGCCAAAAGCCGAGGATCCTGAAAAGGGACTTTCAGCAGAAGGAAAGATGGAAACCGAACGAATTGCGGAAGTCACGGCCGGGTATCAGGTGCCTGTGTCGCGCATCCTTCACAGCGGCAAAAAACGGGCTCGGGAAACAGCTGAAATATTCTCCATGCGATTATCTCCGGCGAGCGGAAGCGAACCGTACGACGGCATGAATCCATTAGACGACGTCCGCGCCTTTGCGGGCCGACTTCGTTTGGCTGATGACATCATGCTGGTCGGGCATCTGCCCTTTTTAGAAAGGCTGATCGGGCTGCTGGTTTGCGGCAATCCCGACCAGACGGTGTTTAAACTGCAAAACAGCGGCATTGTCTGCCTTGACCGCGTTGCGGAAGTAAACCACCCGGTCATCCGTTGGGCTTTGATGCCGACCGTCGGTTAGGCTGGAAACGAGATTCCAATCAACTGTTGGTTCGCAGCTTTTTTTTGGATATTGAAATTTGGAATTTATTTGAGATTTGGTACTTGTAGTTTGTTATTTACTTAAGAATTGGCGCTTGGAATGTTCTGTTTCCGGTTTATCCGGGTTAGGAGAGGGAGAAAGCTCGGCAAAATTATTTTTTTAAGACCCTAAATAAGCGCGATTATTTGTCTGTTTTTAGGGTTTGCCACATTTTTTCCGGCGCTTCGATGGTCAGTTTATCGGGTTGGATGACGATGGTCTGAGCCTCGGGACGGTAACCGTCGAGGATTTTTTCGGCCGTGGAAATAAGTGCGTCGATTTTCATACCGGACAGGGTGCTGACGATTTTCAGGTCATCGTCAGCCTGCTGATACAGATAACTGAGTCGGTCACAGGCTACACGGTAGTCGCCTATCTTTTGTGTATATCGCTGGATGTATGCCTGAATTTCGGCCATCAGCATCAAATCGTATAAAAGTCTCGACTTTTTCAAAGCTTCAGCTTCGGTGTCAATTTCTTTTTCCCGCCATTCTCGCCGTGCCTCTGTTTTTATTGCTTCCAATTGCGCCGACAATGCATCCCGGATTCCACCAGCATCCGTCTTTCTCTGGGCCATCTGACTGTTGAGCAAAGCGATGTCTGCCATGGTCTGACGCAACAGTTCCGCTTTGTTATTGGCCGTCACGGTCGACGGCCATACCAGCAGCGCCAGAACAATAACAGGCATGAGCAATCGAAACATGGTCATAAATGGTTTCACGGTCTATTTCCTTGTGGCGCTGAGCTTGCGTTTCAAATCCTCGGAAAGAAACAGCCGGGTTTTGGGATTTTTCCAGTCGGCCATGTGTTTCACATTGATCAGTTCGATCTGGTCCCCCTGCCAGTCCGACAGAATGGCCACCACCCGGGGTGAAAGGCGGGACAGGCTGTTCAGGGATAGTCCTCTACCTTTCCACCGGGACAGGTATACCGCCGCCTCAGGAGACAGTTCCCTGAGCCCGTTCAGACCCAGCCAGTCGCCTTCCCAGGCAGATAGATGACGGGCTGCATCCGGTGACAGGCCGGTCAACCCGTTGAGGAACAAATCTTTGCCTTTCCATGTGGTCAGGCAGCGGGCGGCCGCCGGTGACAGCTTGGTCATCTGATGTTTCTGGGAAAAATCACCTCCGCAGATATTTTTCCAGATGGTGGTGTTATCTGTGTCGGTGACCCGATTATCGTTTTCGGTGTCTACCGTCGTCGTTGTCCGGCGCGTTTCGATATCCTGCCAGATGGTCTCCAGCGCCCGTGG
>RCNF010002265.1_pt1 | contig 10292 bp, 8 predicted proteins | sample 2041311 | NCBI WGS metagenome assembly RCNF01 (sample SAMN09708228, study PRJNA481090) | Marine sediment metagenome, whole genome shotgun sequencing project. | biome: marine sediment; feature: ocean; material: sediment; isolation source: Sewage treatment plant 2 marine sediment (STP2) ... | reverse complement strand
ACGCCCTTGGCGTATGCGATGCGCACCGGTTTGGGCAAGGGCTTCGGCTCCAACATCACGCCGACGACGTCCTGCAGGTAGATAATCGGCGATTCGTCTTGTGGCCGTCGGCGAACCGTGACGACCGCGCTATCGATGTGAAACGTCACGGGCTTCTTCGTGAACCCAAGTGTGAGCGTTGCGTCCTGCACTTGCACGGGGCCAATCTCGACCAACCACCGCCCTTTGCCGTCGTCTAGCTTGCTTGGCACATCGAGCTCGGCCTTCGCCGACGCAGGCGGTTCGCGCAACGCATCCGCGATCGATATTTTCCCGCTCTTGGTCCGATAAAGAGTGAGTTGAACTCCTCGTGCGGCCGCGCCGTAAACGCGGTAGGTGCCCTTCCTCAGTGCGCGCAGATCAAGGTATCCCCTCAGCTGCTTGACGCGCAGCACCTCACGGCCCTGGGGGTCCTTCATGGAGAAGTTCTTGAGGCCGACCCCCCCCTTCCCTTCGAAATGACCTGCGGAAGGTCTGGGCCCCGCATCTGGTCCGGCGTCGTCTGGGACCGAAGCATCGAGGTTGGTGTCTTCGAAAGGCCACTCGTCGAGCACGCCGCCATCGAGCGCTTCGGCATCACGATCGAGATCACGCGAACTCGCGAACACGCCAAACTGATAGGCGACCCAAGTCAGCGTCAACAACGCCACCACGAAGATCGAAGCAGCCACCCACGCGCCTCGACTCATGACGAAGTCGCCGCGCGGAGGTCTGCATGAACGAGCGAATGACGCGGGGCGAGGTTCATCCACGCACGATACCCTGGCTATCTTCTTTCGATCAATTCCGCCGCGGAATCGCAAATCCAGCGCTTCCTCTCGTCGTAGCGACTGGTCTTGCCTTTTGCATCCCCGTGACGTCCAATGCGTCATGGGCGGGCGTCGCGTCGGGCTGAAGATATTGCTCTTCGGAGTTGCTTTGCTCGCCGGATGGTGGTTTGCGACCGCGCCTCCTGACTATCTCCAGGTCGGACCAGCCGTGGACCTAGGGGGCGTCGCTGATTCGATCCTGGCGGTCGAGGCCTCGTCAGAGGCGTTTGGGTCTGGGCTCGTGCATGTCGACTCCGATGCGCCTGGGCACGACGACTTGCTACTGCGAGAAGAGGAGGGCGTCGCATTCGTCTCAGGAATGGATGGATGGATTTGGCGCGTGCCGCTCGATGGCGGCGGTGAGCGCTTTGCGGACGTCCCGCTCATGCCGTCCGGGCTCCGCGCAGCGCCGGACGACGATGACGTGATCTACTTCTGTGCGTCGCGGCTTCACGGCGTGGAATCCCCGAAGGACGAGCGCGTCGGTTTGTACCGCCTGACCATCTCTTCGCGTGAGGTCGCGCCAGTCGTCACCGAGGTCGCCATGACGCCTGCGATTCCGGAACGTCACCACAAGGTATTCGCCGACGACGACGCGAGCGCGCGCACCGTCGTTCAAGCGAACGCCAACGGCACCAACTCCCGACCCTTGGCCTTCTGCAACGACCTGGATGTCAGCGCAGACGGCAAGCGCCTCTATTTCACCGAACCCATCGCCTATGAAGGCGCATCGATGGGTGGCGGCGCGGTCGGTGAGGCCATCACGCTGGGCGAAAACGGCCGCCTTTGGAGGCACGACTTCGAGACCGGCGAGACCAGGCTCGTCGCCGAAGGCTTCCACTTCATCGATGGAATCCTCCTCGACACCCATCCGGTTGGCGAACGCGAAGAGTCCGTGTTGGTGACCCAGACTCCGGGCTTCGCGATCACGCGCTTCTTCTTGGCAGGTTCGCGCGCGGGTACGGCGGAAGATGTGTGGACGGGGCTGCCCGGCATGCCCGACGGTATGGACCGCGATTCGGAAGGGCGAATCTGGGTTGGCCTGTACCGGAAGCGTTCGAACTTCCTGACCTGGGCGCACAAGAACCCGTGGATCAAACCACTCATGCTCCGATTGCCGCTCGAGCTGCTACCCGTGCCCAAGGAGACCGGACTCCTCGGCCTGAGCCCCGACGGTGCCACGCCTCTCTACTACGCAATGCAGGTCGGCCCGCTTCTCGGCGATGCAGCAGTGGGCGTCCCAGGCTCGGAGCACCTCTACATCGCGAACTTTGATCGCCAGCAGCGTGGCCTCATCCGGATGCGCTACCCCGAGATCGATTGAGCCGAATCAGCCCACAGTTCAGTCGAACTTGATGCCGCAGAGCGGATCGTCTGGCGCACAACCCTTGTCTTTGGGCTTGGCGCGCGTCTTCGGGCGGTCCTTTACTCGTGCCTCGCGCTCCTTCTGGCGCTGTTCGCGAGCTTCCACCTTCTGTCGGTAGCTCACCTTGTCCTCTTCGGCTTGATCCGCTCTTCGTTCGGCATCGACGAGATCTTCCTGAGCACGATTCTTCTCTTCGAGTGCAAGCTGCTGGGCCTGTCGAGCGCTCTCGGCTTCGAGAGCCTTGCGCTCGAGCACGGGCTTCACACCAAACGCGTACCCCGCGGCCGATCCAATCACCATGAACGCGAGCCCACCGATCACCAATCGGCGCGCGCGAATCTTTGCCTTCTCGACCGCGGTGATGGCCGCGATCTCTTTCTCGTGCGTGAGCATTCGCTCCTGCTCGGCGGCGCGTGCTTTCGCCTGCTCCTCCAACTCGACGCGGAGTGACGACTCACTGGATTCGCGAACCCGGCGCTCTTCTTCGTCGCGCTGCGCGCGCTCCTGCGCCACACGGACCTCTTCCTCGGCATTGAGGCGGGCTTCCTCGGCTTCGCGTCGCTGCTGAGCTGCGGCTTCAGCTCGCCGTCGCGCGTCTTCAGCTGCTCTGAATCTCGCCTCTTCTTCGGCCGCGATACGCGCCTCTTGAAGGGACTGCAGCTCTAAGAGCTGGTCCGCGAGTGAATCGTGGTTGCCTGCTTCCATTCGTGGTTCCCGCCTCCTAAAAGATTCTGGCAAATCTGGAGCCCTACTGCCCACGAGTTTTTCGAACCATTCCAACAAACACCCCCGCCGAACCCAAGGATCCGCCTTGTGAGTTCCACCACAAACCCGTTATGCTCCGCCCCCCCCAGCACCCAAAAACCAAAAAGGGGTCAGACCCCTTTTTGAAAGGGTTAACCCTTCAGAAAAGGGGACTGTCCCCTTTTTTCTATGAGGTAATCGACATGAGTGAAGAGAACTATGGCCTTGGCACGCGAGCGCTTCATGCGGGGCAGGAGCCTGACCCCACCACCAACGCACGTGCGGTGCCCATCTACGCCACCACCTCGTACGTCTTCAATGACACAGATCATGCGGCCGCTCTTTTCGGGCTAGCCGAGTTCGGGAACATCTATTCCCGCATCATGAACCCGACCGTCGACGTCCTCGAGAAGCGCCTCGCCGCCCTCGATGGTGGCGTGACAGGTCTCGCGTTCGCGTCTGGGCAGGCCGCGGTCAACGCAGCGATCCTCACCCTCTGTCACTCCGGCCAGAACTTCGTGGCGGCGACCAGCCTCTACGGCGGAACGTGGACGCTGTTCAACAACACCTTCAAGAACCTCGGGGTCGAGGTCCGTTTCTTCGATCCAAATCATCCCGAACAGATTCACGGCCTCGTCGATGAGAACACACGCCTCGTCTACCTCGAGGCGATCGGCAACCCCAAGAACGACGTGCCGGACTTCAAGGCCATCGCAGAAGCCGCGCACACCGCACCGCACGGCGCCATCCCGCTGATTTGCGACAACACCGTGACGACCCCGCAACTATTGCAAACATTCCAGCACGGCGTCGACATCAACGTGTACTCGACGACGAAGTTCCTCGGCGGTCACGGCACCCACGTAGGCGGCTGCATCGTCGACTCCGGCAACTTCCAGTGGACGGAAGACCGCGACAAGTGGCCTGAGTTCTGCGGTCCGTCGCCGAACTACCACGGCGTGGTCCTTGCCGACGCCCTCGCGCCGATGGGCAACATCGTATTCAACGTGCAGGCTCGCACACACTGGCTCCGCGACACCGGTGCCTCCATGAGCCCGTTCGCCGCGTTCCTGTTCCTGCAAGGCATCGAGACTCTGCACCTGCGCATGCCGCGCCATTGCGAGAACGCACAAGCGGTGGCCGAACACCTCGAGCAGCACGAGGCCGTCGAATGGGTGAACTACCCCGGCCTCGCGTCCCACCCGGACCACGAGCGTGCCAACCACTACCTCCCGGACGGGAAGGGCGCGATACTCGGATTCGGCATCAAGGGCGGAATGGAAACCGGCAAGAAGTTCATCAACTCGGTGAAGCTCTGCTCGCACCTCGCCAACATCGGCGACGCCAAGACGCTGGTCATCCATCCGGCGTCGACGACACACCAGCAGCTCAGCCCGGCCGAGCAACAACATGCGGGTGTGGTGCCCGAGTACGTGCGCGTGTCGGTGGGCATCGAGGATGTCAAAGACATCATCGCAGACATCGATCAAGCGCTTGCAGCCGCGGTGGGGTAGGCTAACCGACTCTCGTGGTCGTAAAGTTCGAAAGCACGGATTCGATGCGGAGCGGGAAACCGCTTCGCCACGTGCAGACGGCTGTGTTCCCGACGCCCGTGAAGCTTCGCCACGGCGGCATGCTTCCGGGCGTCGAGGTCGCATACGAGACATACGGAACCCTCAACGCCGACGGCAGCAATGCCGTTCTCATCTGTCATGCCATCTCCGGCGACTCGCACCTCGCCCAGCATGATGAGCATGATGAACCCGGCTGGTGGGACGGTCTGCCCTCATCCTACAATCCTCCACCCATGGCAGGCGCGTGGCTTCGGGCCGCAGGACATTGACGGTGGCGCCCAGCGCAGCCGCGAGAGCCAGCAAACCTGCGCATGCGCCGGCCAGCCGGAGCCACTCCTCCCGCCGGACTGCCGTCCACTCGATCATGGAGTCGGGGCCGGAGCAGGTTCAGGCACAGGTTCTGGAGCCGGGGCCGGGGCGCAGGATTGTCGATGGCACCTTTGGTTTTGGCGGACACAGCCAGGCCATGCTTGAGGCCGGGGCAGAGGTTTTGGGGCTGGATCTGGACGCGGTGGCTTACGGTGCCTGCCAGAAAATGACTGCCGAACACTCCGGACTGCACTGCCAGAATATCTCCTTTCGGAACATTGATCAGGCCCTCGCTGCCGCCCATTGGGAACCGGTGGACGGGGTCTTGTTGGATTTGGGCGTCAGTTCGTTCCAGTTGGACGACGCCGACAAGGGGTTCAGCTATCGCATGGATGCGCCGCTGGACCTGCGTTTTGACCAGGCCTCCGGTGGCCAGACCGCGGCTGACCTGCTGCGCGAGATGTCCGAAGAGGACCTGGCGGACCTGATCTGGAAATGGGGCGAAGAGCGGGGCAGCCGGCGCATTGCCAAGGCCATCGTTCGCGCCCGGGTCGAAGAACCGGTCCTGACAACCTGGCAACTGCGGGCCGTGGTCAAAAGCACCATGCCCAACCACATCAAGGTGCAGCCGATCCTCAGTCGGGTTTTTCAGGCCCTGCGGATCGCCGTCAATGACGAATTGGGCGCTTTGAGCGATGTTTTGGCGAAGTTGACTGCGGTGCTGCGTCCCGGTGGCGTCGTGGTCATCATCAGTTACCACTCCCTGGAAGATCGCCTCGTCAAACAGTTCATCGATCGGGAAAAGCGCGACTGCCTTTGCCCGCCCAACTTGCCCATGTGTGTGTGCGGCCATCAGGCCAGCCTCAAGGCCCTGACCCGCAAGGCTGTGGTGGCCGGCAAGGAAGAAGAAGCCACCAATTCCCGTGCCCGCAGCGCGCGTTTGCGTGCCGCCAAAAAGATTTGACAAGAAGATCTGACAAGAAGCTCTGATCATCGCCAAAAGAAAACGGGACCTGATATGTGGAAGCCAAAACTGGAAGCAACGCCCGCCGGAACACCGGGCAGCCGGGCCAACCATGGCGCCATGGCTCACCGCCGGGGCATGGGTGGCCGCAAGGTCTTGACCGGTACGGGACTGCTGTTGTTGGCAGCCGTGCTGTTTGCCGGTTCGGTGTTTGTCTCAAACCGCGTGACCAGCCTGCGCTCGGAAATCGCGCGCCTGGAAAATCGGCGCGAAGTGCTGGAAGCCAGCAGTGCCCGGTTGCTATCGGTGTGGAACCAGGCGGCCGCGCCGTCGGTGATCATCGCGCGGGCCGAATCCGAATTGGGCCTGATTGTGCCCGAGGATCCGGGCCTGGTGCTGGTGCAGACGCTTGATGATGGCGAGCGCATCAATCCCTTGCGCCGCTGGTTGGCCAGCGTGGGTGGCGGGCAGGATGCCGAAGCGGGCGAACTGAATCCCGGCCTGGTCATGGGATCGATGGTTTCGTTGACGCCCCGTGGGGCCCAGGCCCGGGGAGAGAACTGATGCAGGAGAAACAGGAACGTCAGAAGGTCAACGGCCGCTTCATGATGCTGCGTTACTTGATGATCGTCGCCGGCCTGATTCTGGCTGGTCGAGTGGTGCACATCCAGATTTTTGAACACGACAAATACCAAACCATTGCCGATGGCCAATGGGGCAAGGAAATTGCCATCAACGCGGAGCGTGGCAATCTCTACGACCGCCAAGGTCGTCCCCTGGCCCTCTCGGTCACCACCTGGCAAATCGGCGTGGCCAAGGGCAACGTCGTGGACCGGGACGCGCTGTGCACGATGTTGTCCGAAGTGTTGGACATGCCGGTGCGGGATATCCGGCGCAAGATCAACCGCAAGGGCAGCCACCATGCGGTGCTGGGGCGGGACATCGTCTTGTCGGCCGAGCAAAAAAAGCGCCTGAGGCGCGAAGGCCAGCAGGCCGTGACCACTGAGGCGATCCACTCGCGCATCTATCCGGCCGACGGTGTGGGTGCGGCGTTGATCGGGTTTTACCGCAAGGACCCGGCTGAAAATATCACGACCGGTTTCGAAAATAGCCTGGATGGGTACCTGGCGGGGCAGCCGGGGCGAGCGCGCGAAATCCGCACCGGGGTGTCGAACAAGAAGTTGGGCAAGGTCGTTTTGGAAGAAGCGGTGCACGGGCAGAGCCTGGTGCTGACTGTTGATGCCGACCTGCAAACCATCTGTGAAGACCGCCTGGCCGAGTCGATGCGTCGGGTGGGGGCCGAGAACGGTTCGGTCCTGATCATGGATCCGAGCAACGGGGACATTTTGGCGGCGGCCAGTTGGCCGTTGATGGAGACCCGGCAAGAGAGCCACGCCGATCCACGAGTCTGGCAGAACCGCAATTTTACCGAATCGTACGAACCCGGCTCGGTGTTCAAGATCTTCTCGACGGCTTCGCTGCTGCGCAACGCCGCCATCGATACCTTGACGGTTTACAACTGCGACAACAACACGGGCTACAAGATCTACGTGCGCAATGACGCCGGTCATGACTACGGAGACCTGTCGTTGATGCGGGCGTTTTCCGTGTCCAGCAACGTCTATTTTGCCAAGGCGTCGGCGAACCTGTTGGCGCAGGAATTGTACCGGGACCTGACGAACTTCGGCTTCGGGCAGGAATCCTCTCTGGCCTATCCGGGGCAGCAAAAGGGCATTCTCAAGGCGCCGGTCAACTGGTCCGGACGATCGCTGCAAACCATTGCCATTGGCCAGGAAGTGTCGGTCACTTCGTTGCAAATGGGGATGGCCCTGTGCAGCGTGGCCAACGGCGGTACGCTCTATGCTCCGCGATATATCAAGGAAGTGCGCAACGACAGGGGTCGGGTCATCGAGACGGTCCAACCGGTGGCCATGCGCCGGGTCATGGCCCAACCTCTGTCAGCTCTTTTGCGCGAAGCGATGTCGCGCGTGGTCACCGATGGCACCGGCCAGGGCACCTGCCTGGACTGGATCGCGGCCGGCGGCAAAACGGGCACCGCCCAGATGAGTGTCGACGGCAAGGGCTACACTCCGGGCGCCTACACCGCCAGCTTCGGCGGCATGGTGCCCATGGACAACCCGCGCCTGGTTGTCTTGACGGTGCTGGATCGCCCCAAGGGCATCAATCACTACGCGGCCCAGAGTGCGGTGCCGCTATTCAAATCCATCGTGTGCGACATCCGGCGTTCGACCGACTGGTTGACCGATGTGCCGGGCCTGCGCACCGCGCCTTTCACGGTCCCGGACGAACAAAAACTGGTGACCGTGCCTGACGTGATGTACTTGTCGGTGAGCAGCGCGGCCCAACGCCTGGGCGCCCAGGGTCTGGTCATTGCCGGCGCCGAAAAAGAGGGGCAGATCATTCAGCAGGTTCCGGCCGCCGGCACCCGTTGCCAGTCCGGTGCCCTGGTCACCCTTTCGGTAGCCAACAAGGCCGACTCCGCGTCGGAAGCTTCGCCCGGCCTGTGCCCGGATTTTGCGGGTCTGAGCAATCGGGAAGTGCGCAGTCTGGCCGCTCGCCTGCAGGTGCCGGTCTCGGTGCTGGGCGTGGGCTATGTCGTGCAACAGAACGTGCGTCCGGGAAACAGCTGGGGCGCCGGTGGTGTGAAACTCGTATTGCGAGGGGACCGGCTCTGATGGCCGTCGCGTTGCAAACCCTGATCTCGGAAATTCCGGGGGTTGCCTTGACAGGCGACCCCTCTTTGGCCATCAGCAGCGTGACCGCTGACAGTCGCGAGGCCGGACCCGGCGTCCTCTTTGTCGCGGTGCGCGGCACCGGCGGCGATGGTCACCGGTTCGTGGCGCAAGCGGTGGCCGCAGGTTCGCCGGCCGTGGTGGTGGAGTCCTCTTTCACGGATGAAATTTCGGCTGAGGTGGCCGTGATACGGTGCGAGCAGTCCCGCAGTTTACCCGCGCTTTTGGCCCGCGCGCTGCACGGCGCGCCGGACCGCCAGTTGTGGACCGTGGCCATCACCGGCACCAACGGCAAAACCACGACGGCCTTTTTGGTGCAGGAAATGTTGCGCCTGTTGCATGGCCCGTGCGGGCTGCTGGGCACAATCCGCTATGATGACGGCCAGACGATCCAGGACGCGCCGCTGACGACTCCCGGCGGTCCGGTCTTCTACGAAAAACTGGGTCAGATGGTGGCCAACGGTTGCCGCAGCGTGGCGATGGAGTTGTCGTCTCACGCCCTGGATCAGCAACGCACCGCGGGCCTGGGCCTGGATGTGGCGGTGATGACCAATCTGGGCCGGGACCATTTGGACTACCACGCGGACATGGACGAATACCTGGCGGCCAAGGCAAAGATCATGGATCTGCTGCGTGCAGGTCGGGACGGCGTGGGCACGGGATTGCCGGGCGCGCTGGCGGTGAATGTCGGCGATCGGTACCTGGCCGGTTTGGTGACCGGCAACAAACGGGTGATCCGGTATTGCACCGCGCCCGAAGCGGGGCCACAGGCTGATCTGGTGGTTACCGAGGCGGAACTGGCGCTGACCGGAACGCGTTTGCAGGTCAGTTGGCAGGGCCAGAGTTGGGAAATCAAGAGCCCGCTGGTGGGGCGCTTCAATGTGGAGAATCTGACGGCAGCCCTGGCTACGGGGTTGGGGTTGGGCTTGGATCCGGCGGCCTGCGCCGAGGCCCTCGCCGGCGTGGACCAGGTGCCGGGACGGTTGGAGCGGATTGTCCTGCCCACGGGCGGGATCGCGGTCGTGGACTATGCCCACACCCATGATGCGCTGGCGGCGGTGTTGACCGCCTGCGAAGAATTGACCGACCAGCGCCTGCTATTGGTATTTGGTTGCGGTGGTGATCGCGACCGCGGCAAGCGGCCCTTGATGGCCCAGGTGGCCGCCGCGGGCAGCGATTTGGTGTGGATCACTTCGGACAACCCGCGCAGCGAAGATCCGCAGGCGATCTGCGACGACATTGTGGCGGGTTATGACGCGGTCGCAGCGCCGCGGGCGACGGGGCGGGAAGTCGTGTTGGACCGCACAGTAGCCATCGAGGCGGCCCTGGCCGCAGCCACCGCCGGTGACATTGTCATCGTGGCAGGCAAGGGACACGAAGACTACCAACTGGTGGGCGACCAGGTGCTGGACCTGGACGACCGCCGCATCGTGCGCCATTGGATTGCGCGGCAGGAAGCCCGACCGGGCGCACCGGAAACGGATAGGCAGTGATGACCGGCAACGCCACACCAAAACCCACTGGACCTGACCAGGGCTTTGCCCTGGCCGAGGCCATCGCGTTGCTGGCTGAGGCCGGATTGTTGGCGGCCGTTCTCTTGCCAGGTGATGGAGGTGCGATCAGTCACGAACCGGCAGCGGCCGCGGAGCTCGCCACCGGCCACTTCGCCGGTGCGGCCATCTGGTTCAAGTGCTTCTGGGCCCTGTTGGCGGTCATCATGCTGACCGTATCGGT
>RCNF010002264.1_pt1 | contig 10292 bp, 8 predicted proteins | sample 2041311 | NCBI WGS metagenome assembly RCNF01 (sample SAMN09708228, study PRJNA481090) | Marine sediment metagenome, whole genome shotgun sequencing project. | biome: marine sediment; feature: ocean; material: sediment; isolation source: Sewage treatment plant 2 marine sediment (STP2) ... | reverse complement strand
CAAACTGTGACGAGCGTCACAGTTTAATGGTTTTACGCATCGATATTCTTTACACGTCCGGACCAGCACGACCCGGCGTAGCAGTATTCACGGGCACTTGATTTCTGGCACAAGCTTTGCAGCGTGTATCAGTATGAATCGCCTTAAATCGAAGCTTCTTGGTCTTGCCCTGTTGCTTACAGTCCTGCCTGTTTCGTCAACGTTGGCCGGTGAACTAAGTCTCGTCATTAGCGGCAAGTCCTATCACGTCGATTCAATCTACGATTGGAACGAGGACAACAGTGGCATCGGATTTGAGTATCAGTTCGGGACAGAATCACGATGGAAGAAATCGGTGCTGGCAAACGGCTTTCGAGACAGCACGAATTCGATGTCGTATATGGCAGGTGTTGGACTTAGCAGACGTATCATCCAGAGCGAGAGTCTGGCGGGATTCTATTTCGACGCGGGGATTAGCGCATTCCTGATGACACGAGATGACGTTGGCGACAACAAGCCGTTTCCTGGCGTGCTGCCAATTGTAAGCTTCGGCAATCGATATGCCGGGTTCAACCTGACCTATCTGCCGAAACAAGCCGTGGAGAAAATGGTCAACGTTAGTATCGTCGATCCGACGCTCAGTGGAATCGTATTTGTGCAATTCAAGGTTGGGGTAAGTCAGTTGTTCGCGAGGAAGTGGTAGCAATCGTCGGAACATAGGGACGCAGACCAATGTGCCTGCCGATCCACCTGTACTAGCGGGCCATGCTCGCGAGGATGCCTGGCCGTTGTGGATATCGCGCGCATGGCGCGCTCCTACAGATCGTGGTCGTGCGACGGACGCGTGAAGTGCGCTCGCAGGGTGAGTCGCTTAGCGGCGAACCCATTCCGCCCATCATCACCGTCAACGAAGAACTGATATTCGGAATCCGAAGGGTGTGGATTGGATTGGCCCGCTCCTACAGGTGGGGCTCCTGAGGGCGAGGGATGCCCGAAGTTACGACTCCAGAATTCTCAGAACGTCCTTTGTTCTTGCTTCCATTACTGCAATGTCACCGCGACTCTCTACGTTCAGACGAACTACGGGTTCTGTGTTTGACATGCGCACGTTGAAGCGCCAGTTTGGGAACTCAAAGCTGTAGCCATCGACATCGTCAATGCTTAACGCCTGTCCTGCATAGGCCATATGCAGGTTTTCCAAAGTCTGATGGGCATCGGCCACTTCTCGATTGATTTCGCCGCTCGCCGGATATTTTGCCTGTCGCTGGCTAACCAAATCGGCGAGTGACTTGCCGGTTCGTGACACGAGCTCGGCGACCAGTAGCCACGGGATCATGCCGCTGTCCGCGTAGGAAAACTCTCGGAAGTAATGATGCGCGCTCATTTCGCCACCATACACGCCATCCACTTCCCGCATTTTCTCCTTAATGAACGAGTGACCGGATTTACTTTGTACGGCCTCGCCGCCTGCTTCAGCGACTATATCCAGTGTGTTCCACGTCAACCGTGGATCGTGAATGATCTTGCCGCCTGGATTCTTTTTAAGAATGCTCTCGGCGAGCAGCCCGACGATGTAATAGCCTTCAATAAACCCACCGAACTCGTCGAAGAAAAAGCATCGGTCGAAATCACCGTCCCAGGCAATGCCCATGTCAGCCTTGTGCTTTACTACTGCATCGGCCGTCGCTGCCCGATTGTCCTGTAGCAGCGGATTCGGAATGCCGTTGGGGAATGTTCCGTCAGGATCGTAATTTACCTTGATGAATTCGAACGGCAAGTGCTCGAGCAAGCCATCCATCGCGATTCCCGCGCCGCCATTGCCGGGGTTAACAACCAGTTTTAATGGCTTCAGCGACGTCAAGTCTATGTAAGTCAGCAGATGTTCGATGTATGGCGCGAAGATATTAACTGGCGCATGACGACCACATTGCTCTGCCATCAATCTCTCATCACGTTCGGCAATTGCACGAATGTCCTCCAGACCAGAATCAGCACTTACAGGGCGCGCCTCTTCACGAACAATCTTGATACCGTTGTAATCTGCAGGATTGTGGCTTGCCGTGACCATAATTCCCGCGTCTGCTTCGAGGTAGGTCGTTGCAAAATAGACCATTTCCGTACCGCCCAAACCGATATCGAGCACTTCAGCTCCTGCGTCGGTAATGCCTTTCGCGACGGCATTTGAAAGCTCGTGACTGGATAGGCGGATATCACGGCCTAAAACAACCTTCTTGGCGCCAAGGAACTCTACCGTGGCATTGCCAATGCGATAGGCGACTTCCTCATTGAGTTGGTTGGGTATCTGGCCACGAATGTCGTAGGCTTTAAAGCAGTCGATAGTTAGGGGCATTTGAGATCCGTTTGTTGCATGAAAGTTGGAGATGGCTGGGGTTTAATTTCGCTATGATCGTAACTGTAATACATGATACTCGCTCAACCCACGCCTGTCGGTGGACATTGAGCAAATCGCGGGCATGGCCCGCTCCTACAAGTGTATTACTCTGGTCGATAGAAATCGCGGGCATGGCCCGCTCCTACACGGGTATTGCTCTGGCCGATGGCAATCACGGGCATGGCCCGTTCCTACAGGGGTATTGCTTTGGCCGATAGCAATCGCGGGCATGGCCCGCTCCTACAGGTGTTCTTGTTTAGGTTTCTCATGTGTTTGTGCCTTCGCGGCCGTAGTTATCTTCCAGTCGGACAATGTCGTCTTCGCCGAGGTAGTCGCCGCACTGCACTTCTATGATGTGGGCGGGCTCGTCGAAAGGATTGGCAATTCTGTGCACGTCACCAATTGCAATGTACGTTGATTCATTGACTTCCAGATCGAATACGTCTTCGTTGCGTGTAATTCGGGCCTTGCCACGCACAACCACCCAATGTTCCGCACGTTGGGCGTGCTTCTGCAGCGACAAAATGGCACCGGGGTTCACGATCAGCCGCTTAACCTGAAATCCATCCGAGCCGTCGATTCCATCGTAGCTTCCCCACGGCCTGAAAACCTGTCGATGCAGCGACGTTTCGGTTCGGCCCTGTTCTTGCAGTGTATTGACGAGGTGCTTTACGTCCTGTGAGTTTGCCTTGGATGTGACGAGGGTCGCATCTTTCGTTTCTATGATGATCACATCTTCGAGGCCAACGGCAGTAACAAGCCGGCTTTCCGCCTGAATAAAAACGCCACGGCAATCGTGCGTGAACACATCTCCGTCTATCGTATTACCACTGTCATCCTGATTCCGTACATCGTGAAGCGCTGCCCACGAGCCAACGTCACTCCAACCCGCGTTCAATGGAATCATGACCGCCGCGTCTGTTTTTTCCATGACCGCGTAGTCAATTGAGTCACTGGGACTTGCAAGAAAGGCTTGCTTGTCCGGCCGAATAAAATCCTCGTCGTCGACGCGTTGACTGATGCTATCCAGACAAGCTTTGTGCATCTCAGGAGCCAAATTTTTCAGGACATCAACATAGGCCTGGGCGCTAAACAGGAACATTCCACTGTTCCAGAAGTGCTCACCACCTTTGACGTACTCTTTGGCTGTTGCCAGGTCCGGCTTCTCGACAAACGTATCAACCGGTACGGCCAGCACGCCATCTGGTTTTGCTTTGACGTAACCGTAGCCCGTTTCAGGTCGCGTGGGCACTATGCCGAATGTCACGAGCTTGTCATTTTCGGCGGCGACCAGCCCTTCGGCTATTGCCGCATGGAACGCCTCTTTGTCACGGACAACGTGATCAGCTGGCATGACAAAGAGCACGGCCTTTGGGTCGTTTTCAAGTGCGAGGAAAGCGGCGAGCGCGACAGCGGGTGCCGTGTTGCGTCCTTCAGGTTCCAGTACGATTTGGGCCGATTGATCGATTGCTCGCAACTGCTCGGCAACCAGAAATCTATGCGTTTCATTGCAGATAATCAGGCATTTATCGGACATGCGCTCAGCGCCTTTTAGCCTGAGGGCAGTGTCCTGAAGCATCGTGGTCTTGCCGTCGACCAACGGCAGGAGTTGCTTTGGGTACATAGAACGAGACGCGGGCCAGAGGCGTGTGCCGGATCCACCGGAGAGGATGACTGGGATAATGTTGGTCATGGTGATTTGCTCGTTGTTGTCTGGTTGGTCGCCGGGTCTCGTGACCTTGGGAATCGTGGGTATGGCCCGCTCCTGCGGGTCGCCTGGGGTCGTGACCTTGGGAATCGCGGGCATGGCCCGCTCCTACAGGCTGCCCGGTCTCGTGATTCTGGGAATCGTGGGTATGGCCGGCTCCTGCGGACCGCTTGGGGTCGTGGCTCTGGAGATCGCGGGCATGGCCCGCTCCTACAGGCGTAATTCCGAAGGTCTAATTGTGGGAGCGGGCCATGCCCGCGATTCCCACCATCAGTAGAAATCAACTCCAACATTTACCTATACCCGCCCACGGCCGATTGCGTAATACTGCAGTCCCGCATTTTCCACAATCTCCGGTTCGTACAGGTTGCGACCATCGAAGATAACTCGGTCTGCGAGCGATTCTTTCAACACACTCAAATCCGGGCTACGAAACTCTTCCCATTCAGTGACGATGGCCAGAGCATCGGCATTTTCAAGCGCACTGTAGGCAGATTCACAAAGCTCCAGACCGTCCTGTTGCGGGTAGATCCGCCCAACTTCTCCCATAGCCTCAGGATCGTACGCGCGAACGGACGCGCCGACGTCCCACAACGCTTCCATAAGGACTCGACTGGGTGCTTCTCGCATGTCATCGGTACGCGGTTTGAACGACAAACCCCATACTGCAATCGTCTTGCCTTTGAGGTCGTTGCCATAGTGCGATTGAAGTTTCTCAAATATGCGTTGCTTCTGACGATTGTTCACAGCTTCCACAGCATCAAGCAGTGTTGCCTGATAGCCGATGTCTTCGCCCGACTTAGCCAACGCGCGAACGTCTTTTGGAAAACACGAACCACCGTATCCGGCGCCCGGATAGATAAAGTGATAGCCGATACGTGGGTCGGACCCCATTCCGAGCCGGACTTTCTCAATGTCCGCGCCGAAGTGCTCGGCCAGATTAGCCACTTCATTCATGAAACTGATCTTGGTTGCAAGCATCGCATTAGCCGCGTATTTCGTTAATTCTGCAGAGCGAATATCCATGCTAATCAACCGATCATGATTTCGATTGAATGGCTCGTACAACGTTCTAAGTAATTCCGTTGTGCGGGGATTATCAGTGCCAACGACAATACGATCCGGTTTCATGAAGTCACTGATCGCGGCCCCCTCTTTGAGAAACTCGGGGTTGGACACAACGTCAAACTCGATGGCTTTGCCCCGCCCTTCCAGCGCAGTCGTTATTTCAGCGGCGACCTTGTCCGCTGTACCAACCGGCACCGTAGATTTATCGACGATAATTCGATACTCGTCCATGTTTTCACCGATTGAACGAGCGACCGCGAGAACATATTGTAAATCGGCCGAGCCGTCTTCATCGGGCGGAGTTCCGACCGCGACGAATTGAAACAGGCCGTGAGCGACTGATTGTGCAACATCCGTCGTGAATTCAAGCCGGCCCGCTTCCCGGTTTCTCTGGATATAAGCGTCGAGGCCCGGCTCATAAATTGGCACTTCGCCTTTGTTAAGCCGCTCGATCTTCGCTGCATCAATATCGCAGCAAACCACATGATTGCCCATTTCGGCCATACAGGCACCGGTGACCAGGCCTACGTAGCCGGAACCGAAGATTGTGATTCGCATAGAGAACTATCCAATTAACAGAAAACGACTGCCGGATTATACAGATAGATACTGGATTTGGCGTCGTACAAATCGACGGTATCAGACCAAGATCAACCCGCTCAGTTCAGCGGCGGACGGCCGGGAAAATCGATAATTCGGTCCTTGCCACCACTCTTTCCCGCGGCAATCTTTCGCACCCAGACGAGATCATCAATATCATGTTGAGGATCGTATTCTTTGACCGCGGCCAAAAGTGTCTTCCTTGCCCTTTCGTAGTCAAGGTCTCGCGATGCCTGTCCTAATTTAGCGAGCAAATCAGTAATCGTTTCGATCGTCAGGCAATCTTCATCCGCGCGCATAATTCGGGGGTGCTCGGTGCCCGACACATTCGAACCAATCAACAATTCCTCGTAGAGTTTCTCCGCAGGACGCAGTCCTACGAACTGAATCTCGATATCACCTTCCGGATGCTCGGTATCTCGGACGGTCAGACCCATTAAATTGATCATTCGTGTTGCGAGATCCAGAATCTTCACCGGCTTGCCCATATCCAGAACGAACACATCGCCTCCCAAAGCCATGGATCCCGCCTGAATGACCAGCTGAGCAGCCTCCGGAATCGTCATAAAGTATCGAATAATATCTCGATGGGTGACGGTGACCGGCCCACCATTTTGTATCTGCTCCTTGAAAAGTGGAACAACTGATCCCGATGATTCCAAGACATTACCGAAGCGAACCATACTGAGCTTCGTCGTACCGGATTGCGTTTGTAATGCCTGCAACACCAATTCCGCGAAGCGTTTTGTCGCACCCATTACGTTGACCGGATTTACGGCTTTGTCTGTGGAAATTAGCACAAACGCTTCGGCACCAGCATCGATCGCCGCGCGTGCCGTGTACAGGGTTCCAAAGATATTATTATGAATACCTTCAAACACGTTTTGCTCGACAATGGGAACATGCTTGTAAGCCGCTGCGTGGTAAATTGTTTGGACATCGAAAGCCCGTATTACTTCTCGAATCCGGTGCTCATGATGTACAGATCCGAGGAGCGCAACTATGTCGCAGCCAATGTTCTTCTCTTGCGCGACCATTCGTATTTTTCTCTCGATGGTATACAGCGCTGACTCGGACAACTCGAACAACACCAATCTCGCCGGCTCCAATTTCATGATCTGGTCACAAAGCTCTGATCCGATCGACCCACCGGCCCCAGTCACCATGACCACTTTCCCCTTGATGCAGGCACCCAGAAGCTTCGGATTCGGCGGCACCGGATTCCTGCCCAAAAGATCTTCGACATCGACCTCTCTGATGTCATCCAGTCGCGCTTTGCCCGATACCATGTCCCGAATTTCCGGAACCGTCTGCACGTGCACCGGAAACTCAGACAGGCGCTGCAATACTTGACGGCGACGTCGGCGAGAGGCACTTGGAATCGCTAACAGAACACCGGATGCTCCTTTTCTTCTGACCAGATTTTCGAGTCGCTTCGGAGAATTCACCCTCAACCCGTGAATTCGTTTGCCATGCAATTCCTCATTATCATCCACCAATGCCACAGGCAAATAGTCATCACCGCTGAAAAGAGCTGAGATCAATTGTGCACCGCCACTACCGGCACCGTAAATTATGACGGCTTCGCGATTCGCGTTGCGGCGACTCAGGAACATCCTCGCGACTAGTCTGCCACCGATAACGAGGATGAGTGAGAACGCCCAGAATACGATACCAACCCGAATCGGCGCACTCATGATTCCCGAAAATGCAGCAACTGACATCACAATGGCAGTGACTGACAATGTCGATTTCAACCCAACCACAATGAGTGTGATCCCCATGTAGCGCACGATCGAAGCGTACAAGCCGAATGCCCAATGAACCGGAACGCCGACAACGACTGCTGTGACACAAACGGCAATCACCGACGAGTTGAACTCAGTAGTGCCGTAAACGATCCAGAAGGAAATAACTGCACTGCTCGCATACGCGAGCACGTCGGCCGCATACATCAAAGCCTGTTTACTCTGTCTGGATAATGTGAGGAGTCGAACCCGGAGAGGTTGAAGGAAGTATTCCGGAAATCCCAGACTCCTGGTCGACTGGTGGGGCTGATTCACTGCATCTGCGCCTGTTCTTTGACCCTGAACGGGCCGTAGGTGGTGAGACTTTACCAAAACACGGACCCGTCGGCCAATAATGTCGAATTGGTATCTGGCGGCTCAGGCAGCCGAGTCAGGCCGGCCGGCCTGCAGACTTAGCGTCACGAGGATGAGCGGTATCCAGGCAATTATCGTAAGCCACCAACCGTGCTCTGGCCATGTAGACGCGACCCATGCCAACGGTAACAACCACAAGAGATTGATGCCCAACACCGCCAGTGTCACTGGTCGATGCCCGTTCAGGAGCCTTGACGCTTTCTGATAGCCGTGGCTCTTATGAGCTGAATACCATTGCTCGCCGTTGACTGCTCTGGTCACCAGCGTAATTGTCGAATCGACTACGAAGACACCTGCCAATATCAGCCAGCACCAGATTGGCAATATGCCCAGGCTACCGGAAACAATCGCGAAAATAGCGAGAACAAAGCCAAGGAATCCGCTGCCGACATCACCCATGAATATCTTCGCGGGCGGCCAGTTCCAAACAAGGAACCCCAAAACCGCTGCAATAAATACCGCATGCAGATTGGTAACAAAGCCGTGGTCACCCACTGAAGAGATGACGAAGGTGCTGCCAACGATACAAATGGCCTCGACGGCGGCAATCCCATCAATGCCGTCCATGAAGTTATAGAGATTGATAAGCCACACCGTGAACACGAGTGCCATAACATCGCCAGCGAGTCCCAAATCGACGACCCTGTTTCCCAACTGAAAATCGGGTAACCCACCCAATATTACGATCGCGAACGTCGCCGCGACGACTTGAGTTATGAACCGCCACAAGGCCGGCATGTGACCGTGGTCATCGACGAAACCGATGGTTGAAACCAAACCACCACCGACCAGCAGAGAATAATAAATATCCGTCGGCAAATGGCCGAAGAAATGCAATCCGATCACCGCCGCAAGAAATACGACAACCACGCTCAATCCACCGCCGCGAGGTGTGACAATCTGATGAGAACTGCGCTGATTGGGTACATCGAGGAGATTGACTCTTAGCGCGTAGCGCTTAACCAAACCAGTGAGTCCTGCGGCGAGCAGCAGCGAGGTAACGAAAATCAAGAGGGTCGAACCTCGCATCTACGTTCCGCCCGTCGCGCTGCAAACAGGGCGTTGGACGCCGACCCCAATAGAGCGGGAAAATTGACGGCAACGGCGATCACTCATCTGGATTCATTCTCCGAAAACCCTCAGCCACAGTTACAGGTGGCTTCCAATCCAACACTCGCTGAGTCACTGACATGTCAATTCGTAGATCGCCAGTCAATTTCTCCATCATTTCGGTCTTACCCAATAGACGCGCCGCAAAATTCAAGGCCCAATTCGGAACAGCGAATAACCGGGCTTTCCGATCTGGTCCATTCGACATCAGCTGTACTAAACCTGTAGTCGATATTGATTCGCCATCGGAGACCAGGAACGTTCTGCCAGCGGCCGCAGAATGCGAACAACATACCCTGATCAGGTCACACAAATTGGAGATACCGACTAAGTCCCGGCGATTGCTCAAAGCGCCGAGTGGAATCGGGACGCCTTTCTTGATTATGCGAGACAGCGCTTCCAAATTTCCCTTAACTCCAGGACCGTATATCAATGGCGGTCTGATGATCACCACTTCCATGCCCGTTTCTTGTTCGATCGTCCGTAGCGATATCTCTGCTTCCATTTTTGACGTGGCATAGGAGTCTTCCGGTTCAGGCGGCTGTTCGGCATTAAACGGTTTATCGAAAGTACGCTCACCATTTACTTTAATGCTGCTCAAGTATATGAAACGTTTCACACCGGACCGCGCTGCCTGTTCCGCCAAATTTCTGCTTCCGTCAACATTAACGGCTCGATATGCAGCGAGGTCGTCAGTTTCTTCGGCGTTCATTACGTGAACTTTTGCGGCCAGGTGAACCACAACATCAACGTCAGTTAATTTGCCGGTCCAATCTGTCGTTGCATCGATTGAAATACCAAACAACGCCTTGCGGGTTCCGTTACTCAAGCTGGGTTGAGCAGAACGAAATACCGAAACAACTTCAAGCCCGGCCTCTTCAAGTACCGGGAAAAGTGCCTGACCGACAAATCCACCTGCGCCGGTAATCAAAATTCTTGTCATCGCTGCTGCTCGCACGGCCTGCGTACGAGTTCCATAAGTTTGAAAGGAAACCTGGCCAGCAAAAAAATCAAATTCGCGTACAAACCACTCGCCTTGGAAGCGTCAACTATTTCCCTGTTCAGCAACAAGATATTTCCTGCTCCGGTGGTGCTTGCGCCGCCATGACGCATTCGCACTAACACACGGTCAATTCTCGCGTTCGGAAGTTTTTCGAAAATCAACCACCTGACAAACATCCCATAGTCGGAAGAAATCTGGTACTTCAGCCTGTACAGGCCATATTTCTTATAGACTTCTGTACGCACAAAGGTCCCGGGATGCGGCGGCATC
>RCNF010002262.1_pt1 | contig 10296 bp, 10 predicted proteins | sample 2041311 | NCBI WGS metagenome assembly RCNF01 (sample SAMN09708228, study PRJNA481090) | Marine sediment metagenome, whole genome shotgun sequencing project. | biome: marine sediment; feature: ocean; material: sediment; isolation source: Sewage treatment plant 2 marine sediment (STP2) ... | reverse complement strand
CATTGACCACAAGTTTCTTCAAAAAGATGATCATTTCTTCCTGATGATCTTTTAAGAATGTTTCAATATGTCTAGCAGCAGAAATTTTCATGCCAAACTATTTTTAATTATTATCGCTGAAAATCCTTTGGGTAGGGATACTTCAATGTCTCTTTGATACTGGCAAATCTGCCTTGGGCGATATAAGCCAGAAGCGGATGATCATAAATCTGTTTTTGTTGGTCCTTGTCTGAAATAATCTTATAGTTTTTATGAACCATTGCTTTTTCTACTTTCCCGGTAATCAGGCTATAGTCATCAAATCCGTCAATAATCTTGTGCAACCTGCAATCGAGCATGACATAGGAATCTTCAATGAAAATCGAAGTATGTTCCTTGTTCATTACCGTTGGAATTTGATCGGTGATATCTTTTGAGAAATTAGTAACGGAACATCTGGGAATGGCAGCAAGCGACGATAAAAGAATCTGATCCGGTTTGACAAAACTTACCGAAAACCTCAAATCTTTTTTTATGTTGTGATAGGTTTTATGACGTGGCGTACATACAAAAACAAAAAAATCAGAAAAACCCAAAGGGGTAACCATGTGTTTCGGGGCAAGATCAAAGCCATTATCTTCTTTTGTCCCTATCACAACAAGCGGAGCGACGGTATAAAAATGTTCCCAAATGGACTCTTTGACGTCTAAAGAAATAAAGTCTTTAAAAGGTTCTTTTACTTTCATAACACAGCTTCATTTAATTCAAAACCCTATATTATAAAGTTAGTAAAAAAGACTTCTTAAAACAACCTTTTCGACCATAAATATCTGCGCGAAAATATGAACCAAAAAAAAATGCGAGCTATACCAGCTCGCATTTTTTTTCAATTTGAATTGAGAAAATCAATCTCTATTCCTGTTCCTTGTTTTCAGTATTGGTTGTTTCATCTGTTTTCACAGTTGCGTCTATAATCTCCTCACTGTTAACCGTAAGAGCAGTCTCCTCTGTTACAAGTGTTTCTTCTGCAGTTTCAGAAACCATTACCTGTTCGGTAACGTTAATGGCTTTCATATTATGTGCGGTTACTTCATCAACATCCAACGCTATGCTTGGAGCGATTACCAGGGCCACAACAGACATCAATTTTAACAAAATGTTTAATGATGGACCGGAAGTATCTTTAAAAGGATCTCCCACGGTATCTCCAACAACTGCTGCCTTATGCGCCTCAGTTCCTTTTTTTCCCTGTTCTTCTATCATTTTTTTTGCATTATCCCAGGCCCCTCCTGCATTAGATTGAAAAATAGCCATGAGAACACCACATGTTGTTACTCCGGCTAATAAACCACCTAACATTTGAGCACCACCGATAAAACCTACGGCAACGGGCACGGCTAATGCCAGTAAACCAGGAAATACCATTTCCTTAATAGAAGCCTTCGTAGATATTTCAACACATTTATCATATTCAGCATAACCATCCGCCGCATCAAATATTTTACGGTCTTCTTTTGATGCCTTCGACATATCTGAATCATACTTTCTCATCACTTCCAGGGCCGCTTTTAATTGAGGAATATCCCTGAACTGTCTTCTTACTTCTTCTATCATTGCCATGGCAGCTCTACCTACGGCATTCATCGATAAGGCTGAAAATACGAATGGAAGCATCCCTCCCACTAATAAACCGGCCATAATCTTAGGCTGAGAAACATCAATAGCTGTTACATGTGCCGTTTTCATAAAAGCGGCAAACAAAGCCAAAGCTGTAAGCGCTGCTGAAGCAATGGCAAATCCTTTACCAATAGCAGCAGTTGTATTTCCTACAGCGTCTAATTTATCTGTTCTTTCACGCACTTCTTTTGGTAATTCGGCCATTTCAGCAATACCTCCGGCATTATCAGAAATTGGACCGTAAGCATCTACAGCCAATTGAATTCCAGTGTTGGCAAGCATACCAACAGCCGCAATAGCGATTCCATATAATCCGGCAAAATGATGAGACATCATAATGGCAGCTGCAATTAATAAAATTGGAATAGCTGTTGACATCATACCAACACCCAAACCTGCAATTATATTTGTAGCTGCACCTGTTTCAGATTGTCTCACAATTGACATAACCGGTTTACCGCCAGTTCCGGTATAATATTCTGTTATTTTTCCTACACAAAATCCTGCGATCAAGCCTGCAAGGGTAGCATAAAAAACTCCCATAGCCCCAAAAGGTAAGCCATCAAGAGTTTCTGGAATCATTTCGTTTATAATAAAATAAGAAGCAACAATCATTAGAAATCCTGATCCAAATTCTCCCATGTTTAACGCCTTATGCGGGCTGCCTCCGTCTTTAACTCTCACAAAGAAAGTGCCAATAATTGACATTAAAATACCTACAGCAGCTAAAACTAATGGTAAATAAACGGCTCCTAAACCATCAAAACCAGGTGTAATAATAAAAGCTCCCAATACCATTGTTCCAATAATTGAGCCTACATATGATTCAAATAAATCGGCACCCATACCAGCAACATCTCCTACGTTATCACCCACGTTATCTGCAATTGTCGCAGGGTTTAAAGGGTGATCTTCAGGAATACCAGCTTCTACCTTACCAACAAGGTCAGCACCAACATCAGCAGCTTTGGTATAAATACCTCCACCAACACGCGCAAATAATGCAATTGAAGATGCTCCCAGTGAAAACCCGGAAAGCACATTTAATACCATTGGAATATTTTCTTCACCTGGCCATATTCCCTGGTAAATCGTAAACAATCCGCTCAAACCTAATACACCAAGACCAACAACTCCAAGTCCCATTACAGCTCCTCCTGCAAAAGCTACTTCTAGCGCTTTTCCCAAGGAAGTTCTGGCAGCTTGTGTGGTTCTAACATTGGCTTTAGTAGCTGCTTTCATTCCGATAAAACCGGCAAGAGCAGAGCAAATTGCCCCAACTATAAATGACAATGCTACCATCCAATGAGACCCTTCCTCATTTGCACCTTTAAAATAAAGCAAGACCGCCACGGCAGCTACAAAAATTCCTAAAACTTTGTACTCCGCTTTTAAAAACGACATGGCCCCATCAGCTATGTGCTTTGCGATTTTTGACATTTTTTCATTTCCTTCGTCTTGTTTAGCAACCCAGGCATTTTTAATAAATACAAATGCAAGTGCAAGTATGCCAAACAACCATAAATAATTTACGATTAATTCCATTTTTAGTGTCCTATTTTTTAGTGATTTGAATAATTGAGGGGCTAAAAGTAATCAATATTATGTGATAAAAAAAACCCCCATTCAGATAAATGGAGGTTTGCTGTAAAAGCTTTATTTTATGTCTTTTTACTATATTGTAAAGGTTCTTTTTTTCTTGTGATCACTATCGTCATAACGCTTCACACATTGGTGATATATCTTTATTGCTTCCTCCGCATTTCCCCATCCTCCGGTGTCGACTTTTTTTTCTTCAAGATCCTTATACACCTGAAAAAAATGTTCAATCTCCTTCAACCTGTGAGGGTTAAGATCAGCGATATCCATTCTCTTGCTGTAGATAGGGTCATTCACAGGGACACAAATAATTTTTTCATCCGGTCCTTTTTCATCAGTCATGTGAAACACTCCAATGGGTCTTACCTCCATCACGACCATTGGATAGGTCGGTTCGGCTCCTAAAACCAGCACGTCTAGGGGATCCTTGTCGAGGGCAAGAGTTTCTGGAATAAAACCATAATCTCCAGGGTACATCATGGATGAGAACAACATTCTGTCAAAGCGAATTTTATGCAGTGTAAAATCATACTCATATTTGTTTCTGCTTCCCTTTGGTATTTCAATTAATACATCAAATGTTATGGATTTTTTAGCACTCATACCTTTATTTTTTTTGCAAAAATACAACTTTAACTGACTTAGGCTTGTGAAAACCACAGAATTTAAAGGTTTTTTGAAAAATAATTTCCCTGAATCAATTGATTTTGCTGCGAATCTAAGGTCAGGTTACATACTTTTTAACAAATTTTGATCCAATTATTTTGTGTATTTCAAAACTTATTTAGATATTTGTCTAAATAACTAAATTAATGATGAACTCACTTTTCAAGGCACTAAATGACGAAACTCGAAGAGAGATTATAGAATTGCTAAAAGACAAGGACATGAATGCAGGAGAAATAGCCAACAAGTTTCAAATCTCAAAGCCAAGTATATCGCATCATTTGGATATTCTCAAAAGAGCAGACCTTATCACCCGTGAGAAAAAAGGTCAGTTCGTTATATATTCTCTAAACACCAGTATCCTGGAAGACTTACTTTCATGGATACTTACTTTAAAAACATAAGTATGAAATCCACTATAAAACAAGAATTGCCACTCATTGTAATCGTCCTTATTCCCTTCATTTATTTGGCTTATGTTTGGGACAGCCTTCCTGAAAAAGTTCCTCTTCATTGGAACATAGAAGGAGAAATTGACCGTTATGGTCAAAAATCAGAATTGATTTTAATTCCTGTTCTTTTACCCCTTCTCATCTATGTTCTGTTTACTATAATTCCCAAAATTGACCCAAAAGGGAAAATCAAAAATATGGGAAACAAATATGCAGTTTTGAAAACAGCTATGACCATATTTATGTCTGTCTTGTCACTATTTATTATCTATATCGTCATGAATGAAACCTTATACAATCCAAACTATATCATTTTGCTGATCGGTGTTTTATTTTCGGTATTAGGAAATTACTTAAAAACATTAAGAGTCAATTATTTTATTGGAATCAAAACCCCTTGGACACTTGAAAATGAAATCGTTTGGAAGGAAACTCATAAATTGGCTGGTAAGTTGTGGTTTGCTGGTGGGATTATAATTGTTTTGACGAGTTTAATTCTAGACAAAAAGACAAACTTCACTCTATTTGCTGTAATCACAGTTTTGATAATTGTTATTCCAGTGCTGTATTCATACATTAAATACCAGAGCCTATCTCAACCCAATTTAAACCATTAAGTGATGAATATTAGTTTATCCTAACCAAAAAAAATGATTGCGAAAATTGACCATTCCAACTTGAAAATAAGCGAATTAATCTATGGTATTTTTCAAAAATCCTATGCGGTTGAGGCCCTCCTTTTAAGGCATGAGGATTTCCCTCCTTTGAAAAGGGGAATAAATGAAATTCAGCAAAGTAAAACTTCTTTCTATGGATTCTATTCACAAGAAGAATTGTGCGCAGTCATGGAATTGGAAATCTATGAGAATCACATTCATATTCGCAGTCTAACCGTTGCTCCGGAATTCTTCAGGAAAGGTATCGGTTATCAACTATTGTGTTTTGTTCGCGATGAGTTTAAGATGGATCTTCTTACAGTTGAAACCGGTCATGACAATTTTCCAGCAGTGAATTTTTATCTGAATTTTGGCTTTAAGAAAAACAAGATTTGGATGACTGAGGTCGGCATCGAAAAAATTTCTTTTACATTAAGCAAAAGTCCTTAAAGACTTTTAGCCTCTGTGCTAGGTGGTATCATCTCACTAATCTTTTTGAAGATCTCAAATTCCTGAAAAACAGGAATTCATGGATAATAATGTATCTTGCCGTATCTGAATTTTTTCAAATCTTCAACCAATCAAACCCTATCATGAAGAAACTAAAATTTCCTACTGCACAAACTATTTTGTTCACCATTGCAGGTATGGTAGCGCTTTTAACATGGTTTGTTCCTGCAGGTGAATATGATAATTTAAGCTATAACGCTGTAGATCATACTTTCGAAAGAATCAATTCGGAAGGTTCTACCAGTTTACCTGCTTCTCAGGAAACACTGGAAAAACTGAAAATCAAAATACCCCTGGAAAAATTTACCAGTGGAGATATTTATAAACCCATAAGCATTCCAAATACCTATAAAAATCTCGACTCGAAACCACAGGGGTTTGCTGCATTTGTGCAATCTCCAATAAAAGGAATTATCGAAGCGGCAGATATTATCTTTTTAGTACTGATCATTGGAGGCCTTATTGGTGTGATGAACAAAACCGGTGCGTTTGACGCCGGGATTTCTTGGTTGGCCCAAACTCTTGAAGGCAAAGAATATATCCTGATCATCCTTGTGACCACCCTTATAGCAGCTGGTGGAACTACTTTTGGATTGGCAGAGGAAACCATCGCCTTCTTTCCTATTTTGATACCTGTTTTTCTGGCGGCCAAATATGACGAAATGGTTGGCTTGGCATGTATTTTTCTGGGCTCAGCCATAGGGACCATGTGCTCAACCATCAACCCTTTTTCTGTCATTATCGCCTCTGATGCGGCAGGAATCAACTGGACCACAGGGCTCAATGGAAGAATTATAATGCTGACCACTTGTCTTGTCATAACGATTTTGTATATCCTTCGATATGCAAAAAGAGTCAAAAACGATCCCACAACTTCCTTGATTTATGAGGAGAAATTAAAATCGCCCATCCATCATTTTAAGGCTCTTGATCATTCTTTGAAGCTAAACATGCGTTTAAAGGTGATCATCCTTATTTTTTCCTTGAGCTTTATGGTAATGATCGTTGGAGTATCGGCTTTAGGCTGGTGGTTTGTAGAAATGACTGCGACCTTTCTGGTTGGAGCCGTTCTCATCGGTTTTGTGAGTAGGATGAAAGAAAATGACTTTGTAGATGCATTTTCCAAAGGAGCCGGAGAATTGCTCGGCGTTGCGTTTATCATCGGTATCGCCAGAGGTGTTTCTGTACTTATGGATGATGGGCTGATAAGTGATACCATGCTTTATTATGCCAGCTCAGTGACAGAGGGAATGAATAAAGGTGTTTTTACAAATATGATGTTATTTATCTATGCAGGTTTATCATTTTTTATCCCGTCCTCATCTGGAATGGCCGTTTTAACCATGCCTATCATGTCTCCCCTCGCTGATACTGTAAATGTTGGAAGAGAGGTCATTGTAAATTGTTATCAATATGGAATGGGTCTTTTCTATCTGATTAACCCTACAGGGCTCATACTTGCTTCTCTGGCCATTATCAAAGTAGGCTATGACAAATGGCTAAAATTTGTGATGCCTCTAGCCATTATTCTTATAGTAGTAACGATGCTTTTTCTGACCTTGTCAGTTTATTTGTAAAAGCCTATGCTTCCATGGCAGCACTATACTTTCTTGAGCCACATTTGAGATTTACCTCTGGTCTCAGGATATGTTATTCGACCCCTCTCTACTTCCGTCTAACCCAGAAGATGAGGATTCTAACCTAGCAAGTATCTAATTTTTCAATTTGATTTGTACATTTACAAATAGAATCAAAATGTCATATTAAAGTAAAACTCATTCTATGAAACATCTGCTTGCCACAATACTGCTTTTCACCCTTTTTATAGCCTGTGAAAAAGAGAAAAAAAAAGAAGTAAATGAGACCATTCAAAAGGAATCTGCCATAGTTGAATCAAATGACTGGATCTATCTTTTTGATGGTGTCACAACTAACGGCTGGAGAGCCTATAACGGAGAAACTTTACCTCCGGGTTGGGTTGCCAAAGACAGTGTTCTTTCGTTTGACACTGAGCTTGGTTTGGAACAGGATTATGAGGGTGGAATACACATCATTTATGGATTGGAAGAATTTGACAACTTTGAACTCTATGTTGAATGGAAAATTCCAAAAGGAGGTAACAGTGGAATATTTTATCATTTAAAAGAAGGAATTCCCGATGCCCTACCGCAAGATATTTCTCCGGAATACCAACTTATTGATGATGAAAATTATGCCTCAATTCATGATCTGACTGAATACAATACAGAGATGGGAGTAACTGAAAACATCGAAGATTTACAGGATTGGCAAAAAACTGCTTCAGACTATGCCATGCACCCTGCTGATGGCTCTCAAAAAATATTATATCCGACTGGCCAATGGAATTCAACCCGGATCATCTTTACCCCAGAAAAAGTAGAGCATTGGCTCAATGGTAAAAAAGTAGTATCTTTTGTTCCATGGACAGAAGATTGGGAAAAGAGAAAGAATGCCGGTAAATGGAAGGACGCCAATCTTTATGGATCCTTTAAAACAGGTTATATTGGATTTCAGGACCATGCAAGTGGTGTTTGGTTCAGAAACATCAAGATCAGAAAATTATAAAATCACAGCACATGAAAAAAAGAGACTTTTTAAAGACTACAGCAGCCCTCACCATGGGTGCTTTTCTTCCATCACCCATCTGGGCCTTATCAAAGACCGACCGTTTAAGAACTGCTCATATAGGTTTAGGTGTGCAGGGGGTTCAAGATCTTAAAGCTACGGCTGCCCACAAGGCGGTAGAGGTTGTAGCCCTGTGTGACGTAGATTCCAAATTACTTGCGGATGCTCAGAAAATGTATCCTGAGGCAACTATATATGCCGATTACAGAGTCATGTTAAAGGAAATGGCCAGTAGTATTGACGCTGTAGTTGTATCAACACCCGATCATACACATGCTCCGGCTTCTATGATGGCTATGGAAATGAATAAACCCGTTTATTGTCAAAAACCACTAACCCATCATGTAGCAGAAGCCAGAGCTATGCGGAAAATGGCAAGCAAGAAAAAGCTGGTTACACAAATGGGCATTCAGGTTCATTCGTTTTATGATTATAAATTGGCCACCAATCTTATTCAAAGTGGTATCATTGGAAAAGTGGAACGCGTGAGAGCATGGTCTCCTAAAAACTGGGGCTATGACGGTCCTGCACCACAAGGGTCTGATCCTGTACCAGATAATCTCGATTGGAATCTTTGGTTGGGTACCGCGCCTGAACGACCCTATAAAGAAGGTTATTACCACCCAAGTAACTTCAGGAAAATTCTTGATTATGGTTGCGGAACTTTAGGAGACATGGGGGTCCATATTTTCGACACTCCTTATAATGCTTTGCAACTGGATGTACCAAGGACTATTAAAAACAATTGCAGACCACCTAATGGATTTGGATTCCCTGAAAACAATATCGTTACCTATGAGTTTCCAGGCACAGCGTATACAGCCGAAACATTGACCTGGATCTGGAATGATGGTCTGGGGGCTCCTCAGGCTCATGATGATCTAAATTTACCAAACAATGACAAACTTCCAGAACAGGGAGCCATGTTCATAGGAGAAAAAGGTCGCTTACTTCTGCCACATTTTATGCAACTCCCAAAACATATTGTGGATGGCAAATACATAGATCTTGACCTTTCCAATGTGAAGGATAAAGATGCATTAGGTGCTCCTACAGGTGATTATAATTTGGAAAGCAATAAGCACTACCACCAGTTTGTTGATGCCTGTTTAGGAAATGCCGAGACCAGTGCACCCTTCTCCTACGCCTCCAGATTAACGGAAACAATTTTACTGGGTGTAATTGCAGGTCGTTTTCCAAATAAGACCCTGCATTGGGATAATAAAAAGGCGCGATTTTCTGAAGAAGAAGCAAATACTTTTTTGGACGCACCTTACAGGGATTTTTAGTAGCCTGCACAAAGCAAATTAAAATAGTCGAATCCCCATATAAAAGGGGATTCGGTTTTTTTACAAGACTTCAAATACTATTGAGTTTAAGACAATAAGTTCAGATGTACACAGCCATGTGCTATCATTAAACTTGTCAGGAAATTCATTTTAAAATTAATAATTCATGAATATTCAACTCATCATTTATGCCTCTGTTTTTTTCTTTATTTCTGAAATGCTTTTATTGGTTTTAAAACGTTCAAAGAATAAAATCCAAAAATCAGAAAACGACAAAAAGTCCTTGCTCTATATTTGGGTCTCCATTGCTTTTAGTATGACATTTGGTTTCTTTTTGGCAAATTTTCAACAATGGGATTCGTCAAATAAAACAATCGCCACTATCGGATTGCTTATATTTATTCTGGGCACTGTGATTCGCTGGGTTTCCATATGGCAACTTAAAAAAGAATTTACAGTAGATGTGGCGATCCAAAATGACCACCAACTAAAAACCGATGGCTTCTATTCATATGTTCGTCATCCCAGTTATTCCGGACTACTACTAATTTGTTTGGGCCTATCCATTGCTATGAATAGTCTGCTTTCAGTTTTAGGGATTCTTCCTGTAGTATTTGCCGTTCTTTATCGAATTAAGGTGGAAGAAGCAGTATTAATTCAGGAATTTGGAAAGACTTACAGGGAGTTTAAGCAAAAGACTTATAAATTAATCCCTAAAATATTCTAAAGGTCCTTGTCTTAAACAAATTTTAATAATGTCAATTCACATACGCCAAAAGCCATAAAAAGGTGAAACTTATTGCTGTAGTTTTTTCAGAATTT
>RCNF010002375.1_pt1 | contig 10297 bp, 8 predicted proteins | sample 2041311 | NCBI WGS metagenome assembly RCNF01 (sample SAMN09708228, study PRJNA481090) | Marine sediment metagenome, whole genome shotgun sequencing project. | biome: marine sediment; feature: ocean; material: sediment; isolation source: Sewage treatment plant 2 marine sediment (STP2) ... | reverse complement strand
CTGCATGGCTGTGGTCACATCAATACCACTGTTTTTAAGCATCCTGAGGGTTTTTGTTTGAGCTGCAAGGGCCGGTTCATCAATAATCTCCGAGTAATTCAAAAACATACCGGTGGCTTCGATCCGTCCTTCCTTGATCCGTTCCACCAGACGATCCACCTGTTCCTGGGGTCTGCTTCTAAGATACTCCCTCACAGACCAGGAGGTCTCACCTGAATTGCGAGGCATCCGGGAGGTGATCGGTCTGGTCACAATAATCCAGGGCATGGTCAATATAACGCAGATGCTCTGCCAGGATTTCCGTCTGCGGACGCGTATAACCTATATCCGAATGGGTGTGCTGAACCAGGAAAATCTCCCATTCTTTTACGGGAGCCATGGTGAAAGTCCGCTCCTGAATAACACGGTCATGGATGCTAATGAATGCCTTTATATCTGTGGGTGCATCTACTTTTGGAAGATGAATTTCCAGGTGATTGTAGCCTGCCTCCAACTGGATTTCAGTGCGTTGATTGCCAATTTGAACACTACATGGCACATCCTCGCCAAGATGAATGATATCCACACTAAGGGAATGAAGCAGCTGGTCCCCATCCTTCACCACAACCATATTTTGATATAAGTCTATTTGCTCCGCCACCCCTGTTTTATAGGTCATAAACCAGGAGTTGTCCTCCACGGGCTCTGCGGCTATCTCCAATGTGGCTGCCTGCCCCTTCCTGATCGCCCCGGTGGGCAATTTGAGAATGGCGAAGCCCATCTCATCCTTAAACTTATCTAGCATAGTCACATAGAACTTCAGCTCTGCTCCTTCCCGGCCCTCTACGCTCCAGGTGCCAATATCGCTAACGAGCGGACTGGAAAACCGGAACCACTCTGTTCCATCTACACTCAGAATAAAGGGAACTGGTTCAGGATCTGTATCCATGCTATATACCCAGATGAAGGTGACGAAATCATCATTATAAGAAGCCGGAACCACTTCTGTGAGCCAGCTAATGGGCTCAAAGTCAGCCCGCCCCCGCATGATCAATGCGGCACTTACATCGGGAAAAGGCGAATGATAGGTGAATCGCTTCCCGCTGATCTCTTCAGCATATCCATTAAAATACTGGGGGACATTATTCTGTGCACTTGCAAATGCCGAGGTCATTAAGATGACCATGAGTATGATTACCCTCATCACATCAATTTTAAGACAAGATAGAGACTTATTAGAAAAAATCCGCAATGGCAAAATAGCTGGTGAGAAAGCTATATAAAATGATTGCCACCAGACTAATATTCATGGCTGTTCCGGCCACATACTCCTTCATTAGCGATTTTCGATTGATCAGGATGAATATGGGGATGGCTACTGCAGGTAGGATCAACGCCTGGAAGGCCTGGGAAAACACCATCAGTAAAGGAGGTGTGGTGGAGATAAACTGCATCCCGAAACCAAAGAGGAGCCCCACCAGTCCAAGGATCCGGTACATGGGCGAGCGAATATTTCGCGGCTTTCCCGTATAATCCGAAATGAGCCAGGGAGCGATCAAAATGATGGGGAAGATGGAAGAAATTCCCGCTCCTACAATTCCCAGGATCAGAATGATGGCCGCAATCTTCCCCCCCAGAGGTTCAAACAGGCTGATCATCTCGACAGTGTTGTTCAACTTCATTCCCATCACATGCAGCGTACCTGCCGAAACAGCCATAATTATCAGGCTCAGGAAAAGCATCATCGATGCGGAAACTGCAGAGTCTCTCTTTTCCAGTTTCAGATTCTTGATGGTCCAACCCTTTTCTGCCACCACGGTGCTTCTCATAATAAAAACTGCAGCTGAACAGGTCGTGCCGGTAATAGCTGCAATTAGCCTGAGCGTTCCGTCGCTTTTTGGTATGCTGGGCACCAGTCCCCCGGCAATGGAAGAGAGACTTGGTTTGAGCATAAAAAAGACGATAATAAAGGAGAGACCCATGAGAATGACCAGGGTGATAAGGAATTTCTCAAATACCTGATATCTACCGAACCATAATAGCACATAGAGAGAGACCACCAGCACCACGGTGATCGTCAATGTGCTCCATCCCGGACCGCCAAACAAGAGTCTCGACGCTTCCTTAATCAGATCCGTGACAATCCCGAATATTCCCATCAGGGCCAGAAGCTCACCTATCACCAGGGCAATTAGGATATAGATAGCCAATGGCTTTCCCAGAATAAGGTTGGATTTAATAGTGGATAGCGCAGTTTGACCTGATACCAGGGTGGTTTTGCCATAGGCGACCATTAGTACATAGGTGAAAATACAGGACAGAACAAGGGCCCAGGTAAGCGTCATTCCGTGTTCGGCACCCACTTTTGCCATAGTGGTGATACTCCCTGTCCCGATGTTATACCCGATCAAAAAGAGTCCTGGCCCAATGGCCGTAAGCCCGAGAAGTATTCTTTTGCTAAGCTTCTTCTTTTCCATTCAAATGCTTATTCTTTTGAATAGACCACTTTCCCGGCCACCAGAGTCTTCTGTATATGCATAACACCATCGTCCATGGTGAACAGTATCAGGTCGGCCCGCTTCCCCGGACTAATCTCACCCACATGGTCCAGTCCCATCAATCGGGCGGGATTTGTACTGGCCATCTGTATGGCATCTTTTAGACTACAATGGGTAAAGCGCATGATATTTCCTACACATTTACTCAGCGGTTGTACAGCTCCGGCCAGGACATTTTCTTCAGGATATTTCACCACTTCCTCAGTGAGCAGATACCTGTGACCATCCTTCTCATATTCTCCCAGGGGAAGTCCGGCAAAAGAGAGTGCATCCGAAACAAGAATAGTTCCCTCGGCACCTTTTACTTTGAAAAAGGTCTTGACTTCCTCCAAGGTAAGATGAGAGCCATCGGCAATAATGGATATGGAAAGTCCCTCATTGGCCAGTTGTGGCCAGAGGGGATTATGATGCCGGTTGATCTCATTGGCGCAGCCATTTCCCAGGTGAGTGGACAGGGATGCCCCCGCCTTAACAGCCTGATCAATGATATCAGCTGTACCATTATGATGACCCAGGGAAACTACTACACCGCTATCCCTACATTTTTCTACAAAGGGAATGGCACCCTCCATTTCCGGGGCCACAGTAATGAGTCTGATCCCTCCATTAGCAGCTTCCTGGAGCGATGCAAACTCTTCCCAGTCAGGAAGCCTGATATGCTCTTCAGGGTGTGCGCCACGAAAACCTCTGACAGGCGAAAGATAGGGCCCCTCCAGATGGAAGCCGGGAATCGACATTCCCATCAACTCGTCATCCAGTGTCTCCGCCAGCAGGGAAAAACTCTTTTCCAAACGCTCCTGGTCACGTGTAATTACTGTAGGGTAATAGCTGGTTACTCCCTCTTTCCATAAAGCCCGGGTGGCTTCAAGCATCTGCTCCCGGGTCAGTTCCTGGTCAGAGAAATCCACACCCATGTACCCGTTCACCTGAATATCTATCAAACCCGGGGCCAGGTAAACTTCCGGGAAACCAGCGCTTGAACGGGGCTTTTCGATTTGAGTTATTATCCCATCAACGATCTCAATACGAACCGGTTCACCATTGTTGTAAAGTAAGCCCTCAACATAAGTGGCCCCTTCTTTATCGGCACAGCCAGACAGGCAGATCATAATTAAAAGGATGTAAGAGTAGAATCGTAAATTCATTTATCCGGGAATTGGTTCCAAATATAAACTCTAAGCAATATAGAAAGATATGCAATTTGTAGTAAAGCTGTAACCTTAAGGATGAATTTCAAGTATAAGTGATTGTTAATTAACAGCTTATTAACTCCAACTTTAAATGTCATGAAACACAAAACAGATGTTTTAATCAAGTTTTCCTTTGCTCTTCTATTTGTCTTCTTTTTTACTGCATGTGATAAGAATGATGATGAAGATGTTGTAGACTCCAACCCTCCAGGCTTAGTAAGCGATTTAGCGGTAACTGCAAGCGATGGACAGGTAATTCTCACATGGACAGAACCAGGCGATGCCGATCTGGACCAGATAGAGGTAAGCTCTACAGGATCAAGTGTGGTTCTAACACAGGCAGCCGGACTGAACGGCATGACTGTATCCGGACTGACCAATGGTACTGAATATGATTTTTCTGTAGTCACCGTAGATGAGACAGGTAATAAATCTAACGCGGCTACTATTTCTGCCATTCCCAATGAGCCCTTCGTAGTTGTAACTCCTGACCAGGATGATTATAATCCTGCAGGGGGAACATTTTCAGGGGATGGGGAAGGTCACCTCATTATCACTGTAACCTTTAACAGGGCCGTTGACGCCAATTCAATCGTAGGCGCCCAGACCATCTATTTCGAGGGGGATGCAATTTCCCAGGGATCTGTGGCATTTTCTAATGAGAACAAAACGGTCACCTTTACCACGACAGATGAATTGGTCGAATTTGGGACCTACTCAAGTAATATATATTTTGATTTTTTCCTGATTGGTGATGACGCTGGCAATGGTGTTATAAGTGACAGCAACGGAATGGTACTCGACGGTGATGAAGATGGTGAAGCGGGAGGCAACTATGAATTGAATCTATATATAATTGGTTAGCTAGCCCAGCAGAGAAAGTCATCTAATGAAGGAGCCAGACCGGCATAGTCTGGCTCTTTTTTTGTGCTTAAACTGGAGAAGGCAATTTGACTTGCATTGTTGTATACAATAACTTTAGTAGAAAGAAAAAAAATCATGGCTGGAAGTAAAGTTAAAATTTGGAAACAGGATCCCAGTGTTCTTAACATTGGCATCCGCTCATCTTACATCTATTCCGAGGTTCAGAACGGACCTTCAGATAGTGATATCATTCTGCAGGGCATGCCCCACATAGTGGGGAACGCTGAAAGGGATTTCATCTTTTACCCGGAAGAGAATCCCCTTGAGTTTGATGCGGTCCACACCTTTACAATTGTTCGTCAGGTGCTAACCATGCTCCGGCGGGCGCTGAACCGAATGGATATAACACAGAACTTCAATTGGTACTGGGGAGCAGAGCCCATCCAGGTATACCCGAGAGCTGGTCTGGATGCAAATGCTTACTACAGCAGGAATGAAAAGGCCCTGCGTTTTTTCTATTTTCATCCTTCAGGAGACGAATCGAATTCTCTGATTTACACCTGTCGCTCCTTCGATATTGTGGCCCATGAGGTGGGTCATGCAGCTTTGGATTCCCTTAAACCTGAGTTCCTGAGTAATAGCTGGCACCCACAAACCGGAGGACTACACGAATCCTTTGGCGATCTGACCGCCATCTTTACCATGCTGGCCCAGATGGATGTATGCGAAGCCATCGTAGTGGAATCCAAAGCGGACCTGCATACCAAGACCTTCTTCCCTATCCTGGCAGAACAATTTGGGGAAGCATTTGGTCGACCAATGGGTCTTCGAAATGCCGACAACGACCTTAAGATGAGTGATGTCTCCATCGAAGTTCATGACATCTCCAGGGTATTCACAGGAGCCATTTATGATATCCTGGCCGATTTCTTCGAACTTTACCAGAATCCTGCCATGTATGACCAGGCCGAGTCTCTTTTCAAAGTGGGCAAATATTTAACCTCCCTGGTCATTGCCTCCCTCTGGCAGGGTCCCGATGCCAATGCCACCTATACGGACATTGCCAACAAGATGATCGAACTGGAAAACGATGACGCACGAAAGGAAATCATCAGAGTTCAGTTTAAGAAAAGGGAAATCCTGGATGCACCTGTTGGCCTGATGGGTATTGAGCCACAGCAGCTATCCTGGAAGGGGTGCTGCGGAACCATGCGTCTAACAGAGCATCAAACTTTGTTTGAAAAGAATGTGAATTCTGCTCTTAAAAGAAAATAATCAATGACGCTTTGTCCCGATTACGTAACGCAATCATGGATATCGGGTATACAATGTTTTCATCGAAAAGAACCTGAGGACTTTTCCCTACAATTAACAGGATTGCAGCACAACCTTTTAAGGTAGACTTGCATCCTATAGGAAATGCATGCACCATGAAAACAATATGTACACTGCTCCTGATGAGCAGCCTTATACTTTTAGTCTCCTGCGAGACAGAGCCCATTCAAAAAGAAACCCCCAAGATTACCCTTACTAAGAAGTCGGCAGAGATCATAGAGGCCGATCATGCCTTTGGCTTTGAGCTGTTCCGCGAAGTCTGCCGGGAAAGTGAGCAGGAGAACATTATGATCTCACCTATGAGCATCTCTTATGCCCTGGGCATGACTTACAATGGGGCTGCAGGCACCACATTGGATGCCTTTAATGAGGTGCTCCATTTCGGCGGTCTCACCAATCAGGAAGTCAACGAGAGTTATAAGGACCTGATGCATCAGTTACTGAACCTGAGCGAGGAGGTGGAATTTGCCCTGGCTAACAGTATCTGGTATAAGGAAGGCTACCCGGTACTTGAAGAATTCATCAAGACCAATGAGGACTATTTTCTTGCTGCTGTGGAAGAGGCAGACTTCTCCGATCCCTTAACGGTGGATTTGATTAACGGATGGATCGAGGAGCAAACCAATGATAAGATCAAGGATATGCTCGACCAGATCCCAGTCGATGCAATTATGTACCTGATCAATGCCATCTATTTCAATGCTGACTGGAAGTATGAATTCCCCAAAGAGAATACCTACCAGGGAGATTTCAAGCTGGAGAACGGATCTAAAACGACTGTGGACTACATGGTGGTGGAAGGCGATTTCCAATATACAAGCAATAATGATTTTACCGCAGTGGAACTCCCTTACAGCGACAGCTCCTTCAGTATGCTGGTATTACTTCCCAAGACTGAAAATAATGTTCCCTCGCTTACGGAGTCCCTGGATGTGGCAAGCTGGGACAGCTGGTTTGAGCATTCCCAACGGCTGGGGGTGCAGGTCATTCTTCCTAAATTCAAATACGAGTTTAAGGACCTGCTGAACAAACCGCTAAAGAACCTTGGGCTGGAGGTAGCTTTCAGTGACAATGCAGATTTCTCCAGGATCGTTCCCGATCGTAAACTCTGTATATCCAGGGTGATTCATCAGACCTTCATTGATGTACAGGAAGAGGGTACCGAGGCCGCTGCAGCTACCATTGTGGAGATCAAAGAATTGAGTTCACAAGGGGGCGGTTCAATCACCTTTCATGCCGATCATCCCTTCCTCTACGTGATCAAAGAGAACTCCACTGGTGCCATAGTGTTCATGGGCAAGGTAGGCCGACCTGTATATGACTAATTGTGTTCCGATCCCTGGCATGTTCAAAAAAAATGAAATAAAGGTGGTGTAATACAACAACCTTTAGCACCAGTTTTACGTTTATCTTATAGACACACCAACTAATACGGTTGAATATGATAGACAAAGTCGAAATTCTACGCAATTACCACGACCAGGCGATCGTCATTTCTCTGTCAAATATAAATGAGCAATTGTCTGGTATGATCGTCGACGATTCTCCGAATGATCATTGTGTTTTCGTCAGGGATAACGATCTGATCGAATACTATGAAACCAGGAAAAAATCTCTAGTGGAAAGGGTCTACTTCAAGGATTTGAAGGCCATTGATTACCAGTAACAGAAAGCAAGACTCACCTGTTTGGCTTACCTCTTCATCAACTTTCCACTCTGGATCTTTCCATCAACAGTTAGCTTGTAGAGGTATACACCGGCAGGCAGGGTGGACAATGAAACCGCTCCTCCGGAATTTATCTGGCGACAAAGCACCTGGCGGCCAGTGAGCTCATAGAGCGTCAGGGTGGCCTTAAGAGAGCCTTCTTCCAGTTCAACCTGAAGCAGATCGCTTACCGGATTGGGATATAGCCGGGCCATCACCAGTTCATTTTCCTCTACTCCGACTCCCTCAACATTCATTTCGCTGTAGAAATAGTTGATACGCCTATAGTCCTCCCAGCTTTCATTTTCCCAATAACAAGCATGGCTGCCCAGGGGCATATTTGAAACATATTCCAATATAAGATCACTTTCCAAGTCATTGTCTATGGGAAGCAGCAGGTCCGCCATGGTATAGTCAAGATCATAGCTGTAATTGTACTTTGCAGATAACTCCATACTCGAAGCATTCCTATCCCATGAATGGTCTATATATTCAATTAAGTTCCCATTGGCATCGTAAGAATACACATATATGTAATTAGGCCGCATGTTACCTTCGTCCAGGTAATATCCCCTATCTTCAGTAGCCAATCCGGAGGCATTGTAGTCCACCGTGTCGGCATAGTAAATTTCCCACTGGTCGGTTTTCCAGTGAGCCGAAGAAGTGGTGATCCGTGAATACTCATCATTGTAGGCATTCTCCAGCTTATATTCCAGAAGCCAGGGTCCATCATACACATCCTGGTCGGATCGGACTGTTGTCAGCATCTGTCCCTGCCCGTTCCAGGTATATTCAAACTTGATGTTATTTTTCCATTCCTGGTCATCTTCATACCACATGCGAGTAATCTGGTCAAGCAAGAGCCCCTGTGCATTATATGAATATTCAGAATAGTGCCGAATAATCCACTGGTCGGTTTTCCACTCATAACCACTATATTCTATGAGCATTCCCTCTTGATTGTATGTATTAACAATTGAGTCGTTGCGTGTCCAAACATTACCCGAATTGTCCCAATCATAGCTAATATAGCCTATCTGATTTCCGTCTTCATCATACGAATAAACCTCTCTGAAATCCAATTCCCAATCGTCAATATCTTCATCCCATTCCAGGTTCAGATACTCAATCATACTTCCATCGGTATTGTAACTGTACACATAACGATCTCCTCCCAACACTTCGCCCGTGCTGTTATCTGTGTAAGTAGTATAGAGGAGGGTCATTTGCCCGGAGGCATCATATTCAATATAATACTTCGTGGAATCCCATTGATCACTGTAGGAGTCATAGTAGATTAAATCCATACTGTCCAGAGCCTGTTTCAGGCCCTGGGTTGATTTAAGATTAGAATCCTGTCCGTTTACAGCCAGGCCCAGAAATAGCAAAGCCAGCAGAGTAAAAGTCTGTTTCATGTTGGGGTAAGGGTTTTAAGTACGTATTAACTCTAAGTTAGCGATAATTCCCGTCCTTCAAAAGCTCTTTATGAACATGTAACTACAGCATGGGAAATGAAATCATCCTGAATGAGTAAAGGACTACTTAGTTCGATGACCTAAAGCGAATAAAAGGGATTTATAGAAGAAAACTTTCTTTACTTGAGTTATCTTTCTAAATTATGGACCAAAACCAGTCGGCCAAATCTTATTTGAAATGAAAATCCGAAACTACATAATTGCCATTTCAATCCTTTTACTGATGATTAGTTGTACAGAAAATAAAGAAGCAAGCTATGTGGAGGGCCTCTTATACATAGATGGGAAACCAGTGAGCATTGAGATTGTAGATGGACAAATAACCGGACTCAAAACCCTTGCTTCACAATCCGCATCCCCGGAAGTATATGTTGCACCCGGTCTGATCGATATTCAGATCAATGGCTATATGGGGATTGACTTCTCCGACCAGCAGCTGACCCGGGAGCAGATGCACGAAGCAACTTCTGCTTTGTGGAAGGAGGGCGTAACCACCTATCTACCGACCATAATTACCCGTGATCAGGAACGCCTCGAAAAAAGCTTCTCCCTGCTCACGGAGGTACTTGACGATGAGGTGATCGGAGCGTCTATACCCGGCTTCCATCTGGAAGGCCCCTACATATCCCCTGTGGACGGGTACCGGGGTGCACATCCTGAACAGTATGTCCGACTGCCCGATTGGGAAGAATTCAAAGCACTCCAGGAAGCTGCCGGGAATGGGATCCGGCTCATAACAGTGGCCCCTGAAATGGAAGGGGCCCTGCCCTTTATAAAAAAATGTAAGGAGAACGGACTGGTAATTTCCCTGGCCCATCACAACGCAAGCCCCGAAATTATTGATCAGGCAGTGGAGGCAGGTGCATCTTTCTCTACCCATCTGGGAAACGGCTGCGCCAATGAGATCAACCGTCATCATAACCCGCTCTGGCCGCAACTATCCAATGACGGGCTATCCATCAGTATCATTGCAGATGGTGCTCATCTTACCAAGGAGGAAGTCAGGACCTTCTATAAAGTAAAGGGTCCCGAACAAACCATTCTGGTTTCCGATGCCCTTTCTTTTGCGGGTCTCCCCCTTGGGGAATATGAAAAAGATGGTGTAAGCTACCTGCTTACCGAGGAGGTGGTTAAATTCCCTTCTGAAAATGTACTGGCAGGAGCTGTTCAACCAGTCAGCAAATGCATCAG
>RCNF010002261.1_pt1 | contig 10297 bp, 7 predicted proteins | sample 2041311 | NCBI WGS metagenome assembly RCNF01 (sample SAMN09708228, study PRJNA481090) | Marine sediment metagenome, whole genome shotgun sequencing project. | biome: marine sediment; feature: ocean; material: sediment; isolation source: Sewage treatment plant 2 marine sediment (STP2) ... | reverse complement strand
TAAGTACAACTCATTCCTCGGGATTTGCAAGCCTTGATCTCGAACTTTTTACGAATCCGTCGGAAATTAGACTTTTTACGAGTTCATCAAATCTTAAATAACAAATCTCAAATAAATTCCAAATTACAATATCCAAATCTCAAAAAAGGGCAAAAACCAACAGTTGATTGTCATTTAGATTTCTCAGATATTGATGAATGTAATACCCTTGCTTCAAGATCATGAGGTTTGGGATTTTGAATTTGACTATTGTGATTTACTTGTCATTTGGTTTTTGGCCATTGTATTTTTTTCTTTTGTTTTCTGACATAAAAAACACGAATCTCAGGATTAGATACGAACACCTGACACTGAGTGAACAGCCAATCATATGGTTTGGGCAATCTCCTCATCGGTGAGATAGCAGGCCGGGTCCGGTGCCCACACATCATCGTGGATCGCCTCGGCGCGCACCCGGAAGTTGCCGCCGCAGACATCCAGCCACGCGCAGGTGGAGCAGCGGCCCTTCACGTGGATCTTTTTTTCCTTGAGTTTTAACAGCAGGTCATCTTCCGGCTGGGTCCAGATCTGGGAAAAAGGGCGCTGGCGGACGTTGCCGAAGCTGTGGTGTCGCCAGAACTGGTCGGCATACACCTCGCCGTCCCAGCTAACGCAGCCGATGCCGCGGCCGGAGTTGTTGCCCTCATTCATTTTCAGTAGTTCGAGAACCTCGGCAGCCCGTTCAGGATCTTCCTTGAGAAGCCGCAGGTAGAGGTAGGGCCCGTCGGCGTGGTTGTCCACCGTGAGCACCTCCTTGGCGATGCCCTTGTCGTGAAGGGCTTTGGTCCGGTCGATGATCAAGTCGACGGCCCGACGGGTGCCTTCCAGGCTGAGGTCCTCTTCCACCATTTTGGATCCCCGGCCGGCGTAGACCAGATGGTAAAAGCAGACCCGGGGGATGTCCATCTCCTCCAAGAGATCGAAGATGGCCGGGATATCACCCACATTGAACTTGTTGACGGTGAACCGCAAGCCCACTTTGATGCCCGCGTCCTGGCTGTTGCGGATGCCTTCCAGTGCCTTGTCATAGGCACCGGGCACGCCCCTGAACTTGTCGTTGATCCCCTGCATGCCGTCCAGGCTGATGCCCACGTAGGAAAGGCCGATGGATTTGAGCGTTTTGGCCAGGCCGGGGGTGATCAGGGTGCCGTTGGTGGAAATCACCGCGCGCATGCCTTTATCGACGGCGTAGGCGGCCAGTTCGGGAAGATCTTTCCTGACCAGGGGCTCACCGCCGGAGAACAGCATCACCGGGGCGCCGAACTGGACCAGATCATCGATCAGCAGTTTCCCTTCGTGGGTGGAGAGCTCGTTGGGCAAGGATTCTTCCGTGGCCTGGGCATAGCAGTGAACACATTTGAGATTGCATTTGCGGGTCACATTCCATACGACCACCGGCCGTTTATCCTTGGAAAACTGCAGCAGGTGGGAGGGCAGGGTGGATGACTGGCGGCCATATCGCAGGGCATCAGACGGCTCAACGGTTCCGCAGTACAGCTTGGATATTCCGATCATAAGGAGTCAGCCTTTCAGCAGATTGTCGGGTTCCGGGGAGAGTTGGAGACGATCGTCACCGGTTTGTCTGAGAAGGCCAGCGATGTAGATGTCCGGTTTTTCCAGCGCCTCCCGGGTGATAAAAAAGCGAGTCCGTCCTGTTTTTTCACGAACCAGCTTCAGACCATGTTCGAAATCAGCGGTCAGCTTACGGTAATAGGCTTCCGGCGTGCCTCGGGCTCCGAAGCATTGCCCGATGATGTGATCGATGGCCTCTTCTTCCAAGACAATGTTAATACCATGATGTTTGATAAAGTAAAGTTCTATGGTCTTGGTCTCTTCGTAGTAGGATTTAATCTTTTTAAGCACTTTTTCAATGTCGGTCACCAGGCGGCAGTATGCCTTGGCGGCCAGTTCAATGCGTGAATCCGTCAGTTGGATACCGTATTTTTCCCCAAAGGTTTTCCGGTTTGCCGTTACGTAGTCTACAATGCGTTGACACTCTTCTGCAGCCAGTTGATTAAACACCTGTCTGAATGCCTCGTCTTCGGGCCGCTCAAGCAGTTTGTCCAGGCTCTCGTGCGGTCGATCGATCACCTGGCGGGTAGCGGCAAACCGGGTGATGGTGGTGGAGGGCAGGGTTTTTTCAAAAGGCAACAGGGCACTCTCCACGGCGCTGACCAATCCGCGTGCGCCGGTATTTTCATCATAGGCACGTCGGGCCAACTCCGCCAATGCACCGGCCTGAAACTTGATATCGATGCCGTAGGCGGCAAAATCCAGCTTTTTACCCAGAATGATGGGGTTGTTGGGATTTTCAAGGATGTCGCGAAGATCCAACTCCGTCAGCCGTTCGAATATCGTGCGTACGGGAAGCCGGCCGACAAACTCGGATTCAAACCCGTACTCGACGAGATCTTCCGATTTTAACTGGGTCAGGATGTCACCCTCCTGGGACGGGTCGGAAAAGGTGGCCCCGAAACCGATTTTCTGGTCGGCGATGCGCCGGGAAATAATTTTGTCGATGCCGGAAAAGGCGCCGCTCATGATAAACAGAATGTGTTTGGTGTTGATGCTGCTTTTTTCTTTTTTACCGGTTTTTCTGAAGCGGTCGATCTCCTGCAGCATGGATACCGGATCGTGGGGGACTTTCAGATCCACATCGGTCTCCTCCATGGGTTTGAGAAGCGCCCGCTGGACACCGGTGCGGGAAACATCGGCGCCGATCAGATTGCGGCTGGAGGCGATTTTGTCGATTTCATCGATATAGATGATTCCATGCTGGGCCAGCTCAAGATCCCCGTCGGCCTCCTTGACCAGGTCTCGAACCAGATCCTCCACATCACCGCCGACATATCCCGTCTCGCTGAATTTGGTGGCGTCGCCCTTGACAAACGGCACACCGATTTTCTTGGCGATAAGCCGCACCATGTAGGTCTTGCCCACGCCGGTGGGACCGAGCATCAGCACGTTGTTTTTGATAATGCCGACCATGTCGATAAAGTCGTCTGGGGCGCTTTGAACATGCTTGATCCGGTTGAAGTGAGTGCAGATTTTGGTGGCCAGCGTGTCTTTGGCTGCCGTCTGCTTAACAATGTACTGGTCCAGATAAGCGACCAGATCCTTTGGCTTGAGATCGAAAATAATCGTTTTACGATTTTTCGGTGGCGGCTCACCTTCATCGCTGCTGGCAGCCTGGGGCATGACGATGGGCGTTGCCAGTTTCACGCTGCCACCGAATTTTTTGGCCAGGAAATCACCCAGCTCCTTCTCTAATTCTTTGGGGTCGGGAATTTTTTCGTTGTATTCGCTCATGGTCAACTCGTATTTGGTTCACGTTCAGGCGGCTTGGTAAGCAGTTCACACTCGAGGCACGCCATTTCCCAGCAATGTAGAGAACTGATCCCCGTTGCAGGAAAAAGGCAAGCCGACCATTACATACAGTGGGTTTTATAGGAAGCCGCCACTCTCAATGGGTGATTATAAGCACCTGGCCCGGTAAATTCAAGTTTGTCCAAGGGGAAAGGAAGCACGGGGAAACCGTTGATAGAAAAACAGCTGCCCAAGGATGATTTCTACTTTAGAATTCTGATCAACCACCGATATTAAAGTCTGGTTGGCAAGCCAGCCGGCGCCGGGCGAAAACGCTGTTTAAAGCTGATAATGAAAATAAATGTTGACACAGGATGCAGGTAGATTAGCTTTACTGGTTGGAACATTCACCTAAAGCAGACATCGCTGCTCGAACAGGATATATGGAAAATTTCAATCGAATTCAATTTGAGGCTCCCGATCTGACTGCGCTTTCCAGCTGCAATACCGTGGTTGATCTTCATTTCCATTCCCGCTTTTCAGACGGTGCCGATACCGTGGATGATATTGCCCAACGGGCCCGGCAATTGGGGGTCGGTATTGCCATTACCGACCACAATGCCATTGAAGGGGCCGTCGAACTCGACGGTCGTGACGATGTGTTCAGCATTCCCGGCATCGAAGTCACCTCGCTTGAAGGGACTCACGTGCTGGTTTATTTTTATCGTATCGATGACCTCAAGGACTTTTATGCCGCCGATGTCAAGCCTTATATGGGACCAACGGTTATGTCATCCGTCGAACTGGATGTGGAATCCATCGTTCGGCGTGCCAGGAAATACAATAGTGTCGTCATCTTCCCGCATCCATACTCAGCCGCCTTCACCGGCATCTGCAACCACAGCTATTCAGAAGCGCAGCTGGACCGTCTGCTCCGGATGGCCGATGGTGTGGAAGTGATCAATTCAGAGAATCTGAAGCGCTGGAATCTGAAAAGTGCCCTGCTGGGATTTAACCTGAACCGTGCCATTACCGGCGGTAGCGACGGTCACAGCCTCCAGGAAATGGGTCGTGTGGTCACCTATGCCGCGTGTTCCCGCAATCGAAAAGCCTTTTTGGATGCCGTGAACCGCAAAGAGGCCAAGGTGATGGGGACCGAGTCGAAACTGTTGAAAAAAATCCAGTCCAACGGCGCCAAACTCAAAAATAGCATAAGTAATTATCCAGATATGGTGGAAAAGAATATCCGTTTCGGCAAAAGCGCGCTCCGATTCCGAACCCGTAAAGTAGCTGAACATATCTGGCAACGGATCAACGATAAGCACCTGAAAAAAGCTTTCTATTTCGTCGCCGGGTTGACTTTTCTAAAGATCAACTACAATGCCCTGCCGTTGATCATTTTCTCCCTGATCACCTGAACTGAACCGGACGACAGCCGGGCCCCGGGTTTTCCGTCCGGCATAGTCTGGTGATGCTTCAATATAGTGAGGCGGGTACCGGGTTAATCGGATCGTTTACTGGTTGCCGAACCCCTTCAACAGGCCTTTCACGCCTTCCTGCATCATCTTATTTGTCTCTTCTTTCGAAGGCACCATTTTTTTCAAAGCCTCTTTGTCCAAGGGCTGGTTGAGTTGTTGATTCAGCATAGCTTTGAGATCCGGCGTGAATGTGGGGGAGGCAAAGCTGCCCGCCACCATCACCGGTACCTGAATTCCTGTGCGCTTGGCCGTGTCACCCTGGCCCTGGATCGTGCCGACAAATTTAGGTTCAACGCGAAAATCCAGGGTTTCCTTGGCCAGATCGGCCTTGCCGGTTACCAGCACACGCAACAGGGGAGAGACCAGCCTGGTGGCATCGGTTTTAAACAATCCGCTGGTGATCGCAAATGGCATCTGCAGTTCAGCGAAGTCGGTGCGTGGTTTTTCCGATGGCTGTTGGGCCAGACCGACGGCAGTCTGCACGTTGCGCACCATCGACGCCAGGTCGATGCCGACAATAGCACCGTCAGTGAACCGCAGGTCGCCTTTTCCGCCCAGTGTCTGACGAATCAAATCGGGAGCATCACCGGTAAAATTCAAACCGATTTCGGCGGCCATTGCGCCTTCGATCAGTTCTTTAGCCATCACATCCTTGATCAACGGGCCGGCCTGGATGCCCTTAAGCGCCAGTTCCATGGCGGTTGTGGGTTTATCCTTCTGAACATTGAGCGTGCCGGTACCGGCAAGGTTGCCCTGGTAAAGGTCGATTTTGAGCGGATCCAACTGGAAGACGCCATTGCGGGCGCTGACGCGGACCTCGAGGTTCTGCATGCGGGCTTTTTGGACTTTCAATTCACCGGCCTTGAAGCGTGCATCCATCACCAGGCGGCGCAGCGGGGTGTAATCGGTTTTTTTCGCTGCCGGGTCTGCCGCCGGTTTATCGGCGGAATCCGTGCCGGCCTTGTCCTTGGTGGGCGGCGGCAGGTAGCGATCCAGATCGATGCTGTCAAGATTCAGGTCCGCCTTGAGGTTGGGTTTGTCGAACTCACTGGCCTGAGCGGAAAAGGTGGCCTGGGAGTCGTCCAGTTTTAATTTGCCGTCGGACACGACGATGTTTTCCGGGGTACCCTTGAGCTTGAGTGACACGGCAACGGCGTTAAGCACCTTGGGGTCAGCCGGTTCAACGGGCAGTTTCTGGCCCAGTTGGTCCATTATTTTACGGGGCGAAAAGTCGGCCACGTTGACGGCAAAATCGAATTTTATCGGCGCCGCGGACGGGTCGATACGGCCGCTCAGTGTGACGTCCAGTTCGTTGAGCAGCTTAAGGGCCAATTCCACCGGGAAGGGGCTTTTCCCGGGTTGAGCCCCCACCGGGCCGATGGTGCCGTCGAGTTTAAGCGGCTTCTGGTCCGCCAGTGCCGAAAAAGCCACCCCGATGGGCTTGTCAAAGGAGACGTCCGTTAACACCAGGTCGATGTCTTTGACCTCTTTGCGTACACCAGCGGCCTGGTCCAGCCATACGATCAGGCCGTTGGTGATGGCAAATTCTCCCACCAGCAATCCCTTGATGGGCAGTTCACCGGTTGACGACGGTGCCGACTTTTCCTTTGCTGTCACTGCCGGCTTTTCCGCGGATTGACCCAGTCCTTCCCAGCCGCCTTTGCCGTCCTTGCGTTTTTCCAGCACAATTACCGGTTTGTTCACCACGAACCGTTTGACTTCGATGTTTCGAGAGAGCAGGGGCAGGAGCTTGACACGCACCTCAAAAGACTCCACTGAAACGAAATCTTTCTCCTTGAAACCGGAAGGATTGCCCAGGTGCAGGTCCGACAGGCGAACACCGATCCAAGGGAAAAGGGACGGTTGCAGGTCGCCGCCCAGCTTGAAGGTTCGTCCGGTGGCCTTGGCGACCTGCTGCTCGATCTGCGGCTTGTATTTTTCGACGTCAATAACCATCGGCAGGACAATCACGGCGATGACGATCAACGCCACCAGTGAACCGGCAATAACAAGAATCCATTTTACGGCTTTGTTCATGGTAAGCCTCCTCCTTTTTGACCTGGATCTGGGTTGTCTTTGTTGAAACCTAAGTACGCCTGGATAGATGTAAAGCCCGGCGACGAAGGTTATTCAGGCGGATAGGATACAAGTAAATGATATTATATAAACATGTTGCTTTCCTATCTGTCTTGACAAACTAGTGGCCATTTGAGATATTCATCCATCTTAAATGTAATTTTTTATCCATCACCATCATCGCGCACAGGAGGAGAAAATGAGGCCAGGAGAAAAATTAAGCAAATCATCGGAAAAGCTGGCAGACTTGATCCATAAGGCAATTGCTGACTGCGAATTAACCAGCTCCGAATACGATGCCATCATGAAGGTTGCCAATGAAGACCAACACATCGATCGCCAGGAACAAAATCTTCTCAATCAGCTACAATCGCTATTGGCAAATGGCACCGTAAAGCGCGTTAAGGGTTGATGACGACCAAGCGCCAACGGTAAAAAAGAAACGTTGATCGTTTTTGCGGTTGAAGACAGAATCCCACGGGTTTGCCTGTGGACAAATGAACATCTCCTCTAAAAAGAAGCTTGGAAAACGGGTGCAGACCTTTTCCAGGCTTTTTTTTTGGTGAATTGTGCCTGGGCTTCCCCAGAAAATGAGGAGAGGGACCCGCAACCGACTGCCGCTAAATACTGTTTTGTGAGTAGACAGGGTGTTGAAAAACGTCTTATATACCCTCACACCCCGTGGCTGCGCGAATAGGCTGACGGCGTGGGGGGCGCCCAGCCCTCCAAAGCTTTGGGGTCGGGGCGATGGACCTCGATTTTCAGCGGGTAACAGGCCGCCGAATCACTGGAATGCTCCGTGCTGCAATCGCCGCCAGGGCAGGTCGACAGCGCACCCAGAAGGTCGATCTCGGCGAAGCATTCGAGATAATCACCGGGGCGCACCGGGCTGGCCTTCATAAAATACTGATGCGTGTCATGGGTGAAACCCGTGCACATGAAAACGTTGAGGACATCATGCACATGGGCCTCGGCCTGATGCAGCGACAGACCGGTTTCGGCGGCCAGGGCACGGGTCAGGTTTGAATGGCAGCAATGGTGATAGTCCTGTCCGCTCAGCAGCCGGCTGGTATAGGGATCGCAGCGGGTGCCGATCACGTCATGCACACTGCCGCCATCCGCATCGAAGCCGTACCAATCGAGTGTGTCATGGGTGACTGTCGCCATCGGCCGCATCTGGGGGAAACCGCTCCACATCCGGTCACCGCTGCTCAGATGGGTGCCATGCAGCGCGCGGGTCTTGCCGCTGTAAAACCGTTCCGACAGATCCTTTGCCGCCCAGAGATTCAGATCGCCCACCTGTGGTCCCTCCACGCTGACGATGCGGAAAAAATGACCTGCTGGAACGCGAAAGGTCCTGGCATCGCGCGGCGGCACAACCACCGCGTCCGTCAATTCCATCGTTTGGCGTGCGGCGGCATAGGCGGCCATGTCCGGCTGGGGGAGGGTGTCGACCGGGTAGCAGATCACGGGGTTGATCGCCCTGCGGGCCTCGGCATCAGTTGGCGGTTGGCATTGGGGGGTGCGTTTCATCGGCAACCTTTCCGGCAATAGGCGGTGCAACTATCGTTGTTTAAGACCATTTTAGAAATGATACTAAATAAATTTAAATGTGATGTCAATTAGTTGTCGTGTATCGACTCCGACCTCGCTAACTATCCGTGTCCATCCAGAAATAGGCAAATTAATCATTTATGGATGGGCACTACCTATAATGAGAAAGGACCTGATCAAGTCCCCCGTCTCTGGTTTCATTGCATCCTGACCAAGGTTGACGGAATCGTAAAAAGCCCGATCCGCCTGAGGCGGATAAATATCTGCGTTACGCTTCATCCTTCGTCACTGCGGCGTACCGTAAGTACGCCTCATTCCTTAAGGATTAGCAAGCCTTGATCTCGGGCTTTTTACGAATCCGTCGGAAATGCGACTTTTTCCGAGTTCATCAAGGTTAAAGCCATTCATAAAGGGTGACCCGTAACGCGGGTGAGTGAACACGAGGCGATAGCCGGCCCGATCCACAATCTGCCATGAAGGTTATTTGCTTGCGTAGCATTTCCAATCCGGTGACCGTAAAAATAGACCGATGTTTGCCCAAATGTCGGCATCATGCTAAACATTCTGATTCGGTAATACACAGTTGGTTTATTGATCGAGGAGTCCGCATGCCGGTAAAACCCCCCAGACCATTAATCCTGATTGCCAGCGCCTGCGCCATTTTCTGGCCGGGCGCGTTTATTTTCGGCCTCCCCGGTGTCCTGCGCCAGCACTGGCAGCAGGCATTCGACGCCGACGGTGCGGCAATCGGCGGGACGGTGTTTTTCCTTCTCACCGGTGCCACCTGCTTCATGTACCTGTGTGGGCGCCTGCAGGAGAAATACCGTCCGGGGCGGCTGGCTGCTTTCGGATCCGTGATGGGCGGCGGCAGCGTCATCTGGCTGAGTCAGGCCGGAAACATGATCGACGTCAACGTCTGGGCGTTTGCCGTCGGCGCCGCGTCGGCCTTTGTCTACCTCCCGGGACTGACGGTGGTCCAGCGCTGGTATCCCGAACGGCGCGGCCTGGTTGCCGGTTTTTTCAATATGGCCTTCGGATTGTCGGCGGCGGTGATGTCCCCGATTTTCTCCATCCTCTTATCGAAATGGGGATATGAAACGTTGACCCTGACTGCAGGCTGTGCAGCGCTGACCATCGGCCTGGCCGCTTCCGCCCTGATCCGTTTTCCGGAGAACGATCCGTCGGCGCCGGCATCCAGTGCGCCATTTGCACCCAGCGGACGCTCGGTCAAAGAAGCCCTGAAAAGCCGCGAGTTCTGGTGCCTCTGGCTGACCTGGGTGTTCGCCGGTGCCGCCGGGGCCAGCATGATCGTTCTGGCCACCGGGTTTGGCCTAAACCGCGGCCTGAATCTGGCCCAGGCCGTCGTCCTGCTCACGGCGTTCAACCTGACCAACGGCTGCGGCCGGTTGATCAGCGGTTATTTTTCGGACAGGGTCGGCCGATCCCGCATCATGGCGATGAGCTTTGCCGGCGCAGGCCTCGCCTATCTGATCATGCCCCATCTGGTTGGCCTGTGGCTGTGGGCCACACTGGCGGCGGTCATCGGCTTTGCCTTCGGGACCCTGTTTGCGGTCTCCGGCCCGTTGGCCGGCGACTGCTTCGGCATGGCGCACTTCGGGGCTATCTTCGGGCTGGTGTTCACCGCTTATGGCTTTGTGGCCGGGCCGCTCGGTCCATGGCTCAGCGGCCATATTCTGGATGTCACCCAGGGCAACTACACCCTGGTGTTTTCTTACCTGGGCCTGATGTATCTGGGGGCGGCAGGGCTGATCATGCTGGTCCAGCCGTGGCGGGAGTGTCGACTGTAGCGGCTTACCCTCGGCTGAACGAAGGGGGTTTCAACG
>RCNF010004436.1_pt1 | contig 10298 bp, 7 predicted proteins | sample 2041311 | NCBI WGS metagenome assembly RCNF01 (sample SAMN09708228, study PRJNA481090) | Marine sediment metagenome, whole genome shotgun sequencing project. | biome: marine sediment; feature: ocean; material: sediment; isolation source: Sewage treatment plant 2 marine sediment (STP2) ... | reverse complement strand
GTCGCCACGCACGGAAGGGTTTAATCAACGCCATTGCCATCTCCGTATTTGGGTTTTCGGTGCCCCAGAAAGGCACCATGTGAAAAGTAGCACACAGGAGTCCACAAGACCACCATCGCGATGCTGAGAGAATATTTTGTCACCTTTTCCTGTTGCTCCGCAAAGAATTGAATAGATGCGCAGATATGCACTCATTCTCGCCGGCATCGTGGCCGTTCTCCTCACCGGGGCTTTTCCGGGTGGTGATAGGTGCGCGCTATCTGCTGCTCCGGAACATGCATGCTGCGCAGAGCCGATGCCCGAGCCGGCCTCATCGTGCTGCTCGAGCAGGGAAGCTTCGGCATCTGATCTCGGAACCGGAGCCGACCATCAAACCGGATGCGATTGCATCCATCCCGCGTCCACACCGGCTGCCGTGGTCGCCTCGACCGCCTCACCCGCTCCCAACGACGACACATCGCTGGACCTGAGAGACGAAGATCGTTTCTTCGGCACGTCCCTCCAAACGCGTGCTCGTGCGATCGAGTACCGCGTTCGATCTCACCCTCCCCCACCCGTCTTCCTACTCGACTGCAGCTTTCTGATCTGAGCGCGATTCGCCGAGACGAATTGCGGCTGGGTGTGTCCATGCCCACGAACAGAGGATCAGATCATGAAAGTATGTCCATATTGGATCATTGGTGTTTATCTATTGCTGTCGGCCGTGACCGTCAGCGGTGGAGACAATCGACAAACGACGAAAACCGAACCCGGACCGGCCGATTTCATTATCGAGAACCTGTCCGACCCCGGTGTCCGGGATCTCTTGACCGAAGTACTCGATCGCAACCCAGGCATCGCCGAGCTCCAGGCTCGGATGGCGGCGGCGGGTTTCCGATCGACCGCTGTCCGTAAACTCCCCGATCCGACGGCGGAGGTCACGGCTTTCGTACTGCCGCCGGAGACCCGGGTCGGGCCGCAGCGTTTTGCGGCGCGCCTCAACCAGCGTCTCCCCGGGGGCGGCAAGCGGGGCATCTCCGAGAGGGCCGCGGATTTTGAGCGTCAGGCCCTCGCCGCCGAGATCCAGGTCCTTCGTCTCCGACTCATCAGCGACGCCCGGCGACTGGTCGCCGAGCTGGGCTATCTCGATGAGGCCCGGCGTGTCATCGCCCGAGACCACACCACCCTGGAACACTATGAAGAGCTTGCCCGGGCCCGTTATGCCTCCGGCGAGGGTCTGCAGATGGATGCAATCCAACTTCAGGCCGAGATGTCTCGTCTCGAATCCCGACAGACCGAGGTCGATGAACGAAGGGCCGGCGTGGTCGCCGAGATCAACCACTTGCGCGACCGACCCGGTGCGCCGGTTGACCTCGAAGCACCGGCGGCGGTGCGGGCGGTGGATCTCGACTGGAAAAGGCTCCACGAGCTCGCCCTCGCCTCACGCCCCGAGTTGATGGTCGACATGGCGAGAATCGAGCGATCAGGGGCGCTCATCGATCTCGCCGCCAAGGACCGTTCCCCCAACTTCAGCGTTGGTCTGACCTATGCCTATGTCGACCGGCGAAACGACGTCGATGTCCCCAAGAACGGTCAGGATGTACTCGGTATCAGCGGTGGAATCACCATTCCGCTCTGGAAGACCGGAAACGACGCCGAGGTCGAGGCCGCCACCCAGATCCAGCTGGCTGAAGAGGCCTCGCGGCGCTCCACCGTCACCGGGATCCAACGTCAACTCGAGGATCTCCGGGGGAGGATCCCCGAGATCGAACGCCGGCTCGCGCTGCTTGAAGACGTCCTGCCGATCCAGAGCGAGCAGGCCCTCGCCTCGGCCGAATCCGCCTATGCGGCGGGACGGGTTAACGCCCTCGCTCTCCTCGACGCCGAAAGGCTGCTCCTCGATGTCCGCCTCACCGCGGCCCGGAGCCGGACAGATCTCGACATCGCCTTCATCGATCTCGAGGCCGCGGTCGCTGCACCTGTCACCACCACCGAAGGAGGCCGGTCATGAAAAACTCTCAGCTTCACCCGCCCAGGGTTTCCGGGTCGACTCGACTCGGCGCGCTCCTCGGCGTCGTCGCTGGCGTCGTCGCTGGCGTCGCTCTGACCGCGTTTCTGCTGATCGACCCGCTCGATCTTCATGGGTTGGATGATCGGTTCCGCGGACCCATCGGCGGCCACAATGCACACTCGTCGTCGAACGTCGCGGAGGCGCAGCTCTGGACCTGCGGGATGCACCCCAACGTGATCCAGGATGAGCCGGGCACCTGCCCGATCTGTCAGATGGATCTGGTGCCCCTCAGACATGAACCGACCCCGGCCGACACCGAAAATGTCGCCCCGGTCTGGACCTGCCCTATGCACAACGTAATCTCAGAGCCCGAGGCCGGCGAGTGCCCAATCTGCGGGATGGATCTGGTCCCGGTGGCGGCCGCCGATGCCCACGCGGAGCACGGCGGGCGGTCGGCAGCCGAAGACGGGCCTGAAGTCACCATCGACCGGTCCATGGTGCAGAAGATGAATGTCCGGTTCGCTGAGGTGGAACGGCGAGATCTGAAGCGACGGATTTCAACAGTCGGCAACCTGGACTATGACGAAGAACGGATGGTTTCCGTAACCACCCGGTACTCGGGTTTCATCGAGAAGGTGTTTGTCAATCACGTCGGTCAGCCCGTACGCCGCGGCGACCCACTCTTCGAGGTCTACTCTCCCGAACTGGTGCAGACCCAGCGCGAGTTGATCTCGGCGGTCAGTTATGCCAAACGGTTTGATCGCCCCTCCGCCGATGTCCGCGCCCGCGCCGAGGCGCTTGTCGAAGCTGCGCGGACCAGGCTCGAGTACTGGGAAATTCCTGCCGATCGCGTTGCCGAGATCGAGGCCACCGGCAAGATCCACCGGACCCTCACGGTCTTTGCTCCTTCGGACGGGGTGGTGATGCAGCGGATGCACGGTCTCGACGGGATGGCGATCAGGCCGGGGATGGAACTCCTGCACATTGTCGATCTCCGGAGCCTCTGGCTCCGCGCCGAGGTCTTTGAACACCAACTCCCTTGGCTTGGCATCGGCTCGATGGCCGAGGTCACGTTCGACTACATGCCCGGCGAGGCGTTCTCGGGGCGGGTCCGATATATCGAACCCGAGGTCTCGCCCGAGACCCGGACCGTCACTCTTACCCTTGAGGTGCCCAACGCCTCGGGAAAATTGCGGGTCGGGATGTTCGCAACCGTGAACTTCGCACCGATGGAAACCGCCGACGCTCTGACAATTCCATCGCAGGCGGTGATCCGCTCGGGCACACGAAACATCGCCGTCGTCGATCTCGGAATGGGGAGATTCGCGCCCCGCGAGGTCGTTCTCGGCGCCGAAGCGGACGGGTTTGTCGAGGTCGTCGACGGGCTTTCCGACGGCGACCGAATTGTGGTCTCGGCCCAGTTCCTCATCGACTCCGAGTCCAATCTGCGCGCCGCCATCGGCTCGCTGCTCGCCAACCGCGCCGAACACCAACACTGAGGATGAGGCCATGATTGCCAAACTTATCGAGTGGTCGCTCAGAAATCGGGTCTTGGTGGTCATTGCCACCATCCTCGCCGTCATGGGTGGGATCTGGTCGGTCCTGACGATCCAGGTCGATGCCATCCCGGATCTCTCGGATGTCCAGGTCATCGTCTACACCGAGTATCCCGGTCAGGCGCCCCGGGTGGTCGAGGATCAGGTCAGCTATCCGATCACGACGACCATGTTGTCGGTTCCGCACGCCAAGACCGTCCGCGGCTACTCCTATTTCGGCTTCAGCTTTGTCTATGTCATCTTCGAAGATGGCACCGATCTCTACTGGGCGCGATCTCGGGTTCTCGAGTATCTCAACGGGCTCGGCAACGACCTCCCGGATGGTGTCACCCCGAGACTGGGCCCCGATGCCACCGGGGTCGGTTGGGCCTTCATGTATGTGCTCAACTCCCCCACCCGCCCGCTCGACGAGCTGCGGAGCCTGCAGGACTGGTATCTCCGATACGGCCTCATGTCGGTGGAGGGGGTATCGGAGGTGGCGTCGCTTGGCGGCTTTGTCCGCCAGTATCAGATCGAGGTCGACCCCATCAAAATGCGCGCCCATTCGATCACCCTCGGCAGGATCAAGACCGCGGTTCAAAGATCCAACAGCGAGGTCGGCGGCCGGCTCGTCGAAACCGGAGAACGCGAGTTCATGATCCGCGGCCTGGGCTACCTCAGCGGCATTCGCGATCTCGAGGTGGTTCCACTCGGGCTCGGCCCCGGCGGGACGCCGATTCTGCTCCGCGATGTCGCTCGCATCACCATCGGCCCCGAGATCCGGCGCGGCCTCGCCGACTGGAACGGCGAGGGCGAGACCGTCGGCGGGATCATCGTGGTGCGGTCGGGGGCCGACACCCGTTCCACCATCCTTCGAGTCAAGCAGCGTCTGGCCGAGCTGAAGGAGGGTCTTCCCGATGACGTCAGCGTCGAGATTGCCTACGACCGGACCGGTCTCATCGACCGTGCGGTCGACACCCTCAAGCGAACCCTGATCGAGGAGACGCTCATTGTCGCGCTGGTGTGCGCAATCTTCCTTTTCCACTTCCGCTCGGCCTTTGTCGCGGTGGTGTCGATCCCGGCCGCCATTCTGCTGGCATTCATCGTCATGCGGATCCAGGGCCTCGGCGCCAACATCATGTCGCTCGGTGGAATCGCCATCTCCATCGGCGTCCTCGTCGACGCCTCGGTGGTGATGGTGGAAAACGCCCACAAGCACCTCGAGGAAGACGATGGCAAATCGTCGCGATTCGACATCATTCTGGCCTCGGCCCAGGAGGTTGGCCCGACGCTCTTTTTCAGCCTGCTTGTGATCACGGTCTCCTTCCTGCCGATCTTCACCCTCGGGGCTCAGGAGGGACGGCTCTTTCGGCCCTTGGCTTTCACGAAGACCTATGCCGTTGCCATGGCCTCGCTGGTCGCCGTGACCCTGATCCCGGTTCTCATGTTCTGGTTGGTCCGCGGCCGGATCCGCAGCGAGAATGCCAACCCGATCTCACGCCTGCTCAAGGCGGTCTACAACCCGGTACTGGATCTCGCGCTGCGCGGGCGCTGGCTCGTCCTCATCATCGCGATTCTGCTCATCGCGTCGATCTGGATTCCCCTTCAGCACATGGGTTCGGAATTTATGCCGCCCCTGTGGGAGGGCGATCTGCTCTACATGCCGACGACGTTTCCGGGTATCTCAATCGCCAAGGCGAGGGAGCTGCTGCAGCAGACCGATCGGATCATCGCCTCCTTCCCGGAGGTCGAGTCGGTTCTCGGCAAGGTCGGGAGGGCGGAGACCGCGACCGACCCCGCCCCGTTGTCCATGATCGAAACCACCATCGTTCTCAAGGACCCGGCCGAGTGGCGGCCTGGGATCACCCGCGAAAAGCTCATCCGCGAACTCGACAGTGCGATTCAGTTCCCGGGGCTGACCAACTCCTGGACGATGCCCATCCGGACGCGTATCGACATGCTCTCGACGGGGATCAAGACCCCGGTCGGAATCAAGGTCGCCGGTCCTGACCTGGAAACACTCGAGGGAATCGCAAAGCAGATCGAAGCCGTGGTCACCCCCCTGGAGGGCACGCTCTCGGCCTACGCCGAACGAGTGATGGGCGGTTCGTACCTCGACATCGAGGTCGATCGGGAGTCGGCGGCGAGGTACGGCCTCACGGTCGGTGACGTCCAGGACGTCATCGCCACGGCGATCGGTGGGATGAACATCACCTCCACCGTCGAGGGCCTCGAACGCTATCCCGTCAACATCCGCTATCCAAGAGAGTTACGCGACGATGTCATGGCCCTGGCCGAGGTCCTGGTACCGACGCCATCCGGCGCCCAGATTCCCCTGGGCCAGATCGCATCGCTGCGCATGCACCAGGGCCCGCCGGCGATCAAGACCGAGAACGCACGACCCAACGCCTGGGTCTATGTCGATCTCAGAGACATGGACGTGGGCACGTGGATCAAAACGGCGCGGGAGACCGTCGCGCGCGAGGTCGAGATTCCAGATGGCTATTCGGTCTTCTGGTCCGGCCAGTTCGAGTACATGGAACGGGCGTCAAAGCGTCTTGCGATCGTCATCCCGGTCACCCTGATCCTGATCATCCTCATCCTCTATCTCAACACCGGTTCGCTGATCAAAACCGGCATTGTCCTGCTCGCGGTGCCGTTCTCAGCCATCGGCGCGATCTGGCTGGTCTATCTCCTCGGCTTCAACTGGTCGATTGCGGTTTGGGTCGGGCTCATCGCGCTGGCCGGTCTCGACGCCGAGACCGGCGCGGTGATGCTGCTCTACCTCGATCTCGCCTATGAGAGGTGGCGCCGGGAGGGCAGACTCGTCGACCTGGTTGCTCTCCGGGAAGCCGTCGAGCACGGCGCGGTGCAGCGGATCCGGCCCAAGGCGATGACCGTGGTGACGACCTTCTGCGCCCTGCTGCCGATTCTCTGGGCCACGGGCACCGGCGCCGATGTGATGCGGCGCATCGCGGCGCCGATGGTGGGAGGAGTTCTGACGTCGTTCATCGGTGAGCTGATCGTGTACCCGGTCGTCTTCTTTGTTTGGAAAAGCGTCGGTTTTGGGAGAAGGGCCGTTCATGAGGCCAATGACATCGTGTAAGCGCTGGCCTGCCGGGATCGCGAGCCCGAGCGCGCCCTGGCGGGCGCGGTCCGTCTCGGGGCCGCCTCCGCCCGGGTGCCTCGTGAAACAAGCACCGGACCGGCCGGCGTGCCGGATTCCGACGGGTTAAGGGAGGTGACCATGGCGATCGACCCGGTCTGCGGTATGGACGTCGACCCGACCTCGGCGACGCAACGCGTCGAGCACGAGGGTGAGACGATCCTGTTCTGCTCGGAAAGCTGCCGTACAAAGTTTCTGGAGCACCCGGAACGCTTCCGGTCCGCCGCGGCACCCGCCGGTCGTCACGGGCACCGCGGCACGGCCGGCGACGTTGAGCCGGCAGACGGTGACTACACCTGCCCGATGCACCCCGAAGTGGTGCAGGACCAGCCCGGCAGTTGCCCCAAGTGCGGCATGGCGCTGGAGCCCCGGACGGTCACGGTGGATGAAGAGGAGAGCCAGGAGCTCGTCGACATGCGGCGGCGCCTGTGGATCAGCGCCGCGTTCGCTCTCCCGTTGCTCGTGCTCTCCATGGGGGAACTGATCCCCGGCGTGAGCTTCGCCGGGCTGGCGTCCGCGCGCACCATCGACCTCATCGAGCTCGCGTTGGCGACGCCGGTCGTGTTGTGGGGAGCGCGTCCGTTCTTCGTCCGTGCATGGCGCTCCGTCGCAACATGGAACCTCAACATGTTCACGCTTATCGGTCTCGGTGTCGGGGTGGCCTATGTCTACAGTGTCATCGCGGCGTTGTTCCCAGACCTGTTCCCCGCGTCGACGTCGACGGCAATGTCGCGGTGTACTTCGAAGCGGCGGCGGTCATCACCGCCCTGGTGCTGCTCGGTCAGGTGCTCGAGCTCAAGGCCAGGAGCCAGACATCGTCGGCTATAAAACTGCTGCTCGGGCTCGCGCCGAAGACCGCGCGTCGGATTGACCCGGGCGGATCAGAAAGTGACGTGCCTCTCGAGTTGGTGAACGTCGGTGACGCCCTCCGCGTGCGTCCGGGGGAAAAGGTCCCGGTCGACGGCGTGGTGGTGTCCGGCTCGAGCTCAGTGGACGAGTCCATGGTCACCGGGGAGCCCATTCCGGTTGGCAAGAAGGCCGGAGACAGGGTCGTCGGCGCGACGGTCAACGGGACCGGCTCGCTGGTGATCAAAGCCGAGAAGGTCGGATCCGACACCCTGTTAGCACAGATCGTTCAAATGGTGGCCGACGCGCAGCGGAGTCGCGCGCCGATTCAAAAGCTCGCAGACGTGGTTGCCGGTTACTTCGTTCCGGCGGTCATTGGGATCGCTGCGATCACGTTCGTCGTGTGGGCGATCTGGGGCCCGGAACCTGCCATGGCCTACGCCCTCATCAACGCAGTCGCCGTTTTGATCATTGCATGTCCGTGCGCTCTTGGATTGGCGACGCCGATGTCGATCATGGTCGCCACGGGCAAGGGTGCTGGCGCCGGAGTGCTGTTCAAGAACGCCGAGGCGATTGAAATCATGCGCAAGGTGGACACCCTGGTCATCGACAAGACCGGAACCCTTACGGAGGGGAAGCCCCGTCTGGTAACGGTCCAGGGACTGAATGGCGGCGCCACAGACGGTTTTCTGGGTCACGCGGCAAGCCTGGAGCGGGCCAGCGAGCACCCTCTCGCGGCAGCCATCGTCGAAGGCGCTGCCGAGCGCGGGGTCGCGGTGGAAGAGGCCGACGACTTCGAGTCGGTCACTGGACAGGGAGTCGTCGGAACGGTCGGTGGCCGGTCGGTCGCCATCGGCAACCGTGCGCTGATGGACAGTCGGACGGCCATTTCCGATCACGCGGTCGACCGTGCCGACGAACTTCGCGTTGACGGGCAGACGGTGATGTTCGTGGCGGTGGATGGCGTCGTCGTCGGTCTTCTCGGCGTTGCCGACCCGATCAAACAGAGCACGCCGGACGCGATTCGTCAGCTCCACGAGGAAGGTCTCGAAGTCATCATGCTCACCGGCGACAACCGGACCACTGCCGAGGCGGGACAAGGTCGAGGCGGACGTTTTGCCCGACCAGAAGGCCGAGGTCGTCAAGCGGTTTCAGCAGGAGGGCCGAGTGGTCGCGATGGCCGGGGACGGCATCAACGATGCCCCGGCCCTCGCACAGGCGCAGGTCGGAATCGCGATGGGGACCGGGACCGATGTGGCGATGGAGTCAGCCGGCGTGACCCTGGTCAAGGGCGACCTCCGTGGAATCGTCCGCGCGCGCCGGCTCAGTCGGGCCACCATGCGCAACATCAAACAGAACCTCTTCTTCGCCTTTGTCTACAACTCGCTCGGAGTGCCGATCGCGGCCGGGGTGCTGTACCCGTTCTTCGGCATCCTGCTGTCGCCGATGATCGCGGCGGCGGCGATGAGCTTCAGCTCGGTGTCCGTCATCGCCAACGCCCTGCGGCTGCGCCGGGTCGATCTCGGAGCTACGACCGGAACGCACCCATGAACCGACAGACGAACCGAAGGCGGGATCTGCCGATCCACGCCCATTTGTAAACCTCGGCCCGGTCGGCGCTTTTCGGCAGCCGGGAACAAGCAACCAGGAATATTGTTGGAATAAAGGAGAGATTATGAGAATAGGAATCATATTCGTGCTGGTGCTCGTCGCGGTCCTCCCGATCGCGGTCGATGCAGCCGAACAGAACGTGTTTGACGCCGTTTTTGGCGATTACGAGGCGATTCGCCAGGCGTTGATTGAGGACTCGACCGACGGCATCGCGCCGTATGCCGAGGCGATCGCAGCGGCCACGGCGGCACTCGCCGAAGACTTCAGCGCTGCGGCCGCCGGTGTCTCCCAGGACAACTCGGCCACCGTCAATGCGCTGCTTCCTGAAATTCAGGTGAAGGCTGAGAAACTCTCCACCGCCGACGGGCTGGCCGACACCAGACAGGATTTCGCGGCCCTGACACAGCCTCTGGTGCGCTGGCAGAAGCTCGTCGAGGGACCACGGCCCGTCGTCGCCTACTGTCCCATGGAGAAAAAGGCGTGGCTCCAACCCGATGAAGCGATCGGCAACCCGTACGCGCCGTCCATGCTGCGTTGCGGCGAGGTGGTGCAGCGGTGAGTCGGTCCTTCTCCTGCTCCCTCTCCCACTCCCTTTCCCTGGTCGGCTCGCTTGGAAAAGGGAGAACGAGTGGGAAAGGGAGAGGGTTCCAGTACAACTCGAACGACAAACAACGTCCGGTTCGATGAACCGGAGATAGGAGATCGAGATGAAGAAGATCATGTTCGTGCTGCTTCTCAGCATTGGAGTCACCGGCTTCGCGGCCGCCCACGGCGGCGGCATGGGCGGCGGTTCGGAGGGGCAGATGGGCGGTGGCGCCGGGATGCTCACCGTCGCCGACGACGGCAGCCTTTTGGTGACCGAGATGTCGGCCATGATGGGCGGCGGTCACGGTGGCGGTGGGATGATGGGCGACGACCGCGCCATCATCAACATCGGGGCCGACGGCGGCGAGCGTTGGCGCACGACGTTTGCCGATGGCTGGCCCATGATGCCGGTCAACGACGGCGACCTCGTCGTCCTCGCCCTGCGCGAAGACTGGTGGAGCGGTTCGGGCGGCACCGGCGACGGCGGCTGGAACCACGGCGGCGGCCACGGTGGTGGCGGCGGCGGTGGCGGCGGTGGTGGTCAGGGGCCGCACGCGGACTCGCT
>RCNF010002258.1_pt1 | contig 10303 bp, 9 predicted proteins | sample 2041311 | NCBI WGS metagenome assembly RCNF01 (sample SAMN09708228, study PRJNA481090) | Marine sediment metagenome, whole genome shotgun sequencing project. | biome: marine sediment; feature: ocean; material: sediment; isolation source: Sewage treatment plant 2 marine sediment (STP2) ... | reverse complement strand
GGAAATGCTTCTTTTGAAGAATATTTCAATACTTTACAAGAGAAATATCCTAACATAGAACTTGATTATTTCCAATCTAATATTGAAGGAGAACTCATCGATAAATTGCACGAAGTTGGCTTTGATCACAATGGTATTATCCTGAATGCAGCAGCTTATACGCATACTTCTGTAGGTATTGGAGATGCCATCAAAGCGATTGAGACCCCGGTTATTGAAGTGCATATTTCTAATGTTCATGCTCGTGAAGAATTTAGGCATCAATCATATATTGCTCCGAATGCCAAGGGTATCATCATCGGTTTAGGATTAAAAGGCTATGAATTGGCCTTACAAGCTTTATTGTCTTAAAGGTTCAACACCATTTTAATATTGCTTCGTAAATAGGGGCTATCAGGTTCTAATTCAACTTCTTTAAAGCCATATTTTTTATAGATATAGATGGCATTTTCTAGTACAGTGTTTGAATAAAGCAATAGTTTATCCCAATGATTTGAAATTGCAAAATCTATACAATGTTGCAGTAACAGTTGACCAATCTTTAATCCTTGATAATCGGGTGAAACAGCCATTTTAGTTAATTCATAACCCTCATTTTCATTCATGAGCGCAACTGTACCCACAACTTTTGTATTATACAACGCAAAGAAAATATAACCATCCTTGTCAATGATATATTTTTTAGCATTTCCTAAAACCTCTTTGTCATGATCTTCAACAAAAAAATATTTTTCTAACCAATCAATGTTTAAATCTCTAAAGTGACTAGATAATTCTTCTCTAAAAGGGATAATAATTATTTTGTTTTTCATCAAAAATCTTGCTGATTTTTTGACATATTTATTGCCAAAAAATATATTTTCTAGATAGCGAGTTTACATCTTGCTATCAATATAATCAATAATTTCTCGTTCGGTTTGAATAGTTGATTGATAAATGTTTTCAGCCTTTTTCAGCACTGTTTCAGCAAATTTTCGATCCTTTATATCTTTGGCATTGATACGAACGTTAAAATAGGCACCAATAACGGCTGTTCTTGCGCAAAGTGCACCAACTCCAGCATCTGAAAGTGAGCTTGGTAAACCATCTTTAATCATTGCTTGCATCACTTCCATAGAATTATACGCAGTTTCCATAACTTGAAATGGAATTTCCGTTGCGTATTTAGTCGCTTCTTCAATAGCTGCAGTTCGAGTTTCTTTTTCTTTATCAGAACTCTTCGGTAATCTAAATCCTTCTATGATCTTATTGAAGGCATTAGTATCTTCGTCAACTAAATACAAGAGTTTGTTCTTATATGCTTGTCCTTTTTCAGCCCATTTAGAATACATCTCCCATTTTTGATCCCAACCGGCCTTATGAGCAGATAAATTAGCAACCATGGTGCCTAATGAAACACCTAAAGAGCCAACGTAGGCAGCAATTGAGCCACCACCTGGAGCCATAGACTCACTGGCGGTCTCATCTGCAAAGTCATCTAGTTTAAAATCTACTAATTTTTTCTTTCCATCACCGAGCATGTACTCAATAATTTTTTCTTGTGGATTGAATGATTTAAGATCATCTAATCCTAATGATTTTACAGTAATATTTATTTTTTCTGTTTCAGAAATACCTAAAGAACGCTCTTGCTTTGTTAAAAAATAATCAGCCGCATCTATCATTGCTTTAAGAGGAACTAATCCAATTAATTCTGACCCCGTAACGCGTAAACCACGCTCGGTAGCAGACTTACAGCTTTCATCAAAAGCAATATGCATGGGCGTAATAGAGATGTTGGTAAGATTGTATGAAATTTGAGCTATGCCATATTCTTCAATATACCAACCCATACCTTTAACTGCTTTTAACTTTCCAGGAACTCGAACTGGTTCATTATTTTTATCTAATATTTTTTTACCGATAATAGGATCTCCATCACGTTTAATTCTTCCTGCTTCTCTAATATCAAAAGCAATGGCATTTGCTCTACGCGCAGAGGTAGTATTTAAATTGATATTATAAGCAATTAAAAAATCGCGCGCTGAAATAGCGATAGCGCCTGTTTTCACCACATTACTATTGTACTCCGCTGGGCCAAAATCCGGTTTCCAATCAGTATCTGTCAATTTTTTTTGAAGACCCTCATATTCACCTGAACGACAATTGGCTAAATTTTTGCGTTTTTCTTCTTTAGCTGCATTTTCATAAAAATATCCTGGAATCCCGAGTTCTTTCCCTACACGATCTCCAAGTTTATGAGCATATTTAGCAGTTTCTTCTAGAGAAATGCCCGAAATGGGGACTAAAGGACATACATCAGTAGCACCAAACCTTGGGTGTTCGCCACTTTGTTTGCTCATGTCAATCATTTCTGACGCCTTGTGGATCAATCTAAAAGCAGCTTCGATAACAAGTTCAGGTTCTCCTACAAAAGTTATAACTGTTCTGTTGGTGGCTTTACCGGGATCTATATCTAATAGTTTTACACCTTCTACAGTTTCTACAATATGGGCAATCGCATTTATTTTGGCAATATCACGTCCTTCACTAATATTAGGTACACATTCAATGAGCTGTTTATTCATATTAATAGTCTGAATTTATTAAATGTCAAAGTTAAATGTTGTTTTTTGAAATAAATACATTTTGTTGATAAAATGAAGAAAATAGCAAATTTAAATTTGCTATTTTTGGCACTTATAAAAAATCAATAAAAAAATGAAAGCAATTAAATTTTTGGCTGTTATTATAATAATAACAATTTTATCTTCTTGTAACAATCAGAATGTTTCAAAAAAAGAATTAAAAAGTGATATAGATACAGTAAGTTATGTGATAGGTTTAGATATGGCATTTAAACTAAAACAGAATTTTTCTGAAGTAGATGAAGATCTTTTTATGCAAGGTTTTATGAATGGCATAGATTCTACTGATATTTTAATTGAAAATAATAAGATTGAAGGGATTGTAAGGGATTTCTTTCAAAAAAAACAATTTGAGCAACAAGAGAAAAAGGTTGAAGAAGAATTTGCAGATGTTAAGAATGAAGGCGTTGAATTTTTAGAAGTTAACAGTTCTAAAGAGAGTGTTCAAACTACCGAAAGTGGTTTACAATATATAGTTTTAAAAGAAGGTTCAGGAGACAAACCAACAGCAGATTCAAAAGTAAAAGTGCATTACCATGGAACATCCATAGATGGTACTGTATTTGACAGTTCTGTTGATAGAGGAGAGCCATCTGAGTTTTTTGCTAACCAAGTAATTAAGGGATGGACCGAAGGTTTACAGCTTATGAAAGTTGGATCTAAGTTTAAATTTTTTGTTCCTCAAGAATTGGCATATGGAGCATTTCCGCGTCAAGGTGGGCCGATCAAGCCTTTTGAGACTTTAATTTTTGAAGTAGAATTATTGGATATTATTGAATAGGATATATTATTACGTTATAATTTAAAAAATGAGAGGTTCTAAACCTCTCATTTTTTATACCAGTAAGGCTTTAATTTAGATATCAAAGCATGGATTGCTGCACAAAATGAGCTTATAATTAAGTTAAATAGTATCTACCTTAATTGTTTATTTTGTTACCGTTTATAAATACTTCATCAATCAAATTACTACCAAAGGCATATGGCAGATAACCATAAGAAGGAATATCTTTAGTAATGATTAAGTTTGCTTTTTTACCTTTGGTAATACTCCCATGTGTATTAGATATATTCATCGCATAGGCACCATTAATGGTTGCTGCATTGATGGCTTCTTCAGGTGTCATTTTCATTTTAATACAAGCTGTACTCACTACAAAGTTCATATTACCACTCGGAGCAGAGCCGGGATTATAATCGGTTGCAAGTGCTAAAGGTAATCCGGCATCAATGACTTGTCTAGCAGGGGTATACGGGATGCTTAAAAAATAAGAGCAGCAGGGAAGGGCAACGGGCATGGTATTACTATTCTTTAAAGCAATCAAATCGTTAGTATCTAATATTTCTAAATGATCAACTGATAAAGCATCGTGTTTTATCCCAATTTGTACTCCGCCCATAATAGTAAATTGGTTCACGTGTATTTTTGGAATAAATCCATTTTGTTTACCCGCCGTTAAAATTTTGTCAGTTTGTTGCGCTGTAAAATACCCATCCTCGCAAAAGACATCAATAAATTCCGCTAAATTTTCTTTAGCAATTTTGGGCAGCATTTCATCAATGATCAAATCAACATAGGCATCTTTATTATTTTTATATTTAGAAGGAAAAGCATGTGCTCCCAAGAAAGTTGCCTTAATAGAAATGGGATACTTTTTGGTCAATCGCTGGATAACACGAAGCATCTTTAATTCAGCATCAACGGTCAACCCATACCCTGATTTAATTTCAACGGCCCCGGTACCTAATGTCATTACTTCTTCAATGCGTACAGCAGATTGTTGGAATAGATCTTCTTCGGATGTTTTTTGTAATTTTTTTGCTGAATTTAATATTCCACCCCCTTTATTGGCAATTTCTTCATACGATAAACCATTAATTCTATCTACAAATTCACTTTCACGGTTACCAGCATACACAATATGAGTGTGGCTATCGCACCACGCGGGCAATACTATTTTTCCTGACGCATCAATTATTTTATCAGCATTAATTCCTCTCAGGTTTTCCATTCTGCCAAAGTCAAGAATAATATCATTTTCGATAAGTAAAAAGGCATTTTTTATAGTTGGCAATATTTTCATGTCAGCACCAGATACTTTCGAAATAGAAGACTCTCTGACTTGAAGTAATTCTTTAATATTCGTTATAATTATTCGCATTATTACTTATATTTCCTCTGCATATAAGAATTAAATTAAGGTCAGAGGGAACCTACTTTATAAACGTTCAATTTTACTGTAAATTTAAAATAAAATATGTAGGTTTGAGGTAAAGATAATTGAAATCTACTTTATGACAACATTACCTGATAATGAATATGCTTTGTTTTATGAACCTTATATTCAGGCATTGGATAATAATGAGAAAAGCATTTTAGAAAATTTGAAAGATACACATATTGAGGCCGTAGCTTTGTTGAAAGATTTGCCTGAAACAAAACAACACTATCGTTATGCTGATGGGAAGTGGACCATAAAGGAATTAATACAGCATATTATTGATTCAGAACGCGTATTGTCTTATAGAGCCTTGAGCTTTGCACGTAGAGATGCAAAAGATCTAGCCGGATTTGAAGAGGATGATTATGTGAAGAATTCCAATGGGGATACTCGTGATTATAACGATCTTTTAGAAGAATTTTCTGCAGTTAGAAATGCAACAATACTTTTGTTTAATAGTTTTACCAATGAAGCATTACAAAGAATTGGTTCTGCTAATGGTAGTATTATCTCTGTTAGGGCTTTAGGTTTTATCATTTCTGGGCATTTACAACATCATTTAACAATTATAAAAGACAGATATATATAATAAAAATTGATTTGTTAGCGTTATTTATTAAAAATCACGCTAAACATGAATAATCATCAAGACCCTGAAAAAGAATCTTTATTTCCCAAAAAAAGAAAGAATAAACGCTTTAGTCCTTACAAAAAGACTAAATATACTATATCAAAATTAGAAGAATACGAAAATTACCTCGATAACATTGAGCTAATGCGTAATGGAAGAAATTTAGAAACTTGACAAATAGTTAATATTCTATTTTATTTTCTTTAGCTTCCCATTTTTCAAAAGCTACAAGAGCCTTATTGCGAGCAAATTTTTCAAAAGGAATACTACGCTTTTCGATTGGTAATTGAATCTCTTTGTAAATAAATTCATCGTCAAAACCAATCTTTGCAGCGTCTTCATGATTACATCCAAAATAGACTTTATCTGGTCTGGCCCAGTAAATAGCTCCTAAACACATAGGGCATGGTTCAGATGAAGCATAAATTACACAACCTTCCAGCTGAAATGAACTTAAATTATTGCAAGCATCCCTTATAGCTAAAACCTCAGCATGCGCAGTGGGATCATTGGTTGAAGTAACCTTATTATTACCGCGTCCTACTATTATACCATCTTTGACAACAACGCAACCAAAAGGACCTCCCTCATTAGCCTCCAAACCCATTATAGCTGCTTGAATGGCTTCATCCATAAATTCATGTTTATTCGGAGTAGAATCTACATTATCGATGTTCTGGTCCTTCGAAGCTTTTGCTGCTTCATCTAAAAACTTTTTGTTGAAATTGTTACACATATTCCATTTATTAATCAATCTAAAAAATTAAAACCCCATCATTTTAATTAAAATTGATACTTCAAAGATACAGATATTTTGATTGAGGTTTATGACGCTCTTCAATATCAAATAAATGTTACAAAAATCACCCTTTTTTATTGCCATTTATAAGGCAAATTAGGAATGAATGAAGTAATTTTGCAACAAATTTAATAAGTATGAATAATGCTATCTATATTGCGACTAGTGAAGCTAATAGTGGTAAGTCACTTGTTGCTTTGGGTTTGATGAGAATGTTATTGGGAAAAACAGCCAAAGTAGGTTATTTTAGACCCATAATAGATGATTTAAAAGAAGGAGAAAAAGATAACCATATTAATACCATTACTTCTCATTTTGATTTAAATATTAAATTTGAAGATGCATATGCTTTTACAAGAACTCAGTTTATCAACAAAAGGAATGAAGGTAAAGAAGGAGAAATATTTGATACGATCATTGAAAAATATAAAGCACTGGAAGAGAAAAATGATTTTGTGCTGGTTGAAGGTACTGATTTCTCTGGAGAAGGTACGGCAATTGAATTAGATGCCAATATTTTGATCGCTAAAAATTTGGGAATCCCTACTATAATAGTTTCTAGTGGTGTAGGGAAGACCTTAGATGAGTTTATCGGTGGAATGCACTTAACTTATGATACCTTTAGGGATAAAGAAGTTGAAGTGTTAGCGGTAGTTGCTAATAAGGTTGATGAGGGTAATATCCAAATTGTAAAGAAAAGCTTAGAGGGCAATTTACCCAATGATGTTTTTGTAAATGTTATTCCATTAATTCCGTCATTAAGCAATCCAACCCTAAAAGAGATTGCTCAGGCTACGGATGCCAAAATTTTGTTTGGAAAAAAATATTTAAATAATCAAATGGCAAGCGTTAAAGTCGGTGCCATGCAATTGAGACATTATTTAACATATCTAGATGAAAATTGTTTGATAATTACACCCGGAGATAGGGCAGATGTTATTTTAGGAGCATTACAAGCTAATATTTCTTCAAATTATCCATCAATATCTGGTATAGTTTTAACTGGAGGAATAAAACCTGAAAAACCAATAGTTAAATTAATAAATGGGTTATCACATGTAATACCAATATTATTAGTAAAAGAGGCGACGTACGATGTAGCTAATAAAGTTGCGGCAGTCCGGTCACACATGTATGCTGATAATAAACGAAAAATAACTAAGTCTTTAACTACTTTTGAAAAGTATGTTGAAGTTGATAAATTAAATAAAAAACTAATCACATTCGAAAGTAATAGAATTACGCCAAGAATGTTTCAGTACAATTTATTGAAACGAGCCAGGAAAAATCGAAAACATATAGTTTTACCTGAAGGTAATGATGATAGAATTATCACTGCAGCTGCAAGGTTAATTGAAATAGATATTGTTGACTTAACTATTTTAGGACATAAAGATAATATTGAAAGCAAAATTAATAGATTGGGCTTAAAGTTTGATCTAGATAAAGTTAATATTATCAACCCAATTGAGTCTGAATTCTTTGAAGATTTTGCTAATACGCTTTATCAATTAAGAAAGAACAAAGGAGTTACTATTGATATGGCTGAAGACCTCATTGGTGACGTTTCGTATTTTGGTACAATGATGGTGTATAAAGGTTTAGCCGATGGTATGGTTTCAGGTGCCGCACACACTACTCAACATACCATTAGGCCAGCATTACAATTTATAAAAACAAGGCCTGATGTTTCAGTGGTGTCATCCATATTTTTTATGTGCCTTGAAGACCGGGTTTCTGTTTTTGGTGATTGTGCCATAAATCCTAATCCAACTTCTGAGCAACTGGCTGAAATTGCAATATCTTCGGCAGATTCAAGCATTAATTTTGGTATGGATCCAAAAATTGCCATGCTTTCATATTCTTCAGGAGCTTCCGGTAAGGGTGTTGATGTTGAGATTGTTAAAAATGCGACTGACATTATTAAAGAAAAACGTCCTGATTTAAAAGTTGAGGGGCCAATTCAATACGATGCTGCTGTAGATGCAACAATAGGTAAAAGTAAATTGCCTGATTCAGAAGTTGCAGGGCAAGCCAATGTATTAATATTTCCTGATTTAAATACAGGTAATAATACATACAAGGCTGTTCAACGTGAAACTGGTGCTTTAGCAATAGGTCCAATGTTACAAGGATTAAATAAACCGGTAAATGATTTAAGTAGAGGTTGTACTGTAGATGATATTTTTAATACGGTTATTTTAACAGCAATTCAAGCACAAGAATTATAAATGAAAATTTTAGTTTTAAATTCAGGAAGTTCATCAATTAAATATCAATTATTTACAATGCCTCAGCAAGATGTGATATGCTCAGGTCTTGTAGAAAGAATTGGTTTAAAGGATGCCGAAATTCATTTCAGATCAGCAAATAATAAGATCAATGAAGTTTCAGATATTCCCAACCACAAAATAGGGTTGGAAAAAATTGTAAATCTTTTGCTAGATGAGAGGATTGGTGTAATAAAGAGTACTTCAGAAATTGAAGCGGTAGGGCATAGGGTGGTTCATGGTGGTAGTTCATTTTCTGATACAACAATAGTAAATAAAGAAGTAAAAGATAAGATTAGAAAATTGTTTTCCCTGGCGCCTCAACATAACCCAGCAAATTTAGAGGGAATTGAGGTGGCTGAGACAATTTTTCCGGATGCCATTCAAATTGTAGTTTTTGATACGGCATTTCATCAAACTATGCCAATTGAGGCCTATAAATACGCTATTCCGACAAAGTTTTTAGATGAAAACCAAATTCGTGTATATGGATTTCACGGAACTAGTCATAAATATGTATCAGAAAAAGCTATTGAATTTCTCGGGATTAAAAATTCTAAAATTATCACTATTCACTTAGGTAATGGTTGCAGTATGACCGCTATTAAAAATGGTAAGAGTCTTGCCCATAGCTTAGGCTTTGGGACTGTATCCGGGCTTATAATGGGAACCAGAAGTGGAGATATGGATCAAGCCATTATATTTTATTTAGTGGATAAATTAGGTTACACATTACGTGAAGTTAAAAATATGCTTCATAAAGAAAGCGGTATGTTTGGTTTAACCGGTTATAGTGATTTACGTGATATCGAAGCTGAAGCCGAAAAAGGAAATAAAGAATGCCAGTTAGCGTTGGATATGAATGCTTATCGGATTAAAAAGTATATTGGTGCCTATTCGGCATTTATGAATGGATTAGATGCTATTGTGTTTACTGCCGGTATAGGAGAAAACTCTGATGTAATTAGAAAATTGGTTTGTAATAATATGGATTTTTTCGGTATAGAATTAGATGAAATTAAAAACAAAGTAAGAGCTAAGGAGATAACCGAAATTCATTCGGAAAATTCTAGAACGAAGATTCTTATAATACCAACCAATGAGGAACTTGAAATCGCAAAACAATCTTATGATTTGATAAAATAAAAAGCATCGAAATATTTCGATGCTTTTTTATTTATACTTTATTTTAAAGTACCTATCATATCCTCAGGTATTACCCATTCATCATATTGTTCTTCGGTTACATAACCTAATCTAACAGCTTCATCTTTTAAGGTTGTACCATTTTCATGTGCTGTATTTGCAATTTCAGCAGCTTTATAATAACCAATTTTGGTATTTAAAGCGGTTACGAGCATTAAGGAATTGTTTAATAATTCCTTAATTTTAGGATAGTTCGGTTCTATACCTGCGGCACAATTGTCATTGAAGGAAACACAAGAATCTCCTAGTAAACGTGCTGATTGCAATAAATTTGCTGCCATTATAGGTTTAAATACGTTGAGTTCATAATGTCCCTGTGTACCACCTACTGTAATAGCTACATCATTGCCAATAACCTGGGCACAAACCATCGTTAAGGCCTCAGCCTGAGTAGGGTTAACTTTGCCTGGCATAATAGAGGAACCAGGTTCGTTTGCCGGGATGATCAGTTCGCCAATTCCAGATCTAGGTCCAGAAGCCATTAAGCGAATATCATTTGCAATTTTATTGAGAGAAACGGCTAATTGTTTTAAAGCTCCGTGAGATTC
>RCNF010002257.1_pt1 | contig 10311 bp, 7 predicted proteins | sample 2041311 | NCBI WGS metagenome assembly RCNF01 (sample SAMN09708228, study PRJNA481090) | Marine sediment metagenome, whole genome shotgun sequencing project. | biome: marine sediment; feature: ocean; material: sediment; isolation source: Sewage treatment plant 2 marine sediment (STP2) ... | reverse complement strand
ATTTCAGTACCGGATTGATAAAGATCAGCTCACCTTTGGAAAAGCTGGCGATCCGGTGATGAATAGCAATTTCAAGACCGTGGCTTATAGTCCTGACGCCGATTTTGGGATCTATTTTCAGGACCCCAACTACTTTGTTGGACTTTCGGTAAGTAACCTGCTTCAAACCTCGGTAAAGATAGGGTCCAACGATATTGCAGATTTCAAGACCTACAGACACTACTGGCTTATGGGCGCTTACCGTTTCCGTTTATCTGATTTGTTTGAACTGGAACCCGGTGTCTTGCTGAAGTCCCCGGAGAACTGGAACCCACAGGGTGATTTTACGCTGAAGCTGTATGTCGCGGAGCAATTCTGGGGTGGACTATCCTACCGGACAAACAAAAGTATGATTCTCATTTTGGGAGTTAAGCTCGATGGACTCCATTTCGGGTACTCATTTGACTGGGCATTTTCGGAAATCGGGCATTTTAATTACGGATCGCATGAGATCGTCCTTGCCTATAAAATTGGGGATAATGCCCGCCGCTATAAGTGGCTGAACCGCTATTAGACTTTCCTGACTACAAAGTAGATATTTGATGGTGCAATTCGGTGGCGCTTCTTCACGCTGTGGTACCGGACATTAGCTTTTAGGAGCGAAGAGAGCAGGCGGTCGGCACGAATATACCATCCATAGGAATAGAGCGGTTTCTTCAGGATTCCATTGAAGATTTTTTGAAACTGGTAGGTCAGGGTAAAACAATGAACCCTGGCAATCACCTCTACATTTAGATTCCTGAAGATCTTGTCAAAATAGGAAAGCGGAATTCCTCTTTCATTGCTGGTTAATCCAGGCCTGGGCCGGGTCCAGTCCCCCATGGAATTGATGGGTTCTCTAAGGAGCAATACCCTGCCTGGCTTAAGTACCCGGACGAGCTCACTCAGGACAAAACTAACATTGGGAATATGGTGGAGGACTCCCAGAGAAGTGGCCAGGTCAAAGGTGTTATCAGGAAAATCCAGTACGCCTTCCTTCTGCGGTTTTACATAGACCGGATGCACCGGTCCGATTTGTTCACTCCTTAGATTTTCAGAAGGCTCAATGATGGTCAGCTTCTCTATTTTATGAATCAAGGGTTCAAATTCATATCCCCATGCAGCACCAAAACCAAGGACATGGGCTAATCGAAGCTCTTTTGCTATATGCCTGAAACCATGAATGCGGTTCAGGGTATGATAATCGTACGAATAGCTAGAAAGATCTTTACTTCCCAGGTCGGCATAGCCCTCCGATTCCTCTTGAAACCACTGTTCAATTTCCTCAGGTGAAAAATCATCTCCGTACAGCTTCTTGCCTGAAAAACAGGCTTCTATTTCCCCCTTTTTGCTTGGATTCATGAGCCGTCAAGTTAATATTATTTACTTTATTTGCATCATGAAGATTCTTCTTGTAGGCAAATCCACACACACTGGTGGAGCAGCCATCGCCTCATACCGGCTGATGGAAATCCTGAGGGAGAGCGCGGTGGATGTGAAAATGCTGGTACAGGAAGGAGGAGAGGATGATGAAGCGGTATTTTCCACCACCCGGTCTAAGCCGAAGCTTTGGGCCAATTTTCTGCGATTTGCCATGGAACGCCTGCTGTTTCTGAGGCATGAAAAAAACAAAGAAGTACGTTTCCTCTTCTCCATGGCTAACACCGGGGAGCGACTGATCCGTAGCAAGCTTATCAAAGAAGCAGACATTATTCATTTGCATTGGGTGAATGCCGGATTCCTTTCTCTTAGCTCTCTGAAAGAGCTCTTGGATCTGGGAAAGCCGGTGGTATGGACCTTTCATGATATGTGGGCCATTACCGGAGGTTGTCATCATGCTCTTACCTGTGAGAGGTATAAGCAGAGCTGCGGGGACTGTCTTTACCTGAAGAAGCCAGGAAAGAATGATCTGTCCCACCGTTTATGGCTTAAGAAGAGCAAAATTTTCAAAGGCAGGGACATTACGGTAATTACACCCAGTCAGTGGTTGCGTACATGTGTCAGGGAAAGCTCCCTGTTTGGACAGGCGGATGTTCATGCCATCCACAACCCGGTGGACCAGACGCAATTTAAACCCATTGACAGGGAGCTGGCATGCAGGAAGCTGGGACTGGATCCTTCGAAGAAATATATCCTGTTTGGAGCTGCCTCTGTGAGAAACCTGTACAAAGGCTTCAGCTTTTTTCTGGATGCCATAAAGCTGATGAGCAAGGATCCGGAGGATGTAGAAGGAGTGGAGATAGTATTGTTTGGCAAGGCAGGGGAGGATCTGTCGCAGTTGTTCCCTTTGCCTGTCCACAGTATCGGTTCTATTCGTTCGACTCAGACCATGGTGGAATTGTTTAATGTGGCACAGCTCTATGCCATCTCCTCCCTGCAGGATAATTTCCCCAGTACCATCATAGAATCCATGCTCTGCGGGACTCCTGTAGTGGGCTTCCGCACAGGAGGAATCCCCGAGATGATCTCTCATCTCGAAGATGGTTACCTGGCCGGGCACAAAGATATCGCCGACCTGGCGGAAGGGATGAAATGGATTCTCTCATACGATTCATACACGGCACTTTCCGAAATAGCCCGAAAGGCAGCAGTCAGAAGATTTTCAAGAGAGCGTTCGGCAGAGATGCATGTGGAGCTTTACAAGAAACTATTAAACAGGACCCGCTCATGAATCCCACTCCAGGTATATCAATCATCACCGTAGTTTTTAACGGGGAAAAGCACATTGGGAGGACCATTGAAAGTGTGCTTGGACAGAGCTACAAGGAGCTGGAGTACATCATTATCGATGGGAAGTCCACCGACCGGACCCTGGAGCTTATAAGAGGCTATAAAGGAATCCATAAGGTAGTCAGTGAGCCGGATAAGGGTCTGTACGACGCCATGAACAAGGGTTTGGAGGCAGCCAGCAGTGATTATGTCTGGTTCCTGAATTCAGGTGATCAGATCTTTAGTAAGGATACCGTTGAAACTTTAGTGGTGGGACTGACCGGGACTCCAGACATCATCTACGGAGGAACCATGATCATCGATGAGGCACAGAATGAGGTGGGCGACAGAAGGTTAAAACCACCGGTTCAGCTTACCTGGAAATCATTCCGGCAGGGAATGGTGGTCTGTCATCAGTCCATCCTTGTAAAAAGAGCAGGGGCACCCTTATACAATCTGGATTACCGCTTATCGGCCGATATCGACTGGGCCATCCGGGCAGCAAAGGAGGCTACTCAGATCCACAACTCAAACCTGGTTCTATCCAGGTTCATGGAGGGTGGCTTAACCGATCATAATATCAAAGCAGGATTAAAAGAGCGCTTTAAAATTATGCGACATTTTTATGGATTGATCCCCACCATCCTCAGGCATTTTGTGTTTGGGATCAGGCTGACTAATTTTTACCTGAGACACAGAAGATTCTAGAGTTCTTTTTGGATAATTTCATATAGCAGATCTACCCTTTTCTCAACTGAATGGTCCCTTAATGCCCGCTGCTGACCTGCCATGGCAATTTTTTTTGCCTCTATTGGATTATTGATGGCCCAGCGAAGCTTTTCAACACACTCCTCTTTGCTTTTATAGGTGAGTATCTCGCCATCAGGTTCAAACAGCGTATGGATATTCTTTTTATGATCAGTCACCAGCAGGGTGCCAGCACCGCATACCTCAAACATTCTCACATTGGCGGCGTAATCGCCAGCAACTTCACCATGCTGATTAAATCCAATGGAGTAGCCGGCAATTGTCTCCAGCATTTCTTTTCCGAAAACGGAGATGTTTCTGACACTCTTTTGGATGGAGGAGGAGTACTTATTTTTGCGTGGCATCTCTTCAAGCTGGCCTATTTTCTGAAGCGAACTGTTTTCATAGATGCTTTTGATATTCAGTGACGAAAGCACTTTTACAGTCAGGTAAGCTGCCTGTTTCATCTTCAGCGTGTGGAAAGGATCAGCTTCGAGCTGACCGAAAATTCGAAGGGGTAGATTGTTTCGGAGGATCTCTTCTATATAGGTGATGCGCGTTTTATGAAATCCGGTCCTGTATAGCAGGGATCCAATGAAAATGATTTCATTCACAGGATCGGGGTTTCCCCGCATATTCTCGATCAATGATGATTCAACTGCATGTGGGAAAAGATAGCTATTGATATTCAGCTTTTTGAAATCTTCCAGAAACCTTTCGGAACAGGCCAGGATCACATCGTAGTGTCTGAAAGCTTCTATACTTTGGCTATTGTAAGGAGCACAGCAGTGTCCGATTAGCAGTTTTATAGAGGGAATCTCCTCACGGATCTTTTGAATAAAAGCAGCGCTGAAATTTGCACTGTCCTGTATAAAGAGGATCTCCGGCTTATATTTTTTTAATTGTTCCAGCAGGAGCTTATTTCCTGAGAGTTCGAGTCCATGCTCCGCGGCCCATGCATTTTGCATATGCCAGGCATTATGAATCAATTCAGTCCCTGAAATGGAATAGTTCTGCCTGAGGTAGAGGGGAAAGTAGTTGGAATATCCATAGCCCTGTTTCATCAAATGCTGATACTGATCATCATAACTTTTTGTGACAATATCTGGATTTGACTCATAATATGATTCAAGGAAGTTTTGGTAAAAGGAGGTGACTTTAATAAATCGGAATTCCATAGAGGCCTTATCTAAGCACTAACAAAGTAATGGTTAAATCATCAATTTACAAACGGCATTCGCTGTTGAATGGTTTGGCCCGTTAGGCCTTCCATGTGATTCTCTTTGCAAAGATCTAGGATGCTGGTATAGTAATCAGTAATTCCAGGAATTTCACGCTCATCAAAAAAGTTGGTGGCGCGGTCTCGATCTGGGTCGTGTAGTAGATCTTGCCGAGGCCACCACCATGAGCTCGCGGCATCTGGAAGCTGGTGATGCGTTCCATGATCTCGTTCACTTGGCTGGTCTTGATCCGCTTCTGCCGTTCCTCGTGAACTTCCCACACTTTTTCCATGATGCGCCCGGTGCGTTGCTTGGTCTCGGCGCTGATCATGAACCAGGGTGCATAAGGAACGAAGGGCACATCCTGGCAGAATTTTTCCCAGTGCTCAAGATGGGTGTTGGTTTCCTTCTTGATCAGGTCCCACTTGTTGAACACCACCACCACGCCCTTGCCCTGATCGTGGATCATGCCGGCGATTTTGGCGTCCTGGGTCACTGAACCGCTCGTGGCATCGACCATGAAGATGGCGATGTCGCAGTGTTCCAGGGCCCGGATGGTGCGCATGTTGCTGAACACTTCGATCGCTTCGGTAACCTTGGACTTGCGACGCAGGCCGGCCGTATCAATCAGTCGGATGGTATTGCCATGCCACTGGATGTCGGTGTGCACCGAATCGCGGGTCGTGCCCGAGACTTCGCTGACCAGAGCACTGTCTTCGCCGGTGAGGATGTTCAACAGGCTGGATTTGCCCACGTTGGGGCGGCCCAAAATAGCGACTTTGCAATCGCACGGCTCTTCGACTTCATGCTTGGGAAACCCGTCGACCACGACATCCAGCAGGTCCCCCACGCCATAACCGTGCAGGGCGCTGATGCCCACCGGATCGCCCAGGCCCAGACTGTAGAATTCGTGCACGGCCAGCTGCTCGGATTCTTTCTCGAGCTTGTTGACGCACAAAACTGTGGCCTTGCCCTTTTTGCGCAGGTCCTTGGCGATCGCTTCGTCCCAGGCCATGGGCCCGACCTTGCCGTCGACCAGGAAGAGCACCACGTCGGCGTCGTCGATGGCCATATGGGCGATTTCTGTGACCACGGAATCGAATTCCGAGACCGACTCTCCGAAGGGAATGATGCCGCCGGTGTCCAGCAGGATGAACGGGTGGCCGGCCCAGTCGGTGGTCTCGGTGATGCGGTCGCGGGTGACCCCGGCGGTTTCGTGCACGACCGAGCGCCTCTGCCCCACGATGCGGTTGAAGAGAGTGGATTTGCCCACATTGGGACGGCCGACGATGGCGACGGTGCGCAAGGACACGATTGCTCCTGCCGAAAACCTTCCGGCGGAACCGGATAAGGCTCGAAGGTTGAGGCGTTTTGGCGAGATGGTTTCGGCCCGAAACTAGCCCAGTTCCCGCCAGAAATCAACAAAGCCGTCTTCTTCGCCCAGGTGCAGATGGTGCGGCTGATCGCGACCGATGTCCGCGAGGGTCATGCCATCGAGGGTCACGCCGTCGCTGTTGATCACCCGCGTGCTGAGGACCACTTGCCGCACCGGATCAGCCGGCAAGGCCAACAGCGCGCGCCGCAGGTCATCACCCGATAGCAGGCCCGCTACGGTGACTGAGTTGCCGTAGAAGCGGTTATCCACCCCCACGACCTCGACTTTGGGCAATCCGGGCCGGTCCAGCACCCCCTCGAACTCGCGGCGCCAGGCTTTGGCGGCCAATTGTCCGGTCAGCACGGTCAGGGGTTGGCGGGGCAGCGAACCGTCTTCCGCCCGCCAATCGAGAGCCTCGGACCACGTGTCCCGCAGACGGGCGGTCAGGCCAATGGCGTTGTCAATCTGCCAGAAGCCGTCGTAGGTGGCGGTGTCCGGGAAGGGGCGGCCGGCCATGAGGTAAAATTCGTCACTGAGATAGATGAAAGAGAAACCGAGCTTGGCGCGGGCCTCGGCCTGCCAGCCGGCGACCTGGTCGATGACCTCGTGGGCCAGTTCAGGGGTCACCGATTCGAGCTTGGTCAGGCCCTCGCGATGATCGCTGAGACCGACCGGAACAATGGCCAGGCTCTTGACACCGCCGCGTGGCTGGCTCTCGCTCATCACGTCGCTGTATTCGGGAATCTCGATACCGTCGTAGCCGTGGCCGCGTTCGCAGACAGCGGTGAAGGCTTCATCGCCTTCGGCCACCGGCACGCCCAGTTCCAACAGGTCGCGAAATGTCTTTTCGAGGATCAAGCCTTCATTCCAGCCCGGGCAGAGCACCACTTGGGTGTGGATCTCGATGCCGGCGTCGCACAACTCGCGCAGCATCTGGACGACGTCAAATTTGCGCTTGATACCCAACATGCGCGTGCGCACGTCGATGTCCGTGGCGTGCACCGACACGTAGAGCGGGCTGAGGCGTTGCTCGATGATGCGCCGCATGCCTTTTTTGCCCATGCTGGTCAGCGTGATGTAGTTGCCGTACAGGAAGCTGAAGCGGTAGTCTTCATCCTTAACGTAAATCTGATCACGCATCCCCTTGGGGTTCTGGTCGATGAAGCAGAATACGCAATCGGCGGCGCAGGTCTTGAACTCCATGGGCGCGAAGCACTCGGTCACGCTGTCGATATCACTGGGGTCCATTTCCAGGCGCACCGTCTCACCGGTCAGGCGCTTGATCAGCAGCGTGGTGACTTTGTCCTCAGGCGAATAATAGTACAAGTCCAGGATGTCCTCGATGGGCCGGCCATCGAGGTGGGTGATGTGGTCACCGGGTAGCCACGCGTGGATCGTATCCAGGGGCTTGGGAAAGGCGCGTATGAGTGTGATCATGGGGCCAATAAAACACCAAACGGCAAGGTTCGCAAAGGGCAGCGCTGTTGACAGCCGGATATCAGGCCCAGCTTTTCTACTCCAGGAGGATCATTTTGCGGCTGGTGATCACCTCATCGGTGACCAGTTGGTAGAGATAGATTCCCGAGACGACCCGTTTACCCGCGTCATCAGTACCGTCCCAATGGGTGTGGTGATCACCGGCTGGGCTGATTTTGTCGACCAGATGGCGCACCAGCCTGCCGGCCAGATCATAGACCCTGAGGGTGACGCGGGATTTGGATCCCTGCACGGTGTAGACGATCTCAGTCCGGGGATTGAACGGGTTGGGAGAGTTCTGGCTCAGAAAAGGGCGGCGGTGAACCTCCGGCACGCCGCTGCCACTGCTGACCACGCGGTAGGCTCGGCCGCGGGTCAGGTCCAGGATATAGAGTTCGCCCAATCCGTCCTGGCCAAAAGCGGCGATGGAGCCGTAGCCACCGGCGGGGGTGAAATCGGCGGTGCGGTCAACTGCCGCCGTGGCGCCGCCACCGCTGGTCCAGGTCAGGCTCCAGATCTGGTTGCTGCAATAGTCGGCGTAGAAATACTGGCCAGTCAACGAGGGCAAGCTTGAGCCGCGATAGACGTAGCCGCCCGAGATCGAACACCGATAGGGTTGGCCGCCGTGCAGGTAGCTGCTGACGGGCAAGGTCAGCGAGCCGTCGTCGCAACCGGTGGTCGGATTGTAGCAGGCCGGGCCTTCCATCAGGCGCCAACCGTAGTTTTCGCCGCCGATTGAAGTGGCGGCTTGGACATTGATCTCTTCGTGGATTTCCTGGCCAACGTCGGCGATGTACAGATCGCCGGTCGCGCGGTCAAAGGAGAAACACCAGGGATTGCGCAGGCCTTTGGCCCATATTTCGTCTCGTGGGGCCTGGCCGATGAACGGGTTGTCTGAAGGAATGGCATAGCCGGTCGCCACGCTGACATCCAGGCGGAGCATCTTGCCCAGGAGTACCTGGTCGTTCTGGGCCCGGTTCTGCGGGTCGCCGCCGCTGCCTCCGTCCCCCAGGCCGACGTAGAGCATACCGTCAGGCCCAATTTCGATATGGCCGCCGTTGTGGTTGCTGAAGGGCTGGTCCACCGTCAGCAGGATTTCCTGGGAGGCGGGATCGGCGCGGTTGGTATTGCCGGCCTCCAGCTGATATCGCGCCACCCGGGTATCGCCTTGCAGGTCGGTGAAGTTGATGTAGAAGCGGCCGGTGGTGGTGTGGTCTGGCGGGAAGGCCAAGCCCAACAGGCCGCGCTCGCTGCCGGTGGTGGTTTGCGGCCGGATGTCCAGGAGTGTGTCCTGCTCGGCTCCGTTTTGATTGAAGACGCGGATGACCCCGTTGCGTTGGACGACGAAGAGGCGCGGATCGCCGACTGGTGCGACCAGGCGAACGGGCTGGTCGAGGCCTGAGATGACCAGATCTACGCCGGCCTGGGCAGTGGCCTGAGCCAGCAGGCAGAGTGCGCACAGAATAGCCACGGCCGATTGAGTCAGGATTGGGAACGATTTCATGTTGCCTCCAGGACCGGGAAAAGCATCGCTGGAAACACGATAGTGGTACCGGAGAAATGTCGCTTGCCGCCGGGCTGGCGCGGTGGTTGACAGAGAACGGCGAGGCGTATAGTTTTCGGAGTCCGGAGCGGGCTTAGCTCAGTTGGTAGAGCATCAGCTTCCCAAGCTGAGGGTCGCGAGTTCGAGTCTCGTAGCCCGCTCCAAACGAGAAACTTACAAGACGCCTTAATTGAATATATCATCGGTTACTAATGGGTTACTAAAAGTCAGTCCCGTAGGCAGCCGATTCTAGTCCCCCACCCCTCATCGGTTCTGGCGGGGTTTGGCGTATCTCAGCGATCATGGGTTCATGGTCGCGGCGACGGTGGCAAGTTACCGGTCTGGATATAGCGTCAGTGAGAGTTCGAATTCCGGCGGGTGAAGTAGAAGGCTCCTTCTTGTAAGGTTCGGTTGAATTAAGTTGTCAGAGTGCCCGTGATAGCGACTTCCATAAAGACTTATTCGACACGACAATAAAATATAGGACTATTCGCGCCTGTTATTGACAATCATTTATCCTTTACGAACACCTCCCCATTAAGTAGGCTCCGTGAAGTGGGACAACTTATTGTCCGTCATCCATTTGGTACGCCTTGAGGAGGCAAAAATGAAACGCTCATTACTGATTCTCTCCCTCCTGATCTTCGCCGCGAGTAGCGCCCTTGCAGAACGGACCATTACGTTGGACTTTGATACCCAAGAAACACCTCTCTTTCTGGGTAGTTATGGGGCGGAGTACATTGTCGATCTTGACCCCACAATGAATTATGGCGGTGGGACTGGGAACGCGCTGAAAATCGTAAAAGGTCCGGGCGGTACCCTTCAAATCTATATCGCGGGAGTCTGGGGCCTTTTGGATAATGACATGGTAACCGCCAGTTTCGACCGGTTCGATGACACAGCGAACGGAGTCCAATCTCCGGGGTCGCCTGCCGCCCGTGTTTGGGGCCATTACAATGATTCATTACCGGAAGACCTGCTCGGTTTCAATGGTAGCGCCAGCGGAAATTTCGACTACGGCCTAGGTGAAGGATGGGACAGGACCGAATGGACTTGGACGGTTTTCCCCGGTCATACTGGCCTAATGATCGAATGCAGGGTCTATGATTTCCCGGGAGATACAGTTTGGATCGACAACCTCTCGGTAACTGTTCCGGACCACGCATATGTACAGACCATACACGGGATCTATTCGCCCGATGGTGGGATTGTAGCAACGGAAA
>RCNF010002256.1_pt1 | contig 10313 bp, 9 predicted proteins | sample 2041311 | NCBI WGS metagenome assembly RCNF01 (sample SAMN09708228, study PRJNA481090) | Marine sediment metagenome, whole genome shotgun sequencing project. | biome: marine sediment; feature: ocean; material: sediment; isolation source: Sewage treatment plant 2 marine sediment (STP2) ... | reverse complement strand
CTGGGTGGATCGGTGATGCCACCCATGCAGGGAGCCATTATCAAACAGGGAACCATTATGTCCATGCCGGCCGAAAACATATCCTTTATTATACCCTTGATCTGCTTCGTAGTGGTTGCAATTTATGGTTTCAGGACCAGGACATTTGCACACTAAGAGCGAAATATCTGAGAAATGAAACTCACAACTAAAAAAGCTCTGGGAAATACAGGCTTACAAGTGCCTCAGGTGGTTTACGGTACTAGCTACCTGGGGAACCTGTACAAGGAACTTTCCTATGAAGAGAAGCGGGAGCTGATGAAGCGGTGGTTTGATTGTACTGATAAGCCTGTGGTAATCGATACAGCAGGAAAATATGGTGCGGGATTGGCCCTGGAAGTGATAGGCAAAGGCTTGGCGAGGCTGGGAGTGAGCCCATGCGATGTGGTGATCAGCAACAAGCTGGGCTGGTATCGTGTTCCACTCCTTACGGATGAACCCACTTTTGAACCGGGAGCCTGGGTCGGATTGACTAACGATGCTGTTCAGACCTTTGGATACGATGAAATTATCCAATGCTTCAAGCAGGGTGAGGAGCTGCTGGGAGGAACTTATCATGCTGAGGTAGTATCGGTTCATGACCCTGATGAATACCTTCTGGCTGCCATTGATCCCGCAGACCGCGATCAGCGTTTGATGGAGATACTGGAGTCATACAGGGCCCTTTTTGATCTTAAAGCTAAGGGCAAAGTGAGAGCGGTAGGAATTGGCTCCAAGGATTGGACCATTATCCGGGAGCTCTATGCACATGTGCCCTTCGACTGGGTCATGTTTGCCAATAGTTTCACTGTTTTCAGGCATCCCCCTGAGATCCTGGAGTTTATGGACCGGCTGAATGAAGATGGTGTGGGTATTATCAATTCGGCAGTTTTTCATGGAGGTTTCCTTACAGGTGGAGCTCAGTTTGACTACCAGGAAGTGGATCCTGCTTCAGAGCTGGGGCAGAAGCTATTTGGATGGAGGAAAGCATTTGAGGTCTTGTGCAGCTTACATCAGGTATCACCGGGCGATGCTGCGCTTCATTTTGCTTTGTCACATCCTGCCATCGTCAGTATTGCCCTGAACACAAGCAAGCCGGATAAGATGAACCGAAATGTAGAGATCCTGCAAAAGCCCATACCGGATTCCTTTTGGAAAGCTATGAAAGAGGAGGATTTAATGGACCCGGATTATAGATATTTATAAGTTGATAAGTTGATCAAAGATGAAGGCAATTGTAATTACTAGCCCTGGAGATCTTAGGGTCAAGGAAAGAGATACACCGAGTCCGGCCCCCGGGGAGATACAGCTCCGTATGCAGTATGTGGGTTTTTGTGGTTCCGATCTAAGCACCTACCTGGGAAAGAATCCCATGGTTAACTATCCCAGGATTCCCGGACATGAAATATCCGGGGTGATCACTGAGTTGGGAGAAGAGATTCCGGATGGCTTTGCTGTGGGCGATGCTGTAACAGTAGTTCCCTATACAAGCTGTGGAATCTGCCCCTCCTGCAGAAGAGGAAGGACCTACGCCTGCCGGGTAAATCAGACTCTGGGGGTTCAGCGTGAAGGAGCCATGCAGGAGTACATCACCGTTCCCTGGCAAAAGATTTTACGAGCACCAAAACTTAATGAGTTGGAACTGGCCATGGTGGAGCCGCTTACCGTTGGGTTTCATGCTATCCAGCGGGGAAGGGTAAAGGAGTCCGATGTAGTGATGATACTTGGATGTGGCATGATCGGCGCCGGAGCCATTGCAGGAGCAGCACTGAGGGGAGCCACAGTGATTGCTGTGGATATTGATAAGCATAAACTGGAGCTGGCCAGGGCACTGGGCGCCCAGCATACCATTGATTCTAGAACATCGGATCTGCATCAGGAACTTGATAAACTTACCGGCGGAGATGGCCCTGATGTGGTGGTGGAGGCAGCCGGGAATCCGCTTACCTATCGTGCCGCTGTAGATGAGGTTGCTTTTACAGGAAGGGTGGTCTGTATAGGGTATGCCGGAAGTGAAGTTTCTTTTGCCACCAAACTGTTTGTTCAGAAGGAGATCGATATTATGGGATCACGCAATGCCACAGCTGAAGATTTCAAGGCAGTGATTGCTTACCTGGAGCAACATAGCTTCCCCCTCGATCTTATGATTACAGAAAAAGTGAAACCGGAAGATGCTGGCCGGGCACTTAAAAACTGGGCCGATGATCCTGGAAAAGTGATGAAGATACTGGTAGATTTTAAACCCTAAAACCAATGATAATGAAGAAGTACCTAAGCTTTCTCTTGCTCACACTATTTGTAGCATGTGCTGGTCCGAAAAAACCCGAAGTGACTGAAGTAGACGCGTATGAGGCAAATTGGGAATCTCTGTCGAAACACAATGCCTCTCCTGACTGGTTCCGGGATGCCAAGCTGGGGATCTATTTTCACTGGGGAGTCTATTCCGTTCCCGCTTATGGCAGTGAATGGTATCCCAGGTGGATGCATTTTGAGAACCATGATATTTACAGGCATCATGTGGAGACCTATGGTCACCCTTCGGAGTTTGGCTACCACGATTTTGTTCCCATGTTCAAAGCTGAAAATTTTGATGCTGAAGAGTGGGCTGATCTGTTCCAGAAGGCTGGGGCCAGATTTGCCGGGCCGGTGGCCGAGCATCACGATGGATTCTCCATGTGGGATAGTGAAGTCACTCCCTGGAATGTAGCGGACATGGGACCCATGAAAGATATAACCGGTGAATTGGCAAAGGCCCTGAAAAAGCGTGACATGAAGTTGATCACTACTTTTCATCACGCAAAGCAGCTTCAGCGTTTCGATAGTACAGAAACAGGTTCAAGGACAGAAGGATATGAGTTGAGCCACTATCCCTTCTTCGAAGGAATGCCACCTACTTCTGACGATGAACAATTGAAATACCTCTATGGAAACATGCCTGCGGAACAATGGTACGAAGAGATCTGGTACGGAAAACTGAAAGAGGTAATTGACCAGTACCAACCCGATATTATCTGGTTTGACTATGTGCTTGATGCCATTCCGGAGGCTTACCGGCAGAAGTTCAGTGCCTACTTTTTAAATGAGGCTGAGAAATGGGATAAGGAAGTTGTGATTGTAAGGAAACAGGAAGATCTCCCCATCAACTATACAGTGGATGACCTGGAGAAGTCGAGGAAGAATCAGATTGGAGTTGAACCGTGGATGACAGATGAGACAATCAGTAAGGGTAGCTGGTGTTATACCGACAACCTGGATATCAAAGGATCGGCCGATGTATTGCATGTGCTGATCGATATTGTAAGTAAGAACGGAGTTCTGTTATTGAATGTCTCTCCAATGGCAAACGGGACCATCCCGGATAACCAGAAGCAGGTATTGCTGGATATGGGAGCATGGCTGGATGCTTACGGTGAGTCTATCTATGGTACACGTCCCTGGTATACCTTTGGTGAGGGTCCCACCAAGGAGCCAAAAGGACATTTTGACAACCATAAGGAGTTTTTGAAGATCAAGTACTCATGGAAGGATGTACGCTATACCACTAAGGGCGATCTGATTTATGCCACCCTTCTCGGATGGCCAGGAGCAGGCAAGGAAATACTGCTTAGCGCTTTTGCAGAGGATAGTCTATCCGATCCCCTTGAGATTGCTTCGGTTTCTCTGCTGGGCTCATCTGCTGAGCTAGTGTGGGAGCTTGGTGAAGAGGGTTTGATCCTGATCACCCCTGAGGAGGCCCCGGATGAGATGGCCGTAGTATTTAAAATAGAAACCCGTTAAACTGAGAGATTGTCATGCTTAAATTTTTAGGTGGATTACTGGTAATATCATTACTCTTATCATGCAACAAGCGAGAGGAGCCGCCCAATATCCTCTTTATCTTCGCCGACGATCAGTGCTACAACACCATTCGGGAATTGGGGAATGAGGAGGTATATACACCCACCCTGGATGAACTGGCACGGCAGGGAACGGTATTTACCACCACCTACAATATGGGCGGGTGGCACGGTGCAGTATGTGTAGCCTCTCGTACCATGCTCAATACAGGCAAATTCCTATGGAGGGCCAATGCGCTGGAAACACAGCTGGATACTCTGTCTGCCCGTGGCCAGCTGTGGAGCAAGGAGATGGAGAAGCTTGGCTATGATACCTATATGACCGGCAAGTGGCATGTGAATATCGCTCCCCCGGAGATCTTTCAGCAGGTGGGTACAGTGAGAGCTGGAATGCCCGGTGCAGTGCCGGAAATGTATGACCGCCCACAGGATCCAAATGATTGGGAGTGGACCCCCTGGGACACCGCTTTCGGAGGATTCTGGAAGGGTGGTACCCACTGGAGCGAAGTGGTGGCTAATGAGACCATGGGTTTCCTGGACCGGGCTTCCGAATCGGAAAAACCTTTCTTTATGTATGTGGCCTTTAATGCACCCCATGATCCACGACAATCTCCCAAGGAATACGTAGATATGTACCCGCTGGAAAATGTGGCAGTACCTGACAATTTTTTACCGGAGTATCCATACAAAGATGAGATCGGATGTGCTGCCACCCTGAGAGATGAGATGCTGGCACCCTTTCCCCGTACGGAATATGCGGTGAAGGTGCACCGCCAGGAATACTACGCCATTATTTCCCATCTGGATGCACAAATCGCAAGAATCCTTGCCCATTTGGAGGAGACCGGACAGGCTGAGAATACCTATATATTCTTCACGGCCGATCATGGTTTATCGGTGGGTCACCACGGCTTAATGGGGAAACAGAATATGTACGATCATAGCATGCGTCCACCCCTGATGGTGGTGGGCCCGGGTATTCCTAAAGGGAAGAGGAAAAAGATGGCTGTCTATATGCAGGACATTATGCCCACCGCTATTGAATATGCAGGAGGAACGGTACCCGAATGGGTGGAATTCAACAGCCTCAAACCAAAGATTGAAGGAAAGCAGGGGGAGTCCTCATACCCGGAAATATATGGCGCCTATATGGATTTGCAGCGGATGATAAGGGTTGACGATTACAAACTAATCGTTTATCCCAAAGCCGGTGTGATCAAGCTCTTTGATCTGATCAATGATCCGTCGGAGCAGCACAACCTGGCAGGGGCAACGGCTCAGAAGGAGCGGGTAAAGATCCTGTTTGGAAAACTACAGGAGCTTCAGGTGGAGATGGGTGATACCCTGGATCTTTCAAATTATCCATTTAATCTCTAGAGAGCTGAAATTGAATTAGTATTTTTAAGCTTTCGATTTTGTTCACAGTAAATACCTAAGGAAAATGGAACTCAGGACAGATGCCGAATATGCTTTGATTATTCCCACCAGTATGGGGATCCGGATCACTCCGTTTAATGGTCAGCCCGTTCACAGCACCGAACTGTTCAGGATGGATGCCACCAGTGCAGAGTCCAATGTGGGAAGCACTTCGTCCTACCTGGGACTTCCGGTAAAAATTCTTACCACCTTTGTAAAAGGGAGTCCTATTGCCCGGAAGATCAAGGACAACCTGGCCAGCCGGCATATGGATTATGAAGGACCGGAGCTGGAGCAGGGAAATCCATGGGGCTACCGTCACCAGATCAATATTGCTGAAGCTGGTTTTGGATCGCGTGGACCCAGGGTACATAACGATCGTGCCGGTGAGGTGGGACGTACCTTGAATGTAAAGGATTTTGATCTGGATCGGATTTTTGGGAAGGAGGGCGCACAGATTGTACACCTTTCCGGACTGATTGCGGCCCTTTCAGCAGAGACCAGTCAGTTTTGCCTGGAGATAGCCAGAGCAGCAAAAAAATATGGAACACGAATTTCCTTTGACCTGAATCACAGGGCCTCCTTCTGGGAGGGGAGGGAAAAAGAACTGCATGAAATCTTTCATGAGATAGCATCAATCTCCGATATTCTAATTGGAAACGAAGAGGACTTCCAGCTCTGTCTGGGCATTGAAGGCCCTGAAGCCGGTGGCAAGGATCTGGCTGCTAAAATAGATGGATTCAAAGGGATGATCAATCGCGTGAAGGAGGCTTTCCCCCATGTATCGGTCTACGCAACAACCCTTCGGCAGGTAATTCATGCCAATATGCATATGTGGGGTGGAGTTATCTCGGAGAATGATAACTGGCATGTTGTGGAGCCTCGGGAGATCTATGTATATGATCGTATTGGCGGTGGCGATGGCTTTGTTAGTGGCATGCTTTATGCCATTCTGAAAGGATGGGAAGCTGAAAAGTGGATTCAGTTTGGATGGGCCAGCGGGGCCCTGGTTGCCACCCTGGAAACTGACTATGCCCAACCTGCCGATGAGGAGCAGATCTGGAGCATCTGGCAGGGCAATGCCAGAGTGAAAAGGTAGAAACTGTGGATCCTAAAGCTCTTTTGAGTCCTATTGGATAAACAGTATAGAGGCAGGAGCGGGAACTTGTACCCGGCTTTCTGTTTCAGCAAGGAAGCCGGTTTCTGAATCTATAAGGTAGAGCCTGATATCATCGGAGCGCTCTCCAGCCACAAGCATTATTTTTCCGGAAGGGTCCAGGTTGAAATCTCTGGGCCAGTTTGGTACGTTCTCCATCACCTGGACGCGGGTAAGCGAGCCGTCCTGGTTAATCTCAAAGGTGGAGATGCAACTATTTTCGCCCCTTGTGGAGGCGTAAACATATCTGCCATTGGGGTGAACCCTGACAGCTGCCGGGTACTTCATTCCTTCGTGTGACTCTTCTACGGTGCTCAGGGTATTTATCTCAGAGATGGTTCCATCGGTACTGTTGTAGGTGCAGGCTGTAATGGTAGAGCTCAGTTCGCTGACAATGTAAAGTGATAAACCATTGGGATGAAAGGCAAGATGGCGCGGGCCTGCTCCAGGGGCCAGTTCAAAGTATGCCTGTGCCGGATTAGGTGTTAGAGTACCACTATTCGAATCAAAAGCATAAATGAAAACTTTATCGGTGCCCAGGTCGGGAACCAGGAGAAATTTTTGTCCGGGGTCCAGCATTACCTGGTGGGCATGGGGACCCTCTTGCCGACTCTCCACCGGGCCAGATCCTTCTCCAATCACCACTGAGCTTGCCTGCGCGATTTCCCCGTTCTCATTCACCGGAAGAGCTGTAGCATGTCCACTACCATAATTAGCCGCAAAGATATAATTGCCATTTGCGCTGCAGTGAATATGACAGATGCCGGACCCTTCACTGGACTGACTATTAATGAGTTTCAGGCCCAGGCCCGCTGGTTCAATAGCAAAAGAAGTCACTGTAGCGTGTTGACTGTTTTCACTCCAGTTATCCTGATTGATTGCATAGAGATATAAGCCTTCCGGACTTAGGTCCAGGTATGACCCTCCATTGGCACCTGCAAAAGAGTCTACTACCGCAAAGGTCTCCATCACTGGATCCAGTTCACAAAGGTAGATGGAGTGGGAGAGATCTCCCTTTGAGGATCCCACATAGAATCTCAAGGTTTCTGAAGGTTCTGATGTTCCTGCACAGCTAAAAAGGGCCATAGTTGAAAGAGCCACAAGGCTCGTTTTAATTAACAGATTTATTTTTTTCATATCTCTAACTTACAATTTTGTAACACTCTAACATTCTAACATCTAACGTTTCCAAATACCTTCTATTTCCTCCAGAGTCTTCCCTTTGGTTTCAGGTACAAGTCTGTATACAAACCAGGCTGCCAGGAATCCCATCAGACCGTAGATCCAGTAGGAGAAGCCATGACTGAAAAGCCTGGTGAGGATGGAGCTTTCGTTCATCATGGGGAAGGTCCAGGAGATCACCAGGTTAGCAACCCACTGGGAGGCTACTGCAATGGACATGGCTCCCTTGATGCTGTTGGGGAAAATCTCTGACAGCAGCACCCAGGTAACCGGTCCCCAGCTCATGGCAAAGGCAGCGGTGTAAGTGAGCATGAAGATCAGCGAAAGGATTCCCATTTTATCCAGGTAGAAGGAGAGCCCCAGGGCAAGCATACTTATCCCCATGGCGATACCTCCGAAGATCATCAGCGGCTTACGGCCGAACTTGTCGACCGTAAGAATGGCAACTACGGTAAAGGCCATGTTGACAATACCCACAATGATGGTCTGCACCAAAGAGGAGTCATTTCCCGATCCCATGCTTCTGAATATATCCCCTGCATAGTAGAGAACAACGTTGATACCCACAAATTGCTGGAAGACCGAGAGCAGGATCCCGATTACAATAATCAGTCCACCGAAGGATAACCAGGGGGCCCGTTTCTCTTTCAGTGAAAGTTTCACATCCGAGAATACCTGGTCGGCCGTGCCCGGATTGATCCTTTTTAACAGGGCCAGTGCTTCGTTGTCCTTCTTTTTCAGTACCAGGAAACGGGGCGATTCAGGTACAAAGAAGAGCAGGAAAAGGAAGAGAATTGCAGGTATGGTTTCAGAGCCGAACATCCAGCGCCAGCCTGTGGTATTGATCCAATCAGCTGCCTGTCCCCTGGCAATGGCGTAGTTCACAAAATAGACCACCACCATACCAAAGATAATGGCGAACTGGTTCCATGAAACCAGTTTACCTCTAACATTGGCCGGGGCAATCTCAGCAATGTACATGGGCGAAAGCATGGAAGCCAGTCCCACACCAATACCTCCAAGAACCCGGTAGAAGATAAAGGAGCTGATGGTGGCCAGTCCCATAAAGTTGAGCTTCTCGGGCATTGCTGATCCCAGTGCGGAGATCAGGAAGAGGATGGCAGCGATGATGAGTCCCTTTCTCCGGCCAATACTCTGACTGATATATCCTCCCAGGGATCCACCGATAATGCAGCCCACCAGGGCACTGGAGATTGTAAATCCTTTGATGGAATTACCCAGTCCCTCGGTAAGTACATTTTCGCCCCTTAAAAAGAAGGAATAGAGAACAACAATTCCCACAACCCACAAAATTCCGCTTATGAACAGGCCTTTTTTCTTTCCAAACAGCTTGATAATAAAACTGGTAATAAAGGCAACTACGATTACCAAGCAAATGGTAACAATCCCTTTGAACTGGATAATTGTGGCTGTGGCCAGGGCCGGATCGTTCTCAAGCGGCGTAATAAAGAATTGCCTGAGGGCATTGGTGGCACCGTTGATCACGGCTGTATCATATCCAAACAGAAGTCCGCCCAGCGCGGCAACCAGCGTTAAGGCAAAAATTACCGGGGAGATGGAACGGGTTTTTGTGGGTGAGCTCATGCTATCTATTTAATATACTGATTGATAATGGATTCGTAGAGTTCCTGCTTTCCTGAGATCTGCTTGGGTTCTCCATTGACTTTAGCCAGAGCGCTTAACTGTTCCAGGTTCATTTCACCCTTCTCAAACTTCGCACCGTCGCCACTGTCAAAGGACTTATACCGTTCTGATCTCATCTTATTAAAGGCACTTTTCTCCAGCATCTCCAGGGTGATCTCAAAGGCCCTTGCAAAAACATCCATACCGGTAATATGGGCGATAAAGATGTCTTCCATATCGGTGCTGTTGCGCCTGGTCTTGGCATCGAAGTTGATCCCACCTGTGGTAAATCCCCCAGCTTCCACAATGGGCAGCATGGATTCCACAAGTTCATAGAGATTCACAGGAAACTGGTCCGTATCCCAGCCATTCTGATAATCACCCCTGTTGGCGTCGATGGAGCAGAACAGCCCGTTATCCAAAGCTACCTGCAATTCGTGCTGGAAGGTGTGTCCTGCCAGGGTGGCATGGTTTACCTCAATATTCATCTTGAAATCGCCGGCCAGACCATATTTCTGAAGGAATCCGATCACTGTGGCGGTATCAAAATCATACTGATGTTTGGTGGGCTCCATGGGTTTAGGTTCGATCAGGAAGGGACCTGTGAATCCCTTGCTGCGTGCATAGTCCTTGGCCATATGCAGAAATTTGGCCAGATGCTCCTGCTCACGCTTCATTTCGGTATTCAGCAGGGTTGCCGGAACCATCTTGATCCTGATCGGCCTGCTTCTCCTGGCAGACAAGCTCTATCTACTCACAGGCACAGGATAATCCATTATGATAAATCGAATAATACTTACCTTCTGCATGACTGTGGCTCTGATGATATGGGCTGTTGCCGTACCTGTAAGCGCTGCCGACCAGATCAAGTGGTATTCCTATGAAGAGGGGACAGCACTCGGGATGTCGGAAAACAAGAAACTATTTATCAGTTTTTATGCGGACTGGTGCAAATTCTGCAAGACCATGGACCAGCAGACCTTTCAGGATGCCAAGTAATCGATATCCCAATGTTCGTCAAGCTGTTGATGAATCAATTAACAAGGTCAAGGAACTCATTT
>RCNF010002254.1_pt1 | contig 10317 bp, 10 predicted proteins | sample 2041311 | NCBI WGS metagenome assembly RCNF01 (sample SAMN09708228, study PRJNA481090) | Marine sediment metagenome, whole genome shotgun sequencing project. | biome: marine sediment; feature: ocean; material: sediment; isolation source: Sewage treatment plant 2 marine sediment (STP2) ... | reverse complement strand
AACCTGCCTAATACAGAAATTTTGATAAGAGTTTGGGTAAACAACAATACAAGTTCAGGCAACTTTAATATTGTGGCTTATAACCCGTTGTGCACCTCAGCGACTACGTGGTCTAACAAAAAATGGACAAATGGTGAACCGAATTCATATACTTCAGCGGTAATTGACGATGATTTTGACACTAAAAGAAACGGAAGTTTCGAGTCGTGTGATTGTCAAATCAATAGTAACAATGTAGTTAACATAACCGCCAATGAATTTATTAAAATTAATAATAATTTAAAAGTTGATGGTAGTTTAGAAATCAGAAATGAAGGCTCACTATTAATGACCAATGATGATAGTGATGTTTCAGTTACAGGTAATGTAAATGTTCATGTTGAATCAGCTCCATTTAAAAAATATGACTATCATTATTGGTCATCACCAACGGCTAATGTAACGATTGGTAGTGCATTGTCTTCATCTGTGGCAAACAGAATATTCAATTTCAACACTGCTATTTCAAGTAATACAACTAATGGCTGGAGCACTGTTCCGACTTCTACTGTTATGGTGCCAGGGGTAGGATATATTGGTATGGCTCCAATAGCTGATAATCCTCCAAGAACACAAGATGTGATTTTTGATGGTATCCCAAATAACGGTGTTATTAAAACACCTATTTCTTTGAGTGCAGATAGCACTAATGAATATGACGACTGGAATTTAATTGGAAATCCTTATCCCTCATCAATTGATGCTGCGTTATTATTAGCCCATCCATTAAACACTGATATCGTTTCGGGAACAATTCATCTATGGACTCATAATACACAACGAGATGATACCGTTGATAAGAATCAGTATTCTACAAATGATTATGCCACCTTTACTTACGGTACTGGAGGTGTAAAGGCAACTACTGGAGGAAAAAAACCTAGCGGAATGATAGCTCCAGGACAAGGTTTTTTTATAGAAGGTTTAAAAAATGGAAATATTACATTTAATAATTCGATGAGAGCGTATACTGATAAGCATCAATTTTTTAGAGCTCCGGAAACTAAATCTACTGAAATCGAAAAAGACAGGATTTGGTTAAATTTAACGAATGATACTGGCGCATTTAATCAATTGCTGATAGGATTTATTGACGGAGCCAGCAATGATTTTGATAGATATGATGGTTTAAAGTATGGTGGAGGATGGGTTTCCTTTTATTCAATTATAGAGAATACAAATTTAGCTGTTAATGGTAAAGAGCCTTTAACTAAAAATGAGATCATCAAATTAGGTTTTAGCTCTTATGTAGTAGAGGGTGATACTCTTAAAATAAGCAAGGCTAATACAGAAGGCAGATTAAGTAGTAATGATTATGACATTATACTGAAGGATAATTTACTAAATATTTTTCATGATCTTAATGAAGACGATTACGAATTCATAATTAATGAAAAAGGCGTCTTTAATGATAGGTTTGAATTAATTATCAATAAATCTAATATTTCAACTATTGAAAATGAATTGAAAAACAATGAGCTTGTAATTACTCACAATGAGAATAATCTTACAATTGCAACAACTAACGATATTGAAATCACTAGTTTTAGAGCTTATGATATGTTGGGTAAATTAATTATTGACGAATCTCCAAATGAAAGTCAATTTAACAGCAATATTCATCATATTAGTAAAGGAACTGTATTACTTATTAATGCTGAATTGGATAACAATGAAGTAATTTTTAAAAAATTTATATTAATTAATTAAATATAGTATTCAGTAGGAATCAAACATTGTCAATAAACCAATTTTACTTCAATAAAAAATCTGAATAACTTACGTCATTCAGATTTTTAAATTAAACTAAACCAACCAAATCTTAACTAATTTCTTTACCTAATATTATGCTTTTTGTGATAAATATTTGCACTTGCTCTATGCTGTTTTCTGTTAATTTCTCTTCGTTCTCTTCGTGTTACTTTCCCATCAGCTTTTGCTCTTCGTTTGGTACGTTTAATGTGAACTTGTTGTCCAATTAAATTCTTGGTTTCACCTTTTGTAAGCTCACCTGTTTTAACACCATGAACAATACGTTTGGTCTGATTTCTTTGTTTTTTATTCGATACAGGAGTAGATTGGGCAAACGATCCGGCCGAAAATCCTATAAATAATAAACCTAATAAAAATAATTTCGCTTTCATAATTTCAATTTTTTGTTATTGTGTTAATATAAGACGGGAAATTTCTATAAAGGTTTAATTTGAGGCAAAAAAAAACCTGCAATTTTAAATTGCAGGTTTTTTATGATATAATACTACCTTATTATTTTATCATTAGAATCAATAAAACGATATTCTAAATATTGGTATGCATCTCTAGGTATAACTTTAATCCACTTTTTGTATTTCAAAAACCATTTGTTTTGAATTGAAGGCAATCCCTGTTTAAGATAGGATGCTAAAAAAGGATGAACATGTAATGTAATTCCCTTTTTTGATGCTTCAACAATTCTTTCCAATTGATTTTCAATTTTTTCTACCAAAACAATTGGCGCCTCTACTTCGCCATTTTTGTTTGGATTTTCTTCTTGGGTTTTTATCACCATTTCTGGTCTCACTCTTTGTCTGGTAATTTGGACTAATCCAAACTTACTTGGTGGCAAAACTTTGTGTTTTGTTCTATTGGATTTCATTTCATTCTTTAAATGCTCATAGAGTTTATTTCTATGTTCAGCTAAATGCATGTCAATAAAATCAACAACAATAATTCCACCCATATCTCGCAATTGTAATTGGCGAGCTATTTCTGAAGCCGCTATTAAATTAACTTCTAATGCGGTATCGGCTTGTGAGTTGGCTTTGTTAGAGCGGTTGCCGCTATTGACATCAATCACATGTAATGCTTCTGTATGTTCAATAACTAAATAAGCTCCTTTAGGCATGGAAACCGTACGTCCGAATGCCGTTTTAATTTGTCTTTCAATACTATATTTTTCAAAAATTGGCATTTTAGACTTATACAATTTCACAATTGATACTTTTTTGGGGGCAATACGGAGAATATATTCTTTCAATTCTACATACAAAGCCTCATCATTAGTAATGATGCTTGAAAAAGAATCATCAAATATATCTCTAAGTATTGATGATGCCCTATTCAATTCTGACAATACTCTTGAAGGTGCTTGAGCTTTAGGTAACTGCTTTGACATGTTAACCCATCGCTGTAGAGAATTTTGCAAATCTCTATCCAAATCAGCTACTTTAATTCCTTCTGCGACTGTCCTTAAAATAACTCCAAAACCTTTTGGTTTGATACTTTTAACTAAGCGTTTTAATCTTTCTTTTTCTTTTCTATTCGCTATCTTTTGGGATACCGAAATTCTATCAGAAAAAGGAACTAACACTAAATATCTTCCAGCAATTGATAGTTCTGAACTTATTCGAGGGCCTTTTGTAGATATTGGCTCTTTAACAACCTGGACTAATAAATTTTGCCCAGACTTAATGACTTGATCAATGGTTCCATTTTTATTAATTTCTTTCTCAAAATGGAAATTTTTTAAAGTGAATTCTTTAAGTTTACCTGTACTTACTAACTTAATGTATTTAGACAAAGATGCCAATTGAGGTCCTAAATCATGATAATGTAAAAAAGCATCTTTTTCACTACCAACATTTACAAAGGCCGCATTGAGTCCTGATAATGTTTTTTTAATCTTGGCTAAAAAAATATCTCCAACATTAAATTTATTATCATTTGTTTCTTTGTGCAATTCAATAAGTCTACCATCTTTTAATAAGGCAAAATCTATATCAGAGGAATTTGATCTAATAATTAATTCTGTTTTCACTCTGTATAAGTTTTGTATCCACACTAAATACTTTATAATGCAGATGGATTAAAAAATAATTTACAGGTTAAATTGTAACCTGACGAAATTTGTATCAAACAAATTTCTTTTTTCAATGAACGTTTAATGATATAAAAAGAAAAAATAGTTTAAACTATTTTTTCTTTTTATGCCTGTTTTGTCTACTTCTTTTTTTACGCTTGTGAGTAGAAATTTTACTGCGTTTTCTTTTTTTACCGCTTGGCATAATTATATGTTTTAAAAAAAATAATTTATTTTACCGGAACATTCTTTTTCACACCCTCAACAAACACTTTAGCCGGTTTAAACGAAGGAATATTATGCGCTGGGATTTTGATTGTAGTGTTTTTTGAAATATTTCTACCGGTTTTTTCCGCTCTAGTTTTAATAATAAAACTTCCGAAACCTCTTAAATATACATTTTCATCACTCTCTAATGCAACTTTAACTTCTTTCATAAAATCTTCTACTACTCTCAATACATCAGCCTTTTCAATTCCAGATTTTTCTGAAATGCTGCCTACAATTTCTGCTTTTGTCATTCTAATTTATTTTAATGTTGTTATTTGTCTATTTTAGGGTCGCAAATATAAGATAATAAATCAATTCCAAAAAGCTAATTCATTAAAATTTAATAAGATAAAAACAGTAATATTGCATAATTAATCAAAATAATGCGCTTTTCTAACACATTAATACACTGGTATTTACAAAATAAACGAGAATTACCTTGGCGAAAAACCAAAAACATATACCAAATTTGGTTGTCTGAAATTATTTTACAACAAACAAGAGTAAACCAAGGATTAAAATATTACGAAGATTTTATTACTACTTTCCCCACTATTTTTGATTTAGCTAAGGCTGATGAAGAAAGGGTTTTAAAATTATGGCAAGGCTTAGGTTATTACTCAAGAGCAAGAAATTTACACTTTTCTGCAAAGTATATTGTTAAAGAACTTAATGGTGAATTTCCAGAAAACTATGAAGGTTTGATTAAACTTAAAGGTGTTGGAGATTATACGGCTTCTGCTATCGCATCAATTTGTTTTGACGAGCCTACGGCAGTTGTTGACGGAAACGTATACCGATTGCTATCCCGTTATTTTGGATTAAAGAGCCCAATCAACTCTTCGAGCGGGATTAAAGAATTTAAAGAATTAGCACAACAATTAATTGACAAAAAACAACCAGGCATATTTAATCAGGCTATTATGGAATTTGGTGCCATTCAATGTAAGCCTCAAAATCCTAATTGTAATATTTGCCCATTGAACATTTCATGTGTCGCCTTACAAAAACAAATTGTAAGCTCTCTTCCAGTCAAGAATAACAAAATTATTATTAAAAAAAGATTTTTGAACTATTTGGTTATTACAGGTCATAACAATAACACATTAATTAGGCAGCGTAAAGGTAAAGGAATCTGGCAAGGCTTATACGAATTTCCATTAGTAGAATCTCAACAAGAAATTCATATAAAAGAATTGCTTCGCATAAAGAATTTTAAAGAAATTATTGTCGATGAAAATTTTACAATTTCACTTTTTAACAAAGCCTCAATTATACATAAACTTACACATCAACATCTATATGTTAAATTTTGGATCATAAAAACGAAACACAAAATAGAACATGGTATTAATTGGAATGATTTTGAAAAATACCCCGTACCAATTCTAATTCATAATTTTGTAGATAATTTTAAATCCAAAGCGTAATTTTTTTCATTATCTTTGATTTCTAATTTTAATTAAATGGCGGGTACATTAAATAAAGTAATGTTGATAGGGCATTTAGGTGACGAAGTAAAAATGCACTATTTCGAAGGGGGTAATTCTATTGGACGGTTTCCAATTGCAACAAATGAAACCTATACTAATCGTCAAACTGGTGAAAAAGTAACAACAACCGAATGGCACAATATAGTTGTGCGTAATAAATTGGCCGAGATTTGTGAAAAATTCCTAAGTAAAGGAGATAAAGTTTATCTTGAAGGCAGAATAAAAACCCGACAATGGGAAGGACAGGATGGTGCTAAAAGATACACCACAGAAATCCATGTTGCTGATATGACTTTTTTAACTACGAAAAAAGATTTGGTTTCAAAATCACCCTCTGTTACACCACCAACCTCAGAACAACCAACATCAGAACAACCGACATCGAATAAACCAATAAGCGAACCATCGCCAGAACAAGATGATGATTTACCTTTTTAAGTTAAACTAAATTACATTTAATTGGATCCAGAACCCTCGAGTTTATTTTTAATTATTTCCATAAATTGGCCTTTGGCTATCGGTATCTTTGCTCTTTTGGTATTATTAATTTTTTCTGCATTAATATCGGGTTCAGAAGTGGCTTTCTTTTCGTTATCAAAAGCTGATTTAGAGGATAATTCAAGTAACATTTCATCAAAAAAACAATTGGTCATTGATCAGTTAGAACGTCCAAAAAAATTACTTGCCACGATCTTAATAGCCAATAATTTCATTAATATCTTAATAGTGTTATTATTTGCATATTTGGGTGAATTTTTCTTCAGTGCTCTAGAACCTACATTTCGATTTTTATTAGAAGTTGTATTAATTACTTTTTTAATTTTACTTTTTGGCGAAGTATTACCTAAAATTTATGCCAGCAGATATGCGCTTCGATTCGCTTCTTTTATTGTATTTCCAATAAAAATATTGAATTCTTTACTAACTTTTTTGAGCATTCCTTTAATGAATTTAACGACAATTGTTGAAAAAAGATTAAGTAGGAAAAAATCAGAGTTTTCAGTAGAAACATTATCTCAAGCGTTAGATTTAACCTCAGAAGAGGCCACAACTAAAGAAGAGCAAAAAATATTGAAAGGCATAGTGACTTTTGGAAATACTGAAACTGTTCATGTAATGTGTCCAAGAATGGACCTTTTTGCATTATCAGATGACGAGGATATTACCGAAGTAGTGAAAAAAATTGTTAAAAACGGTCATTCAAGAATACCGGTTTATCATGAAAATATAGACGATATTGTCGGTATTCTATATACCAAAGATTTATTGCCTCATCTTCATAAAAAAACTTATCAATGGAAAAAAATATTAAGAAGTCCGTTTTATGTCCCAGAAAACAAAAAATTAGATGATCTGTTAAAAGACTTTCAAGAAATGAAAAACCATTTGGCTATTGTAGTTGATGAATATGGAGGGACATCTGGCATTGTTACTTTAGAAGATGTTATTGAAGAAATTGTTGGAGATATTAGTGATGAATTTGATGATGATGATTTGATCTATTCAAAACTGGATCAAAATAATTATGTTTTTGAAGGTAAAATAGCACTTAAAGACTTTTATAAAGTTTTAAATATAAATGAGGAGAGTTTTGAAGAAAATAAAGGTGAAGCTGAAACATTGGCAGGATTTATTTTAGAAATAAATGAACGGTTTCCTAAACAAAATGAAGTTATTCCCTTTCATGATTATTCATTTAGAATTGAAGTAATAGACAATAAACGTATCAAACAAATTAAAGTAACAAAGCCTGATGAAAAAAAATAAATATCTATATTATTTACTTTTTGTTTCGTTAACATTATACTCATGTGCCAAGGAAACGTTACCAAAACCAAAAGCTTTTTTGCGTTTAAATTATGAAAATATCGATGACAACTACGAAAAGATAAAAACCAACTGTCCATTTACTTTTGAAATTTCGAATATAGCCAATCTAAGTTTAGATGATAAATGCTGGATAACAGTTAAATACCCCACCTTAAAAGCTACGTTAAATATTACCTATCGCCCAGTCGAAAAAAATTTAAATGTATTATTACTAGAATCTGAAAAATTAACCTATAATCATGCCATTAAAGCTGAAGGAATAAGTTCTCAACCTTATGACAACTCGAGAAATAAAACATATGGTTCATTATCTGAAGTTACCGGAAATGCGGCTTCGCCTTTACAATTTTACCTAACTGATAGTATTCGCCATTTTGTTAACGGTGCTTTATATTTTGAAGTTCAACCCAATTACGATTCTATTTTACCTGCGGTAAAATTCATAGAAAAGGATATAAAACATCTTATGGAAACATTGGAGTGGAAAAATAACAATATTCAATAGTGAGTACCCAACATTACAAATACTCTAAACTAATTAGGATCTGGTTAATAATAGGCTTAGTTATGCTTATTGGCCAGGTCATCCTTGGAGGAATAACAAGATTAACAGGTTCTGGATTATCAATTACACGTTGGGATATTGTTAGTGGTATTATTCCGCCGTTAAATGCGGCACAATGGGATGAAGCTTTCAATTTGTATAAACAAACACCTCAATTTCTTAAAATTAATAAATATTTTTCTCTAGAAGATTTTAAGTTCATCTATTTTTGGGAATATGCACATCGTCTTTGGGTTAGAATATTAGGCTTTATTTTTTTAATTCCATTTATAATATTCATCTTAGGCAAACAGATCAATTTTTATTTGATCAAGAGGTTGTTTTTGGTTGTTTTTTTTACCGCCCTTACTGCCTCTGCTGGTTGGATAATGGTTCAAAGTGGCCTGATAGATCGCCCTTGGGTTGATGCCTATAAATTAACGCTTCATTTTATATTGGCAGTTTTAAGTATATCAGCAATGGTTTTAACCATTGCAGACGTATATAATTATAAAAATATTAATGTAAGCTTCAATATAAAATTTTTATTTGTATTGATCTCTATCACTTTCATTCAAATGATCTTCGCTGGCTTAATGTCTGGTATGAAGGCAGGCTTATTTTATCCAACATGGCCCGATATGAATGGTAACTTTATACCGGAAGTATTATTAAACGGGGCAAATTGGAATTGGGCTAATCTCACTAATTACGATAGCTTTGTCTTCGCACCTGCACTGGTTCAATTTATGCATCGATTATTAGCATACATAATATTAATACTCTCTGCCTATATGTTTTATAAGAATCGGTCTAAAGTTTATAGACTAGCCAAGTTTTGGCTAGATACATCTTCTGTATTAATTCTTTTTCAAGTATTACTGGGGATATTAACCTTAATTAATATTGATGCCGGTATTCCTTTATTATATGGTGTATTACATCAACTAGTAGGTATTCTCTTTTTTATTAGCTTATTATTTTTATTTTTCTCTCTGAGAAAAAAAATGAATTAATATAATCGGAATAAAAACCAGTCGTCAGGAGTATTGTCAATCTTATTTATAAAAAAGTATTTTCTTATTCACAATAAACAGCATAAAAAAAGCTCTCAATAATTGAGAGCTTTCTAAAAGATATTGTTGATAGGAATTAGTTTTTCACAGCTTCCTTAACTTCTTCAACTTTAGCAGCAGCACCTTCTTTTACATCTTCTGCTTTAGCTTTTACTGAATCAATTACTTCTTCAGTAACCTCTTTTACTTCTTCCACTGCCTCTTCAGCAGCTTCTTTTACTTCTCCGGCAGCTTCTTCAACACCATCTTTTGCAGCGTCAGCTCCTTCTTTAACTTCTTTACATGATACAGCAATTAAACTTACTAGTGCAATTGCTAAAAATCCTTTTAATAATTTCATTTGTTTGATAATTTTAGTTTTTATACGTTAACGAAACGCAAAATAAGTCATTATATTTTATATAAACTAAAGTTTTTTATCGTTTTTGTTCATTCAGCCTTATCTAGGCCGGTTACAGTATATAAATCACCCCCTGCAATTTGCTCTACAACGCTAACAATTTCTTTTTCAGATAGTTTGTTTGCATCATATTCAACTATCCCGTTTTTCTTCTCAAAATTTATTTCAGCAAATTTTACCCCTTCTGTTTTTGACAATTTAGATTGAATTGTTCTGGCACATCCTATTTCACAAGTCATTCCTTCGATATTTAAAGCAATTTTTCTTACATCCTCTTCAACCAATTTCTCACTTTTAACAGAATTGTTATCATCTAGGTTTTCATTTTCAACTTTATTTTTACAGGAAGTAAAAACCAGGACAATTAATAAAGTAATTAATAGTAAATTATTTTTCATATATATCAAATTTAATATCACAAATGTAATTTATTTAAACTTATTACACGAAGTTTGCATCTATTTTAACTATATGAGAAACAGCCAACTTCGCTGGATTTATTTAATAATACTTTCTTTAATATGGGGGAGTTCTTTTATCTTAATTAAGAAATCCTTAATTGGTCTAACACCTATGCAAGTTGGCGCTCTTAGAATTTTAATTACTGCTTTCGTGTTATTAATTGTTGGGTTTAAAGAAATTTTCACTATCAAAAAAAAGCACTGGTATTACATTTTTTTAACAGCAGTTTTGGGTACTTTTTTCCCGGCGTTTTTATTTTCGTATGCTATTGAAGGCATTGATAGTTCTATTGCCTCAATTTTAAATTCATTAACGCCATTAAATACTTTAATTATTGGCGCCTTACTATTTGGATTCATGTTTAA
>RCNF010002252.1_pt1 | contig 10321 bp, 4 predicted proteins | sample 2041311 | NCBI WGS metagenome assembly RCNF01 (sample SAMN09708228, study PRJNA481090) | Marine sediment metagenome, whole genome shotgun sequencing project. | biome: marine sediment; feature: ocean; material: sediment; isolation source: Sewage treatment plant 2 marine sediment (STP2) ... | reverse complement strand
ACCCGTCTGACTGCTTGTGGCTTATATCTACCACTCAGCATCTGCTCTTTTAATTCGCACCAGTTCTTTTCAAGGCAAGTGTCAATCTCTGTGACCTCTATCCCATCAATCCCTGATGCACCCTTATTTCTCTTAACTTGCTTTATTGCTAGTGCAATGTTATCCCAAGCCAAGATACTTTCAAGCAGATTCTGTCCCACAAAGTTTCTGTGGATAAGGTTGTTTTCAGTTATCTTCTGTGATTCATGCGCCATCATTTCTTCTCCCTGTTCTGCAGGTTCAGCAGTCCGAGTAAAAGAAATACTATACTGGATATACCCATAATGATGCGGTTCTGGCGGATGGTTTCTTGCCAGACAATTTCATTAACGCTATCCGGATCCCGGAAGGGATTCAGGAAAATGTTCCATTTTGAATACTCAAGTTCTTCTACAAGGATTAAGAATACCAGTCCCAATACAACCATAATCACCGCCGTTGCATTCCCGTTCTTAACAATGGTGGATACGCAAAAACCGAGTGTAGAGACAAAAAGGACCAGTATCATGAGCTGGGAAACCATTTCAAATATGGGTATGCTTACCAGTGCATAATGGGCCAGGGCAGCAAAGGGGAATAAAAGCACATAGACGATGATCAATACCATCAGTATCCTGACCAGCCAAACTTTATAGCGATAATCGGGGATGCCGAATATAATTTCCAGTGTTCGCTGGTCGGCATCACTCTGTATCCCGAAAGCTGAGGGATAGAAGACCAGCAGGATGGCGGGGAAGATCAGCAAACCATACACATCATGTATTCCCAGGTAATTATCATCAAAAGCCCTGATCGTTCCCAGCAGCAGGAAGAATCCAAAGGCGGCAAGAATGAAATAGACAAATTTACCCCCGAATACGATCCTGATATTATACCGTGCCAGGCTGATTAAATTATGCTGTATGTTTCTGAATTTTTTCATAGCTGGGGTCAGGCCAGTTTTTTACTTGATTGTAACAGCCAGAGGTAAGCATCCTCCAGTAGAGGGTGCTCCTCCTCTGCATTTTCGAAAGGTTTTTCTGCGGAGATGCAACGGACCCTGATCTGGTCATCGTCACGCATATGGTGCATCACCAGCAGGTCCCTGGTCCGCTCCTCAAATTCAGCAGCTGGCAGCATGACCTTCCAGACCCTGCCTTTGGCTATCCCTGTCATTTCCCTGGGGGTGCCCGTAAACAAAACCTCGCCATTGTTGATAACAGCCATGGTTTTGCAAGAACTAGAGATATCTTCTATGATATGCGTGGAGAAGATCACGATACGGCTTCTGCTGAGTTCCACCAGCAGGTTCCTGAAGCGGATACGTTCCCTTGGATCCAGTCCCGCAGTAGGTTCATCTACCACCAGGATCCTGGGCAGGTGAAGCAGCACCTGTGCGATGCCTATTCGCTGCTTCATGCCTCCTGAATATGACCCAATCTTTTTATTCCTGCTATCCCACATATGAACAGCATTCAGGACTTCTTCTATGCGTTTTTTACGTACATCGGTCTCGGTTATGCCCTTAAGCATTGCCTGGTAATCGAGATACCCTGCTGCAGTCATATTCTCATACATACCAAACTCCTGGGGCAGGTAGCCTATCAATCCCTGCAGTTCTTCACGTTTCTCCTGGGTATCAATGCCGTTGATCCAGATCTTGCCGTAACTTTGTTCCAGGATGCCGCAGATGGTGCGGATCAAGGTGGACTTTCCAGCACCGTTGGGTCCCAGCAAACCGAACATGCCGGTCCCGATTTCCAGGGATACCCCCCTCAATGCCTTGAATCTTTCCTTCTGTGTGCCAATCCCCGGTATTATCTTTACCAGCCAGACGAACCAGCGGAAGATTTTCCGGACCTTCTTTGTTTCAAGTCCCTCGAACCTGATCCTGTTCGCCACCCAGGCAATGGCCAGGAGGAGATACCAAATGCTTCCAACAACAATGGTAAAGGCAAGGTTTTCCCATTCCATCTGGAACAGGACCAGGATAAGCAGAGGTATGATATACCTGAAAAAACCCTGTAATAAGCCCAGCCATTTATTCCTGTAAAACTGCCGGAAGCCCTTGATCACAGACAGCACAAAATACCAGGATGCGATAGATGCTACCAGTTTCCAAAAGCCGCTGACAAGGTAGAACCATGAGAAATAAATCAGGAAGATCAATAATGGGATCTGCCAGATAAGGGCCTCGAACCTGGGCTTGGGATCGCTTTGTTTCTGCTCGGCGAGTTTTGACATCCTCTGCCCTGTTTTATAATCCCGGGCAGCCTTGCCATCCCGTCCATAAATCTTAACCAGGTTTGAAATCCGTATATGAAGTTCCTCATCCTTTGAAATAATTTGGAGTTTTGCCTTCCGGAGGCTGCTTGTGATAAACCAGAAACTGGCCGGTATCCCCGCCAGCACGAGTAAGCCGCCTGCCATTTTCCAGATAAAGGAATCTATGTACAGTATTACGATAATGAATCCAGCTATCTCCATTCCCAACATTAAAAGTTTTAAGGGAATGCTAAGTTGCCGGATCCAGTTAAGCGAATGTTCTATCCCGTTATAAAGCATGGGGATAAAGACCAAAGTGAACAGGGTACTTACGATGAGTCCCCCAATAACAGTTACCGCAAAAGGAGGCCCGATGGCTTCCACATATTCTGCTTTTCCCATGGCCAGGGGGAGCATGGCCACGCAGGTGGTCACTGCCGTAATCAAAATCGGCCTTACCCTTGAGAGTCCAGCTACCATTATGGCCCGGGTCCTCCTGTATCCGTTACTGCGAAGGATATTGACAAAATCTATCAGGATAATGCCATTATTTACCACCACACCCAGCAGGATCAGGAACCCGGTCAGTGTATTCGCATTGAAAAGGGAATTTCCGGTAATGGTCAGGAAGAAAAATGAACCAATGGCTGCCAGGGGTATTGAGAATAGTAGTACAAAGGGAGTTATGAATGATTCGAAAACGATGGCAAGTATCATATAGACCAGCAGTAAGGCAATGAGGAAAAGGTATTTGAATTCATCCAGGCTGGATTCCTCCTGAACGAGTTCCACAGCCACACCAGCTGGTATGCCAGCATTTTCAATAATATCTTCGATTTCTTCACGGGCAAATTCCAGTAATTCCTTGGAATCGTAAACATCATCTATATACTGATATCGGAGTTCAATTTGCTTCTCCTGGTTCACCCTTGATATTCCCCGCATGCCTGAAGCATAGAAGATTTCCGTAAAGCTTTCAAGTTCAAAAAGGTTTTCATCCTGGGCATCAGGGATCTCCATTAACCTCAATTCATCCATGGTTTTATCTTCCTTCGCATCTTCCAGCAGGCTCTCATCATATTTGATCATAATTTCGTATTCCTCATTGCCCTGGCTGAAGGTGACACCCGAACTTATTTCGTTCTGAAAGGAGCTAAGTTCGCTCATCACCTGGTTAAAGGTGATGTTGTAATCAGTCATCAAGAGGGTATTGAAATCAAGATGTACTTCCTGCTGGTTATCACGAATGGAGAGATTTACCCTGTTGATATTATCCAGTTCTTCTATATGGGACTGTAATGCTTCTGCTACTTCCACCATCAGCCCAAAATCCTGGCCTTTCAGCAGCAGGTATTCCTCATCTTCTCCTATGCCCATCAATTTTTGGAATCCTGCTGTACCACCGGCATTTCCCCCGCCACCACCCCCGCCTCTGAAGCCGCCTCCGCTGGCAGGTGCTGTCAGACTGATACTTGCTGAAGGTGAATCCTCTACCTTTTCCAGGACATCTGATTGTATGGCACCGAACGTTCTTTTATTAATATCGACGTAATCATCATGCAGGATAAGGGTGACCGTGGCTTCTTCCTCCTCTATGGTTGACACGATATCCTTTATTTCCTCTATCCCCGTAAGCTTTTCCTCTATGCCGGCCACCTCTTTGTCGGTTGTCTCCAGGGTGGCACCGGCAGGCATGGTTACATAAACGGATATCTGGTTTGTTTCCAATTCATTTAGAGTGTTTACAGAGACTGACAGACTGGCCAGGATGGTAACGAAGAAAAGAACCAGCACACCAATGATGGTAGGGGCGGGATTTCTGAGGGCAGTCTTCAGCAGAAAAAGATACAGTCGAACCCCGCGGTTATCCATTGAGACTTTCTGGTACACCTCCCTGGATCTCTTCTTCCTGCGGGCGATGATAACATGTACCACCATGGGTATCAGCAGCAGGGAAACAACCAGCGATACGGAAAGGGTGGAGATAATGGATACCCCGATGTGTTTGCCCAGGAGTTTCACCAGGTAATTGGAAGAAAAAGCAAAGGGTATGAAGACAGCAATCGTAGTGAGGGTAGCGGCCAAAATGGACCGCCATACTTCTCGGGTTCCCTGAAGCACGGCTTCTGTGGGTTTAAAACCAAGCGTTCGCAGGCGATAAATATTCTCCAGTACCACCACAGAGGTATCCAGCAACATACCAACTGCCAGGGCAATCCCCACCAGTGTAAGGCTGTTTATAGTAACCCCAAATCCGAAAAAGAAATTAAAGGCGGTATATATGGATACCGGCATCGCCAGTGCCACAACCACAACCAGGCTGATGTTCCGCAGGAATACCCAGAGAATAAAAACTGCCAGGAGTCCCCCGGTAAGCGCCAACCGGATAATCTGGTTGATATTATCTTCCATTAGCTTGGCAGTATCATCCTGCACGACGATCTCTATGTCATAAGCCTTATTGCTACGGTTGAGTCTTTCAATTTCATTCCTGATATCATGTGAGAGATCAATGATATTGGCCTGTGCATCATTGATAACAGTCAGGGACACTGCCTCCTTGCCATTTACCCGGCTAATGGTTTCTTCTTTTTTCTCGCCATAATAAACCTCGGCAATGTCTTTTAGCTGTACGGGATTCCTGCCACGCCCCACAACAATATCCTCAATCTGCCTGATGTCCTGGTAATCTGCATCCAGGTAAACGAAAAACCTCTGTCCTTCCTCCTTTATTGTACCTCCGTACTGCCGAAGATTCATGTTTCGTGACAACATGGTCCTCACCCTTGTGGGGGTAATCCTGTATGCTTCACAGGCTGCCTTATTGAGTATTACATCTACAGATTTCTCCTGTCCGCCGTAAACATTCACCGCAGCCACTCCATCCACATTTTCCAGTTCAGGAATGATTTTCTGGTCGGTAAAATTCCTTACCCTGTTGGAACCTCCTGATCCTCTGACCTGCAGGGTCATCAGGATATTGGTCGTCAACTCAATATCCATCTTGATCACTGTAAGGTTAAATTCATCGGGTAGATCCTGGCTCAGTGTGGCAATTCGTTCATCCAGTTTCAGGTAGGCATATTTAAGGTCTGTATCACTTTCATAGGAAATATAGACTGTCCCCCTTCTCCTATCCGCAGTAGATTCTATCAACTCAATGTTTTCGAGTCCTGCAATAGCAGATTCCACTGGAATAATGGCATGCTGCTCCATGTATTCAGGGGTTACCTCAATCTGTGAGGTCACCTGAACGAACAGCATGGGCAGTTCCGCATTGGGGAACATTTCCATCTTGAGCTGCTGGTAGGAGACATAGCCCAGCAAAGTGCTGGCTATAAACAGCATGGAAATGAGTGTCTTTCTTTTAATGATGGATTTCATTCCTCTTCCCCCGGTTTCCTGGATTTAAACCACCTTAGTTCCCATTGGCCAAACAGCATATAAACAGAGGGTATCACTACCAGTGTAAGCAGGGTCGAGGTTATCAGTCCCCCAATAACCGCCCAGGCCATAGGTGAACGCAGAGATGCACTCTCCCCGAATCCGAAGGTCAGGGGAAGCAGGGCCAGTATGGTTGTCAGCGTGGTCATGATGATAGGCCTGATACGTCTTTGTCCTGCAGCAACAATGGAATCCTTCAGTTTCATTCCGGATTTTCGGAACTGGTTTATCGCATCCACCAGGATGATGGAGTCATTAACCGCTATTCCGACAAGCATGATGATGCCGATTACCGCCATGATATTCAGGGCCTTGCCCTGCAGGTAAAAGATGCCAATGGCACCTACTACAGAAAGTGGGACTGTCAACAATATGGTGAATGGGTGTACAAGGCTTTCAAACTGCGAGGCAAGCACCATATATACCAGGATCAGCGATAGTAGAAGTGCAAATCCGAGGCTGCTCATGGATTCTTTTCTCAGGGCCTCTTCACCCGTTATGCGGAATCTGTGCTCTGGGGGGAATTCCACATCCTGTAGCCGGATGCTGATTGTTTCGGCCATCTTATCAAGGGGGCTGTCTCCTTCCAGGTCAGCGGTGATCCTTACTATGCGGTTCTGGTTATTATGCAATATTTCCCTGGGCGAATTTTCAATATTGATCTCCGCAACCTCCCGCAGGAGCACCTCAACATTATCCACAGTAATGGTCAGATTTTGAAGTTCCTGAAGGCTGATATCCTCCAGCTTTACGGTGATATCTTTCAGCTCACCCTTTATATCCATTTGTCCCGCATTGGTCCCCTGCAGCTTCTCACTCACCCTGCTGACCAGGGTATTCACATCAATGTTCATCAGTCCCGCTCTATACCTGTCAATTTTTATATCAACCTCGGGTGCCCCTCCCTCGATAGAGGATGAGATATTCTGCAGGCCTTCAATTTCGTGAAGCTCCAGGATAACCTGTTCACTCAGGTTTTCCAGAATATCCATTTCAGTTCCGACCAGTTCCACAACAAGTGGGGCTTCATCAGTGCCCAGGATGGAACGCAGGGCGGTTTCTTCCTGCCGGCCGATCAATTCGATGTTTGCATTTTCAGCATAAAAATAGGTTAGTGATTGAATCAGGGATGAGGCTGTGGTTTTTCCGTCCCTGACAAGTTTCACTTTCAGGGTTGCCATATTCTGATCATCAAATACATCATCACCTCCGCTTGAGAGCCCGGAGGTCGGACCTATCTCACTGTAGACCAGTTCTACCTCATCCGGGGCGAGTTCCCGGACCAGGTTTTCAACGGTTGTGACTGCACCCGCGGTCCTTTCAAGCCTTGTGCCTTCCGGCATTTTAAGGTCAACATAGAACTCCCGGGTATCTGTTCTGGGCATGAATTCGCTTCCCAGTTGCTTCATCATCAGCCAACCTGCAGCAATCAGAAGGAAAGCAGCCAGCAGCACCCATCCTTTATAATCAAGGGTTTTCTCAAGGAAGCGGCCGTACCTTGTGAACTGGAACGATTTCTTTTCTTTCCTTAAAAAAGGTGATTTTTTCCGGTAGATGCGGGTATATAGCATGGGAATGATCAGGATGGCCACAACCAGTGAGCAGAGCAGGGAAAATGCAACCGTAAAGGCTTGTTCCTTGAACAATTCACCGGCGGCGCCATGCATATATACTATGGGTATGAATACCACTATGGTAGTCAGGGTCGAAGCAATGATGGCTCCCCCTACTTGTGAAGTGCCTGCAATGGCAGCTTCGCGCTCGGAGTTTCCTGCTTCATGGTTCCTGAATATATTTTCAAGCACGACGATGGCATTGTCAACCAGCATGCCTGCCCCCAGTGCCAGTCCACCGAGTGTCATTACATTCAGGGTAAGGTCGGCAAAATACATCAGGGCAAAAGTGGCTATGATGGAGATGGGTATGGCAGCAGAGACGATAGCAGTAGGACCAATCCGGCGCAGAAAGATGAACAGTACAAAGACGGCCAGGATAATACCTCCTATGGCACTGTCCCTGACCTCCCGGATAGCGCCAGAGATAAACTCACCCTGGTCCTCCACGATAGTAAAGGTGAAACCGGGCAGGGACTTTTCCATCTCTTCCAGGGCTTCCCGCAGTTGTTCCACTGCCCTGACCGTGTTATAACGCATTTCTTTGTAAATGCTCAATCCGACACATGATTCACCGTTCAGCCTTACTGAATTTTCGAGATCTTTGGGCTGCAGGGAGATGGTAGCAAGATCCCCGAGAAGAACCGGGATACGTTCACCTGCTGCTGACTCATCTGGCTGTCCCATTCTCACGATGATATTTTCCAGCTCGTGGATCTGTTCCAGCTGGCTTAACCCACGTACAATGTAGCGTCTTCCCATCTCGACGATGGAGCCTCCCGAAAGGTTCTGGTTGAAATTCTGGATCCTGCTAGAAATGGTTGCCAGGTCTACATTGTATGATTTCAGCAGGTAATCATTTGTCTCGATCAATACCTCAATTTCTTCGGCACCATCAATCTCTACATCGGCTATTCCCTCCAGTCTTATCAACTCATTTTTTACATAATTCTCGGCTACTTTACGTAGTTCATTTAAATCATCAGTTTCTGTATGCTGGAAGGCCACAAGCATGACAGGATCAGCATTCGGATCATGCTGGGTGATATTGATCTCGTCCAGGTCTTCCTGGTTGAATGAAGACAGGGCCTTGGACAGATCCAGGAAAGCCTCATCCATATTCTTATCCCAGCTGTATTCCACCTCGATCTGCGCAACCCCCACACGGGAGACTGATGAGACATTGCTTACCCCGCTTTGCCTGATGGCCAAAGCTTCAATTCGGTCTACAAATTTTTCTTCAATTTCCTCAGGTGGCCGCTCCCCGGATTTCAACTCGATGAATAAGCGCGGATTATTGAGGTCAGGAAACAGATCAATCCCCAGCTTGTCAAAAGAAATATATCCAAGCAGCAAGGTGGCAAGGATGATCATACTGACCGAGACCGGATTGTCAACAGAGAATTTGGTTATGGATTTCAACATTATTGCCGGGGATTAAGTTCCTGAAAAATTTCTTTACCTGAGTACCTTGACCCTGGACTTGTCCCTCAGGGTTTCAAATCCTTTACTGACAACAGACTCCCCAGCTTCCAGTCCCTCAATAACCTCCACCATGTCAATACTTTCCAGTCCAGTAGTAATCGTCCTCTCATTGGCCACCCCCCTTTCCACAACAAATACAGTTCGTGTCCTGTTCCTGGTAACAATGATATCTTTGGGGATGACAACGGTATTCTCTGCACTGTTTATTACCAGGTCTGCCTTTACAAACATTCCGGGCAGTATTATTTCTGCTCTATTACCGACATTGATCATGCATTTAAAGGTCCTGGCTTCAGGATCAATGGCCGGTGATATCTGGGAAATCTCACCGATGAGTGTATCCAGGGGACTGGTATAACTGGTGACATAGACTTTGAAACCCCTCTCAACATTTCCAAAATACTTTTCCGGAAGATTCGTTTCCAGGTAAAGCATGCTGTAATTGATGGCCTTTACCAGTATTGTATTTGCTGCAACCCTGGTACCATTGGTAAAATATGGCAGTTCTGATATTACTCCAGAGAAAGGTGCCTTGACAGACATCTTGGCCTGGTTGATCTGGCTGCTCTCAATGTCATATTCTGAATTGATGAATCCTATCTCTGCATTTTTCAATTCACGTAATGTAGCACCACCCTTTTCATAAAGGGATTTCTGCTTGTCAAACTCCTGCCGGGAGATTTCAAGATCCACTTCCTTCGACCTGATCCGCAGGTTGTTAAAATATTCCTCATCCTCGAGTTTGATGATGACGGCTCCCGCCTTCACCTTATCACCAAGGATATATGGCCTGCCTGTTGACGGATTGTTTTGAAGCCGGTACTTGCCTGCCATTTCAGATTCAAGGCTGACTTCCTTGATGGGGTAAACCGTACCGGTGGTGTTGATAAACTCTTCAAGGGAAGAGGTGTCTACTTCGATCACCCCAACGGGGACTTCAATAGAGGTCTCGACATTCAGATCGGGCTGCTTGCATGAATTTACGGTTACCAGGGCAGCTATCAGGATGGTGAATAATAATCTAGTTTTTTTCATCAGTATATCTTGATTTATTGGTTTTCTTCTTCAAGGAGTTCCTCAGGTATTATGGAGACCTGGAATTCAAAATCGTATAATGTCTGGATCTTAAGATTCAGTAATTCTAATTTTAAATCAATAATGGCGTTTGTCAGGGCCATTTTATTATCTGATAACTGGCTTTGTATGATTCCCAGGTCCAGGCTCGTGAGGTCACCGTTCTTGTATCTTTCCAGGTTTATATCATAGGTAAGTTCAGCATTGTCAACCGTTTTTTCCTGGATAATAATCTGGTTCTCAAGGTTTTTAATGCTTCTGATGATGGACCTGATATTCACCTCGATATTAATTTTCTCTATCTCAAGGTCTATTTCGGCACTCTTGATATTGGCTTCGGCTGCCTTGATCTCGGATTTACTTTCTTCCTCCCCCCATTCATAAAATCTTATCGCAGTAGTATTTCCATTTTCATCATAGGA
>RCNF010002251.1_pt1 | contig 10324 bp, 7 predicted proteins | sample 2041311 | NCBI WGS metagenome assembly RCNF01 (sample SAMN09708228, study PRJNA481090) | Marine sediment metagenome, whole genome shotgun sequencing project. | biome: marine sediment; feature: ocean; material: sediment; isolation source: Sewage treatment plant 2 marine sediment (STP2) ... | reverse complement strand
ACCGCGCATTGGGGCGCGATGCCGGTCACGCCCAGGCCATTGTCTTGGCCGCGAATGACGCCGACCACCGCGGTGCCGTGATTTATCCAGCTGGGGCTGTCGATCATGGTGCCGATCTGGGCCACGGGTGCCGGCAGATCTTCGTGGGCCCACAACCAGCCGCCTTCCACATCGATGACCGTCACGCCCAGGCCCAGGGCGCCCGGCTGGCCGCGCATGCTCAGGGCGCCGACGCCATCGGGCGCGTCGCCCAAGTACCCCTGCAGGTGTTCAAACGAGGCCGAGGCCGTGTCGGCAAAAACCGGGAAAATGTCGCCGCCCTGGCCGGCCGGATCAAAATCCAGCATCGCTGGGGTGGCGATTGGTTCGGCCCAGGCCAGATCCACCGCCGGGTCGGTCTGCAGCTGCGCAACGAGTTTGGCCAGAGCCACGGGGTCACTGATTCCCGTGTCGAAATGGGCGTAGAGGGCCAGAGGGGCCAGGACCGATCGGGCCGCTTTGTCGGTGGCCTGGGCCGCCGAGGGCATCCGGGCCGAAAGTTGGGCGCCGGGGGCCAGTTGGGCTACCAAAGAGACGATTCTTTGGTTGCTGAGGGCGGATTCGGTTCCTGATTTGGTGTTTTGATCGACTTGCAGGCCCGCCGACCCCATGCGCAAACCGGCTGAAGGGGCAAAATGCAGGACAATTCGGCCACTGGGGTCCGGAGTCTGCCAGCGCGGTTTTCCGGTTACAGAGGTGATATTGGCGGCCATGGCAGCGGAATAAAGGCTCAAAAAGAGGCCAATCAGGCTGAAAATGGGCAAAAATCGCCAAAAAATGGCGCGCGGGGCGATTTTCATGTTCATGTAAACTCCATCTGTCCTTTATGATGGGTCCGCCTGCCCGTGCGAATCCGGTGGCCTTGGTCTGTAAGTATACCAAATTCCACCAATTTTTGCTGATGCACGGGCCGTATTGGGATTTTGCATCCCGTGACCCTTTTCCCGGAGGCCGCAATGAACGCTCAGCACAAGGTCGTCGAGCTCCGCAAGTTGATGAAAAAGAATAAGATCGACGCCTATTATGTGCCAAGTGCCGACCCGCACATGAGCGAATATCTGCCCGATTGCGGAAAACACCGGGAATGGCTGAGCGGATTCACCGGCTCGGCTGGCGAATTGGTCATTGGCCTGCGCAAGGCCGGCCTGTGGACCGATGGCCGCTATTTCCTGCAGGCCAGTATCGAGTTGAAGGACTCGGGCATCAGCCTGATGAAGATGGGCGAACCCGAAACACCGTCGATGCCCGAGTGGGTCGCGGCTCAGCTCAAGAAGGGGCATGTGCTGGGAGTGGATCCGACCGTGATTTCGGTCGCGGCGGCAGGACAGTTCGAATCGGCGCTGGCGCCCCATGGGATCAAGGTCAAGTTCCTGCGCACCAATCTGGTGGGCAAACTGTGGGACGATCGGCCGGACGCCAGCCTGGCGCCCATCACCAACCACAGCTCGAAGTTCGCCGGCGAAACGGTGGGCAACAAGATGAAGCGGGTGCGCGAGGCCATGAAGAAGGCCGGCACCAAGGCCATGGTCATCGGTGCCCTTGATCAGATCGCCTGGATGCTGAACATCCGCTCGGCTGACATTGCCTATACGCCGGTGGTGATCAGCTATGTGCTGCTGACCGAGCGCGGTTGCTGGTTGTACGTCGACCAGCGCAAGGTGCCCAAGGCGTTTTCGGTGGCGTTGAAAAAGCGGGCCACCCTCAAGGCCTACGATGCGATCTGGAATGATCTGAAGGCGTTGTCCAAGAAGAAGCAAAACATCTGGATTGATCCGGCTCTGACCAACCGTCGTGTGGTCGACGAGCTCAAGGGCAGCACCTTCCATTACGCCATGACGCCGATCGCGACCATGAAGGCCATCAAGAACCAGGTGCAGATCACCGGCATCACCAACGCCCACCGGCGCGACGGCGTGGCCATGGTGCGCTTCCTGAAATGGCTGGAAAAAGCGGTGCCCAAGGGCAAGGTGACCGAAATTTCGGCCGCCGACCAGCTCGAGGCCTTCCGGGCCATGGGTGAGGGATTCAAGGATCTGAGCTTCAATACCATCAGTGGCTACGCGGCCAACGGGGCGATCATCCATTATGGTCCGAGCGAGAAGAGCAACGCCAAGCTGAAGCCGCAGGGCCTGTACCTGATCGACAGTGGCGGGCAGTATCCTGACGGCACCACCGACATCACGCGCACCATCGCGCTGGGCAAACCCACGCCGCGGCAGATCGACTGCTTCACGCGGGTGCTGATGGGCACCATCGATTGCACGGTCATCCCGTTCCCCGCCGGCACACCCGGCTATCGCAACGAGATGTTCGCGCGTAAGGCGCTGTGGGAAATCGGCGAAGACTACGCCCACGGCACGGGCCACGGTGTGGGGCAGTATCTCGGCGTGCACGAAGGCCCGCACAGCCTGAAAAACATCATCACACCGCCGTTCGTGGAGGGCAACCTGATGTCCATCGAACCGGGCCATTACGAAGACGGCAAGTTCGGCATCCGGATCGAGCACCTGGCCTTCGTGGTCAAACACGAGAAGTTCAGCAAAAATGGGCGCACCTGGCTCACCTTCCACCCCGTGACCTTGTGTCCGATCGACCGCCGGTTGATCAATAAAAAAATCATGACCAAGTCGCAGATCGAATGGGTGAATACCTATCACATGCGTTGCACGTTGGAATTGGCTTCGAGCCTGGACATTGAGCACCGCGAGTGGCTGAAGAAGGCATGTCGGCCTATCTAGTTTTACGACATGTGTATACGAAAGCCGGCTCCTCTTGGGGAGCCGGCTTTTTTGCGTCCCATATGATGAAGAGAAAAAGACTCGAGATGTTTTTGCGCAACGGCCACCCGCCTGGGCAGTGATACCGGTGGCCAGCTCGGGCCGATTTCATGGCTTCAGCCGGCCCGAACCAACAAGGCCCGGGCTCGCGCACAGGAAGCGGAGTCCACGCCATAGACCTGTTCCAGAATCGGCAACGCCTTCTGCAGCATGGACCGGGCCCCGTTGTGGTCACCTTGGGCCAACAAGACGGCCGCCAGGTCAACCCGGGTCTTGTGCAATTGCGGGTGTCCGGCTTCGAATTCCTGCTCATAGCCGGTGACCGTGATTTCCAACTCCCTTCGAGCGCCTGCCAGATCTTCCGTATCGAGCAAAAAGCGTCCCAGTCGATGTCGGCAGGCCAGGGTTCGGTTGTTGAAGGGGCCTGCGTTCTCTGCCCAACCCGCCAGGGCCTGAAGGTGCAGTTCTTTTGCCTCGGGCCACCTTCCCTGCAGATACCGCGCCTGCGCGAGTCCTTCGGCGGTGCGCCAGGTGCTGGGGTTGTCGAGACCCAGTTGACGGACCGATTGTTCATAGGCTTCTTCAAAACCGGCAATAGCCGAGACAGTGTCCTGCCTGGCCAGGGCAATTTTGGACAAATGGAACATGGCCCGGGTGATGGCCGGGTTGTCCTTGCCCTCAAAAATGCGCTCGAGCATTTCCTTGGATTCGACGATATGGCGTTTCGCCACCGCCAGATTGCCCAGTTCGTAATTTATCCCGCCGACGTTGTTCAACGACGAGACAAGGTCCATGCTGTCACCGCTGATTTGGCGGCGGTGAGTTGCCAAGGCCGCGGTCACTTCGGCCAGAGCCTCGGGATAGTAGCCCCTCTTGTAGAGAATGTAGCCGCGCAGGTCCCGCATGTTCGCGCCTTCGGCAGCGCCCTCTTCGCCCAGGGACCGGCTCAACGTGATGCCTTCCTGAAAGATGTCCTGGGCTTCGCGGAGTCTGCCCTGCGCCTGAATGTCGACGGCCAGGGCCGAAATGAGGCTGAGGCGGAAGGCGTCCAGTTCGGGAACCGCACGTTGGTGGAGTTCCAGGGTGTGGCGCGACGCGGTTTCGGCTTCGGCGTAGCGGCCCATGTCGTGCAGTGCCGTCGCCAGTGTGTAGAAGGATTCGGTTCGCTCCAGTTGGGTCGCATTGGAATCCGCAGTTTCAGCGAAGGCCGCCAAGGCCAGCCGGGCCTGGACCTCGGCGACAGCGTGGCGGGAAATGTTTTGGTTCACCCGGCTCACGACATTCCACAAACGGCCGCGGGTCGATGGTTGAGCGTCCAGTTCGGTCATCAGCCTGGTGGCGCCATTGTCGAGCAGTTCCAGAGCCGTGGTTGCGGCCGGGCCGTCGGCCAGGGGATCCATGTCGAGAAACAGTTCTTCGAGAAAGCGGGCCGTTTCTGCGGCGGCCTCGGCCTCCTGGCGGGCCACGCTTTCGGCGACCACGGCGCGGGTGCGCTCGGTGTCCAGGCGACGGGCGTGATAGGCCAGAAAAAGCACGCCGGCCATGGTGAAAATCAGCGCCGCCGTGCCCAGCGTGACCAGAGCCGGGTGCCTTTTTACAGTCTTGCCAGTCCGATAACGCCAGCTGTCAGGCGAGGCCTTGACCGGCTGGCGCTGTCGGTGGCGCACCAGGTCCTCGACCAGGTCGGAAGCCGAACGGTAGCGCCGCGAGGCCTCGGGCCGGATCGCCATGAGGCAAATGTTGTCCAGGTCGCCTCTCAGCTCACGCCGGCCACTGACTTTACTCGGCAATGGAGGATTGTCGCGATCCCGGCTGCGGTTCAGGTGGTCGTCAGCAAACGGGCGCTGGCCGGCCAGCAATTCGTAGAGGATCACGCCGAGGGCATAGACATCGGTGCGCACGTCGACTTCGCCGCCGCGTCCGGCCAGTTGTTCCGGACTCATGTAGGCCGGCGTTCCGACCTGCTGCCCTTCGAGCGTCAATTCGAGGCTCGCTTCACCGTCCTGGGTGTCGTCCAGGGCCTTGGCGATGCCGAAGTCGATGATGCAGGGGGCAGGCTGGCCGTCGATTTCGCGGACCATGACATTGCCGGGTTTCAGGTCACGGTGCAGGACACCGCGGTCATGGGCGTGCTGCACCGCCTGGCAGACTTTTTCCATCATCGCCAACCGCTGGTCCAGGTTGCCCTGATTTTCCCGACACCAGGTGGTCACCGGCGCGCCCTCGATCAATTCCAGGACCACGTAGGGGTGCCCATCATCGGCGGTGCCGGCGTCCAGGATGCTGGCGATGTTGGGGTGGTTCATGCGGGCCAGCGAGCGGCGTTCCCAGGCAAAGCGCTCCAGGATGCGGGCTGTGTTCAGGCCGGCGTGCAGGACCTTGATGGCCACGTCGCGTTTGATGGGGGTTTCCTGGCGGCCCCGGTAGACAATTCCCATCCCGCCTTCGCCCAGAACTTCGACGACTTCATAGGGGCCTATGCGGGCGGGCATGGGGCGGCTCACGTGAACCACTCCGCCCTCGACCAGGGATGAGGGGGCCGTCTGCTGGTCCAGGAGGCTCTGCACTTCGGCCAGCAGGTCGGGACGGTCGGCACAGACCCGGTGCAGGTGCGTTTGCCGTTGGTCGGCGGGCTGCTCGAGGGTGGAGATCAGGATTTCCTTGGCCAGTTGGAAAATTTCGCGATCCATCAGCCGTCTCCCAGCTCGCGGGTCAGCCACAGTCGAGCCATGCTCCAGTCCCCATCGATGGTGCGTTTGGAGACCTGCAGGTTGTGGGCGATTTCAGCCACGGTCGCGCCGCCGAAGATGCGCATCTCGGCCACCTGTGCGGCGCGTGCATCCAGCTCGGCCAGGCGAGTCAGGCAATCGTCAAGATCCAGCAGTTGCAAGTCCTGGGGACCGCCGGCCAGCAATCCTTCGTCGAGAGTGACCTGCCGGAATTCTCCACCGCGTTTGGCTGCGCCATGGGCCCGGGCGTGGTCCACCAGCACCTGCCGCATGCAGCGCGCGGCGATGCCCAGGAAGTGGGCGCGGTCCTGCCACTGCACCCGCTCCTGATTGATGATCTTCAGCCAGGCTTCGTGCACCAGCGCCGTCGGTTGCAACGTATGTTCAATGCGTTCGCGGGACATCAGGCCGCGGGCAGTGGCCCGCAACTCGGCGTAGACCAGATCCAACAAGCGTTCCTGTTGCTGGGGGGCCACGGTCAGCTGGGGGTCGAATTCGAGCAGAAGACGAGTGATATCGGGGTCGTGGTTGGAATTCATACGGATATGGTACTGTTTGTCGGCCATTGTGTCTACACAGGACCCCGTCTTCAAGGGTCGAAGTGCCATAAAAAACCCCCTGTAACCAAAGGCCACAGGGGGTTCTCTCTACCCAGGTAGGGTAGTAAGGCGTCGTCTAGCGGAACATGCTCTTGACGCTGCCCCAGCTCTCGTCCTCAACTGCAACGGTGCCACAGCCGGCGGAGAAAACATCAAGACAGTCGTCGGTGACGACCATGTTGTCGATGCGGATGGTCTCGCCCATGGACGAGCCGGACTGGCGCATGGCGAAACCGGAAATCGAGGTACCGGGATCAGCTTCGTCCACACCGGTGATGGCCAGGTCGGTGTCGGCCGTCGCATCGATCCACAAGCGGGCGAAGTTGGTAGTCTGGTCGTACTGGACGATCACGTTGTAGGTGGTACCATAGGTCAGGTCCACCGGGTAGGTCACGTCAGCAGTCGAACCGATCGAGGAGATGCCGACGGTGTAGTCGCCGGCGGCGCTCGGAGCAACGATGTCCATGCGAGCGCGGAAGCCGAAGCCATCGTCCTTGAAGTGCGCAAAGTATTCGTTGTCGTCGCCGCTGTAAGGGGCGCCGAGATCGTCAACCGAGAAGTCGAAGCTGAAGAAGAGGTCGCCACCGGCATTTGCCGTAAACGGCAGGTTCACATCTTCAGAGCCAGTACTATTCGCGACAACAGCCTGTCCGCTAACGACCTGGAAATCGCCAAGGGTGCCACTGTGTGAGGCCCAGAGGTCGTTGCCGACCAGTGATCCGTCAGGGTAGCTGAAGTCATCCGAGGCAACGATAGCGGCGATTGCAACGCCAGCGATCAACAGGACCGAAACGGCCAACAATAGTGATTTTTTCAAGGGTGTCTCCTTTTGAGAATGAGCAAAATCTCACGGGTTTAGCGTATCATACCATATTGTGTGTAGGAGTTCAACTCTACTGAGTCAAAATTACAAAATTGTGGGGTTCTGCTCTCATTATGACGCTGATAGTCAAAAACTTGATGACATTGTTACTCTAAACCACCCCAAAGCGTCTCTATGGGGCTCTTGCCGTTAAAAACACCCGGTTGGTGCCTGGCCGGGTATTTGGGCAGAATCCCACACATTGACGGCAGGCCGACCGCCGTTTACAATAATTTAATCGGTGTAAAACACCCCACATTGGGAAATTTTGCGAGTTTTGGTATGTGTGCCGCCTGATCGAGTTACTTGAGACGGGAGTTCATCATGATTGTTGGCATCGCCCGGGAGTTGGGTTCCGGCGAGAAGCGGGTTGCTCTGGTGCCCGCGTCCGTTCTGGCGCTGGTGAAAGCCGGCTTGCAGGTCTTGATAGAAGATGGCGCTGGCGAAAATGCCGGCTACCCCACGCCCGAATATGAGAGCAAGGGGGCCGAAGTGGTGGCGCGGGCCGATCTCTTTACCCGGGCCGACATCATCCTGCAAATCAATGGTCCCGGTGTGGACGCGGAACAGGCGGGTTTGGCGACGATGAAAGCTGGCCAGGTTCTGATTGGCATGCAGGATCCCTTGGGCAACCCGACGGCCATCAGCGCCATGGCCCAAAAAGGCGTGACCGCCTTTTCCCTGGAAATGGTGCCGCGGATCACCCGCGCCCAAAGCATGGACGTGCTCAGTTCCATGGCCACGGTTGCCGGCTATCAGGCCGTGCTTGAGGCAGCGTCCCAGTTGCCCCGTCTTTTTCCCATGCTGATGACCGCCGCGGGCACTTTGGCTCCCGCCAAAGTCTTTGTCGTGGGCGTTGGCGTGGCCGGCCTGCAGGCCATCGCCACAGCCAAGCGGCTTGGGGCCGTGGTCGAGGCCTACGATGTGCGTCCGGCAGTGCGCGACCAGGTGCTCTCGGTGGGTGCCAAATTTGTCGAGTTTGATCTGGAAACCGAAAGCGCCGAGGATAAAGGTGGCTACGCCAAGGAGCAAAGTGACGAATTCATCCGGCGCCAGCAGGAACAAATGCTCGCCGTGGTGGCCCGCAACGATGTGGTGATCACGACGGCGGCGATTCCCGGTCGCAAGTCGCCAGTGTTAGTGACCGCGCCGATGGTCGAGGCGATGGCGCCCGGCTCGGTGATTGTGGACCTGGCCGCCGAACGCGGGGGCAATTGCGAGCTGACGAAGGCGGACGAGCATGTTGTTGCCCACGGTGTCACGATTTTGGGCCCAACCAATCTGGTCTCGCGCAAGCCCTACCACGCCAGCCAGATGTTTGCCAAGAATGCCGAGACGTTCCTGAAGTCGCTGTTGGCAGACGGAAAACTGAATGTTGATCTGGACGACGAAGTCACCGCCGGCACGCTGCTGTGCCGCGAGGGCGAAGTCGTGCACCCGCGGGTGCGGGACCTTTTGAACCTGCCACCTTTGGCGCCGGTGGCCGGCGCAGAACCAGTCGCCGAAGAACCCGCCCCGGAAGGAGTCTAGCTCATGGAAGCTCTTGTTGCCGCGGTCACCGTTTTTGTTCTCGCAGTCTTTATCGGCTTCGAAATCATCACCAAGGTGCCGCCCACATTGCACACACCGCTGATGTCCGGCTCCAACGCCATCAGTGGCATTGCCCTGATTGGTGCCATCGTCAGCACACGCACCGACAATCCCAAGCTCGCAACCATTCTCGGCACCGCGGCGGTGGCTTTTGCCATGGTCAATGTCGTGGGCGGTTACATGGTCACTCATCGCATGCTCGACATGTTCAAGAACAAGAGGTGATGACGTGAGCGGAATTTCAATCGATGCGAGCTGGGTCAATCTGGCCTATGTGGTGGCCGCGATCCTGTTCATCAACGGACTTAAGGGCCTGACCCATCCGCGCACCGCGGTGCGGGGCAATCTGACCAGTGCCTGGGGAATGCTCGTGGCTGTCCTGGCAACCCTGGTCGATGGTGGCCTGGCTTTTCAGTGGATCCTGCTGGGCGCCGTCATTGGTGGCCTGGTCGGTGGCATTGCCGCCGCCCGGATCAAGATGACCCAGATGCCCGAGATGGTGGCCCTCTTCAACGGTTTTGGGGGCGGCGCCAGTGTCCTGGTGGCCGGCGCGGCTTTCATGATCGCCGTCAATCCCAATGCCCAGACGACCATCGCCACGGGCCTCAGCGGATTGATCGGTGCGGTGACCCTGACCGGTTCGCTCATCGCTTTCGGCAAGCTGGCCGAGATCCTGCCCGGCGGCCAGGTGGGCTTCCCGGGCATGAAAGCCTTCAATGCCATTGTCGGCCTGGGCGCGCTGGCCTGCGTGGGCTGGTTGACGGTTGATCCGACCGCGCAGATCGCCTATTGGATCATCGTGGGGGCGGCCTGCATTTTGGGCATCACCCTGACGCTGCCCATTGGCGGAGCCGACATGCCGGTTGTGATTTCCCTGCTCAATTCCTATTCGGGCCTGGCTGCGGCGGCCACCGGTTTTGTGCTGATGAACAACGTGCTGATCATCGCCGGTTCGCTGGTCGGGGCCTCAGGCATCATCCTGACCCGGATCATGTGCAAGGCCATGAACCGTTCGTTGGCCCATGTGCTGTTCGGTTCGTTGGGCCCGAGCGCCGACGGCCCAAGCGCTGACGAGGTCTACGGTGGCAAGGTGAAATCCACCAGTCCCGAAGAGGTCGCCATGCTGTTCGACACCGCCCAGCGGGTGCTGGTCGTGCCGGGATACGGCCTGGCCGTGGCCCAGGCCCAGCACATCGTGCGCGAGATGGCCAACGTTCTGGAGGCCCGCGGGATCCTCGTCGAGTACGGCATTCATCCGGTGGCCGGTCGCATGCCCGGGCACATGAATGTGCTGTTGGCGGAAGCTGACGTGCCCTACGAAAAATTGCGCGAGATGGACGACATCAACACCGAGATCGAGCAGGTTGACGTGTGCATAGTCGTGGGGGCCAACGATGTGGTCAACCCCGTGGCGCGCACTGATCCGGACAGCCCGATCGCCGGCATGCCCATCATCGATGTGGACAAGGCGCGCACCGTGGTGGTGGTCAAACGCTCGTTGAGCCCTGGCTTTGCCGGCATTCCCAACCCGTTGTTCGCCGCCGACAATACGCTGATGATGTTCGGCGATGGCAAAAAGGCGATCACCGAGCTGGTCACGGCCCTGAAAGAGAGCTAGCGCTGGAATCCGGGTTTGACGTCAAAATAAAAGGGCCTGCTGTGAATCAGCAGGCCTTTTTTCTATCGCTTCAGTCCGGAAATATCAATCGTTCTGGGCGTGCCAGGCCG
>RCNF010003392.1_pt1 | contig 10325 bp, 11 predicted proteins | sample 2041311 | NCBI WGS metagenome assembly RCNF01 (sample SAMN09708228, study PRJNA481090) | Marine sediment metagenome, whole genome shotgun sequencing project. | biome: marine sediment; feature: ocean; material: sediment; isolation source: Sewage treatment plant 2 marine sediment (STP2) ... | reverse complement strand
GGAAACTGGTCATCCAGCTTTCCCTCAATAATCTCATCACAAACCTGCATAATCTGGTAAGCCTTTTCTTCAGAGAGTACTCCCAGCTCCAGGTTGGTAGCTGCTGCAGCCTTTTTCAGGTAGCCAAAAGCCTGTACAATCTCTATGGGCATCCGGCCATTTCCTATTTTAAAGTTCTCTTTTGAACGCTGAGTTTGAGCACCCCAGTACTTGTCGGCGGGGACCTTTACCTCGCCCATAGTATCCTTTTCAATCCTGGTTTTCATGATGAGTATATTTTGAGTTTAAATATACTCAATCAGAATCAAGCTGATGCAGCAAAATAAATGTTCTTGAAAAGAATCTGGGTCAGGAGTCAGCTTTGGCTAACAGAACGGTAATGTACAAGTTTCCTTCTGTATCGGATTCCACCCCAACACCACACTGGGTCAAATCTTCGAGGAGGGTCGCTTCCCCATCGGTCTGGAGCAGCAGCTCGTCCAGAATCTCGTCTTCATTATGGGAAGTTGTTTTCAAAACCAAAGCGTTCAGGTTGTAGAAGCTATATTTATCAAGCAGGGCATCCCAGTGAACGTCAAGGCCATCAGTATCTACTTCCACCACTCCATTAGCCATCTTATACGAGTATACCTGAGCCTCTCCGACCACAAAATACTGGTGTACAAAGGGGCCATCTTCTCCTTCATCAACACGGAAGTCCCTAATGGCTTCGTAGATCAGATTCTCAATGTTCTTGATCTGGATGTAAGGCCCTGTGTCCTTCTTGCATGAAAAGAAGAATAGGGGAAGCATAAGTATAAGGATCAGGCGGAATTTTTTCATGATCTTCACATTTATACTTTAGTACGAAAAGCAAAGCTAAAAGGTTGCTTAGAGCTGGTCGATGTTTTCAGGTGGATCGCCAACAACTGCTTTGTACTTTCCCTCTACAATGGGCCGGTGTATCAACTTGGGATTTTCGACCATTACCTTGATCCACTCTTCGTCATTCAGGTTCAGTCTTTTCAGTTCTTTGCGGAAGATCTCTTCCTGGGTTCGAACGAGTTCCCTGGGTTTCACATGGAGTTTCATTACCAGGGCGGTCAGTTCAGCTTCGCTAAGTGGCTCCTTCAGGTATTCGCGCACCTGAAATTCCATCTTTTTCTCAGTGGCATATAGCAAACCAGCCCTGCTCTTTTTGCATCGGGGATTGTGATAGATGGTGTACATATTGATCTCTTAATAGTTAGTCATCCAATTCTTCTTCTTCCTCCTGGACCTTGTTTACCGTATCGGCATCCAGCACAAACATGCCGCGTCCATGCGTGGCAACGATGATCAGGTTTTCACGCGGATGGATGGCAAGGTCATGTACATAAGTACAGGGAAGGTCGCCCAGGACCTCCCAGCTCTCCCCGGCATCTTTGGAAACATAGACCCCCACATCGGTTCCCAGGTAAAGAATATCCTTTTCATCCGGATCTTCCCGTATCACATTGACCGGTCCGGCCGGAACATTGGCTGATATATCTTCCCAGGTGCTTCCAAAATCGGTGGAGCGCCAGATATAAACTGCAGCATCATCATCCCTGCGCCCGGTCTGGGTCACATAAACGGTACCGAAATCGTATTTGGAGGCCACAATCCGGGAAATCCACCTTACAGGTAGAGGATCTTTACGGATATCTTCCCAGTTCTTTCCACCATCACGGGTACTCCAGAGGCGGCCGTCGTCCGTGCCAACATAAAGCAGTTTTGAGTTGAACTTTGATTCTTCCAGGGCGGTGATGGTTTGATAGGAAATATCACCCTGTTTTTCCGGATCGTTGTACGTAAGGTCCGGACTAATCTGTTCCCAGGTTCCGCCTTGATCAGTGGACTTAAGAACATATTGAATCCCGTGATAGACAATATCCGGATTGTGGTTGGACAAGAGGGTGGGGGCCATCCACTGTCCCCTGAATTCAGGCTCATCAGGGAAGGTTGTTGGCAATACCCACTCCATATCATCGGGATAGCCTTCCACGGTAGCTTTAGCCAGTTTGCCGTAAAATAGGGAAGCGTAGATGGAGCTGTTGTCCCGCGGATCCACCACATGGGTACTTCCTTCGGCTCCCAGGGTATATTCCCATTCTGTAGATCTAATCTTATCCTTTCCCCTGGAGAGGTCCACCTCGGAATAGAAGCTGTGGTGGTCCTGTACAGAGCCAAATACCCTGAAGGGTTCGCTGTTATCAAATTCCACATTATAGAATTGAGCCAGTGGAAGTTCTTCGATCAGGTTTCTCCAGTTTTCGCCCTTGTCGTAGGAGACCGAGATGCCTCCGTCATGGGCAGCCAGGATGTAATTGGAGTTATCGGGATCAATCCACATACCGTGCTGGTCGGCATGGATCTTTCGCTTGATGGGTTCAAATGTAGCCCCTCCATCGGCGGAGGTATTGATCCAGAGACCCAGGGTATAAACCCGGTTCTCGTCATTGGGGTCTACGCGCATCTGGGCAAATACCCATCCATAGGTACCCGAGTGCCCCGACATATATTTTTTTGTTTCCTCGTTTAGACCGCTCACCTGTTTCCAGCTTTCTCCGGCATCGTCCGAGCGGTAGAGCGTAGCTCCTTTGATCACATCTTCTTTGGGTCGTCCATAGGAGTCCAATTCCCCTTCTTCAGCTTTGAAGGCGACTTCATAATCATCCACAAAGGCATAGACCACATCGGGATTGGAACGTGCCACATCGATCCCCGTGCGACCCATATATTTGGACTCAGGCAGCCCATCGCTCAGCTGTTTCCAGTTCTTTCCGCCGTTGGTAGTTTTCCAGATGCCATTATCCTTGTGGGTTTCATAGGTGCGGGGATCGTTCCACTTCAGACGGGTACGTTGCCAGGTGGTGGCATAGAGAACCTCCGGATCGCGTGGGTCCATGACCAGGTCATTAACCCCGCTCTCAGGACCTTTATATAATATCTTCTCCCAGCTTTCTCCTCCATCAGTCGTCTTATAGAGACCCCGCTCCTTGTTCTGGGTCCATTCGTGACCCGAAGCGGCCACATAGACAATATCGGGATTCTCCGGGTGGACCAGGATACGGGAGATGGTGAAGGTTTCTTCGAGTCCCATATGCGTCCAGCTTTCGCCTCCATCGCTAGTCTTCCAAACCCCGCATCCGGGATTTGAGGAACGAAAAATATTGGCCTCTCCGCTTCCCACCCAAACGATTTCAGGATTGGAGGGTGCAACGGCCAGGTCGCCAATGGTGGAAGTACCCTGGTGTTCAAATACCGGTTCGAAGCTTACTCCTTCGTTGATGCTTTTCCAGACCCCGCTGGAGGCTGTGGCTACCCAGATGGTGTAGTTTTGCCCCTTGGGACCCACTGCCTCCACATCGGTACAACGCCCGCTAATGTTGGTAGGTCCGATGAACTGCCAGTGTAGATCCTTGAAGGTGGAGCTTTCACGCATATCTTCATGACTTTGATACATTTGCAGTTTCTCTTTGCCGCTTTCTATGGGGGATTTTACTTGCGCATTGAGTCCAAATCCGGACAAAAACATAATGCTGGCCAGCAGGCAGGGAAGGAGATTTTTCGTTTTCATGGTTTCAGGGATCAGTTTCCAATCTTAAAAATAGCTAAGTTTTTGTTAATTTGCCCCAAATCCTTTTTTATGCAGATTCTTATTGTTGAGGATGAGGCTTCATTAATGGAGTCAATGGTCTCTTATCTGGAGCTCGAGGGATTCAGATGCGAGAAGGCTGCAGATTACCACACAGCTGTCTGCGTGCTTGATAAGCATGACTATATCTGTATGCTGATCGATTTAAATCTGCCAGGAGGGGATGGACTGGAGCTGGTAAAGCTTGCCAAAGAGAATCAGTCGGAATCGGGAATCATAATTATATCGGCAAGAAATACCATTGAGCAACGCGTGGAAGGTCTTGAGGCAGGAGCAGATGATTACCTGGTAAAACCTTTCCACCTCTCTGAGCTGGTGGCCAGGGTGCATTCTGTAGCCCGACGTACCCGCATGAAGGGGGGCGAGGTACTTAGCTTTGGAGCAATCAACGTCCATCCGGAGGAACATACCTGTTTTGTAAATCAGAAGCAGATTGATCTGACCCGGAAGGAACTGGATATGCTTATGTTCCTGATGGCAAATCGCAATCGGGTGGTTACCAAGGAAAGCATTGCCGACTACCTTTGGGGGGAGTATGGAGGAGGATATGGATCCTACGATTTCGTCTATACACACCTGAAAAATCTTAGACGAAAACTTCAGGATGCCGGTTGTCCCGATTATGTGCAAAATATTTATGGTATCGGATATAAATTTTCCCTCGATAAGAGCCCATGAAACTGTTAACTAAGTCGTCACTGCTGATCGCTACACTCTCCCTGTTCCTGTTTTTTTTCATGGGGATCATTTTCTTTCAGGTGCTTAAAAATATGAGTATATCGGACCTGAACAGGGAGCTGGGTGATATGAAGGAACTGGTGGTGGATTATCTGGATGATGATATGGCTTATGAGGTCGAGGCACTTCCCGGGATCGATTCTCTGACCATTAAGGCGGTGGTGAGTCCTGAACGAGTCGAAGAGACTTTTGGGGATACCCTGATGTATGATAGCAGGGAAGACCAGTTTAAAACCTACCGCTACATCCAGTTTATGACCGATATCGAGGAGGAAGTATTCCTGATAAAAATCTACAAATCCACCACTCCAACAGATCAACTGGTGGAACGGGTTACGCTGATGATGACCCTTATGGTGATCCTTTTTCTAGCGGGAATATTTATTCTTAACAGATTCATATTTGCCTCTTTGTGGAAAGGTTTTTTTGAAGCGATTGAAAAATTAAAGCAATTCGAAACAAGCAAGGAACCTGTAATTTTGGGAGAGCAGGATATAGAAGAATTTGAAGAACTGAAGCAAGTACTTGAGGTAATGACCCGACGCCTGGCAAAGGACTATAAAGAGCTGAAGGAGTATACCGATCATACCACGCATGAACTCCAAACTCCCCTTGCCGTAATCAAGTCCAAAACAGAACTTTTAATACAGTCGGAAAATCTGGGTGCGAGTGAGATGAAATGCCTGCAGGCAATCAATACCAGTGTTAATCAGTTATCCAGACTCAACTCAACATTGACTTTGATTACACGAATCGAAAACAGGCAATTCACCGAAAAAGAGAAGATTAAACTGACTGAATTACTGGACAGGCACCTGGAACTATTGGACGAACACATAGACCTGAGAAAAATCAAGGTGGAAAAGCGCTACCGGGATGAGGGAATGGAACTGCTCATGGATCAGGGACTGGCCGATTTGCTGATTGGCAACCTCCTGAAAAATGCCATCGTACATAACATAGAGGGGGGTGCCATTGTTCTGGAAACCCGGCCCGGCAGCCTGCTTATTAAAAATGACGGCCCTCCTCTGGAATTTGACCAGGAGGAACTGTTTACACGCTTTGTCAGGGACATCAGGCGGAGCGGTAATTTTGGTTTGGGACTATCACTGGTGAAAAAAGTGTGTGATCACTACGATTTTATTATTGAATATACATTTGATAATCAGCAACATATGTTTAAAGTGACCTTTCCGGATTAATTTCTTCAGAATTTCTTCAGATTCTTGTTTTATGTTTGTTTAGAAGTTATCAAGGCAATGATAACAACATAGCTAAATTGGAAATAAAAGAACCATCTGGGGGGAAAACGGGTGGTTTTTTTATATTTACAGCTGTCATGATCTACTCATTTGCTTTCAAGATCCATATTGTGATCAGTACGATTACCCTGCTGGCCGGCATCGCAACCATCGCAATGTCTGTTCAGGGCTTAATCAGCAAGCGTGAATACGGCAGGGGTGATTCCGGGATCTCTATTGCCTTCAACGTAGCACTCTACTTCCAGTTGATTCTGGGATCCTTAATCTATTACCTGCTTCGAACATCCCTGGAAGGACCTATGTGGGAGGTGCCCGATACTCAGAATGATGCTTCATTGAGATTCTGGGCCATAGAACATATTGCACTCATGATCTTTGCATTGTTCCTGACTCAGTTGGGCCGGGCCTTTATTAAAAAATCCAAAGGAACCTTCAGAAAATTCAGAGCATCTCTATTTTATTTCGGAGCTTCGCTGTTACTGATCCTTTTCTCGATGACGATGGCACTTACCCGTTAAGCTCAAATTTCACAGTCAGCTCAGATTGGCTTTTACGTGTTCAATCATCCAATCCACAATCTTTTCAAAATCGTAATCAGGTAAACCGTTTTCCCACTGTTCCAGTGAATAGATCCCCGTGAAGCCTCCTTTTTCCATGATCCTTATACAGCGGTCGAAGTCAAATCCGGTATGTTCGTAGTTCTCATCATATCCATGGGTTTTGGCTGATACCAAACGGACATAGGGAGCAATCATCTCCAGGGCCTCGAACATATCGATGGGTTCGGGATAATTTCCGAAATCGGCCAGCAGACCAAAATGATCCTTTCCAACTTCCTGAGCCACCCTCAAATGATTTTCAGGTACCGACATCAGGTCGTAGTGATTCTCGGAAAGCAGGGTAATACCCTTGGACTTTGCATATTTCACCAGTTCCTTCGTGGATTTGATTCCTTCCTCCAGGGAATGCTGCATAAAGCTGCCCCTTACCATTTTGCTTCCCAATGCTGCTCCAACATCGATCCATTCTTTGATGTCCTGGACGGCCAGAGCAGAGTTACCTTTCTCCGGGTTGGACATGTCCTTGCCCGGTGTGTCCACCTGGATATTGATTAGTGAACATCGGTTTTTATCCAGAGTCGTTTTCAGGTCCTTAAGGTAGGAAGGTGACCTTGACTCGAAATGTTCCGACCAGAATTCTGGCTGGTAGATTCCGAAACGGTCCCGGAAAAACTCGGGTATTTTTTCCAGGGAGAGTATATCGCCACTGGCATCTGGGTTGGTACTGAGGAAATGGGTCCGGAAGGTGACAGTGGTTAGACCGATCCTAGCCATGGGATCTTTACCGCTGCAGGCGGTAAAAAAGGAAGGAGCTGCAAGTATGGCACCTGCAGCTGCTCCCGATCTTTGAATAAAATGACGTCTTTTCATGGTATGTTTTAGCGAAGTGAGGCCTTACTCAGTACATGCTCGGGAATCTCCACATCAAATTTAATCTCATCCACGATAAATTCGGTCCCGGCTCCCTGTTTCAGCATATCTTTGAAGGTGATCTTCCCGGGATACCAGCGTGAACCATGTTTGGTGATGTTGGTTAACTCTGTTTTTTTCAAAAGCTTACCACTTTTTGCATAAAGTTCTTCTTTAAGGGGAATATAACGTGATTTATCCACCCAGAGTTTTCGCATCTGGTAGGCCACATCTTCCGTAATTGCGGTCATCTCCACTATCCAGCAGTCTGTTTCACCAATGATTTCTGATTCTACCACCACTGCAGTGTATACATCACTCAGTTTCTGGTCTTCCATCATATCCTCGTATGAGAGGTCAGAGCCCATGACCGACTGCCTGAGCATATGCCCTGATATTTGTATAGTGCGATCAGTGGAAGGGGAGAAGATCCAGAGTTTGTCCTCCAGTTTTAACATCTTAGTTCCTTTCTCACGGGCAGGAGCCAGGTATTCGGTCAAGGCATCTGTGCCTTGCGACCAGCTTTCGGACTCTACTGTCCTGGAGCTTCGCGGACCATGAATGACCATCTTGGATTTCACGTACCTGGTATCGGAAGACATGTTTGCGTCTATCTTATCCAGGATTTCCTTGCCTGAAGGTTGTGCCCATAATACGCTTGTAAATAAAAGCATTATGGCTGTTATCTGTACTGTATATTTAATATGTATCATGCCTGTAATTCTTTAAAAAGTTGTGCGGTTTTTCTTTTGAAAATACCGATGCCAGCAAGGGCTGTGCCCAGGGTTGTGGCAAATATTCCCGGGATGAAACCGATGTAGTATGCATCCGGAGTAATCTTGGCCTTCATAACTCCCTGCATCATCATGGTGGAGTTTTGCATCATGCTCCCAATGTCTATGCCCTTGGTTAAAAGAGATGCAAAAAAGAGGCCAAATGCGGTCCCTATAACGGAGCCTGCAAATCCGATAAAGAGTGACTCGGTTATCAGACTGCGATAGATATGACGCTTTTCTTCCCCGATGGCTATTCGCAGTCCCATTTCTCCATAGCGCCGAAGTCCGCCAAGCAAGCCGGAATTCCAAAGAACTATGGCCATGGCTACTAAGAAAATGCCAATGATAATACTTTTAAAGTAATCCACCATGTCCAGGTACATGGTCATGGTTCCCTGCTCCCTGAGAGTGAGCATCACCGGAGAGAATTCATCTTCGCTGCTATACTTTTCATTGAATGAACCCACCACGGCGTCGGCCTGAAGCTCATCGTATTCCCCCCCAGGATCTCCCCTGTGGCATCCTGCATATCCAAAGCCATGCGGATACTATTAATATCGGCTACCATCCCTCCCCGGTCCAGGGCAGCGGCCCCGAATTTAACGGTCCCCGAGACAGTAAAGTTGGTGATGGACATGGCACCGTACATGGTGGTGCCTATAAGGGTTACTGGGTCGCCTGGTTCAAGCTCCAGTTTGGTGGCGAATTCATCACTCAGCAGAATCTCTTCCGGAGCCTGTATCATGCGGCCCCTGACAAGAGATTTTTCGAGGTTCAGTCTTTCTGCTTCCTTGCTGTCAGGAGAGAGCAGGTCTACAGCCATTCCTCCTCCGGGACCCTGGGCCCTGGTCTCACCATTCTCATCCGGTGCGTCCACAAGTCCCCCGAAGTTAATCCTTTCGACCCATTCCATATCCGGGTAATCGACCGACAGATTCTGAAGGATCTGCTCGGTGCCCAGCAGGGCCAGATCGTTGGGTTGCTGATCCACATTCTCATTGTAGGCCTTACTCATGACCTTGACGTGACCTGTGGCAAACTTTGCATTAAAAACAATCATATCGCCCAGCACGCCGGTTACCCAGCATTGCATAAGGACCACCAGTGTGACCCCGATGGCCACCACTAAGATGGGCATCAGGCTCCTGGAGCGGTCTCTGAACAATCCTTTTATATAAAATCGTAACATGGTTTTTATTTTTATGATTATATAATCTTGCCCCGTATGGCATCATTGGGATTCATCTTACTGATCTTCCGGGATGGCATATAAGAGACAATGGTTGTGGCGATCATCACCAGAAAAATGGTTCCAATGATCAGGGCCAGGCTGTAGTATGGATACATATGTTCAGCAGCAGCCATTCCAAAATCATCAGTACCCTCCGGCATTTTTATCCCGGATTTGGTCGTCCAAAGGAGCAAGGGGAAGCCATAGACAGCACCAAGCACCACGGCGAGAATGGCATGCATTCCTCCTTCTACGGTGAAGATTCCCACTACCTGCTTTCGGGTCATCCCCATGGCAATATAGGTGCCGATTTCACGCTGGCGACGAAAAATGGAAAGAACCTGGGTATCGAATATGGCCAGAAGGGCCAGGGCCAGAATAATGAGATAGAACACTGAACCTCCCACTGTCTTTGTCTTGATCATTTCTTCCAGGGCCTTGAATAGGAAATCATGGCCCTTGAACTCCCATCCGGAAATAGTGCTTCCTTCCACTGGACTTTTATCAACCACTACCATGGAGGCTTCTCCCGGCATGCCGGTAATTTTCTGCAAAGTAGTCAGCGGAATCCAGACCTGTCCCTGGTCCACAGCGGGGACGGCTGTCTTAAAGATCCCTGCGATTTTTACATCTGTGGCATCAAAGGTACCATGTACATCCCGCCACCTGATCAGGAGGTAATCCCCAACTTCCAGTCCAGCTGATTTAGCAAGGCGGGTTCCCACAATGGCTGTTATCTCCTTCGAATCGGGATCCAGCAGGTCGGTAGGTAGAGAGAGAATTTTCTGTCGGGTATCGATTCCCTTCAGCAGGGCGCCCATCATCCTTCCTTCGGGATAGATGGTGGCCTGGGTGATCAGGATCGGAACGGCCTTGCCTTCTGAAGCTCTGGCTTCCAGTTCTACTGGAACCGGGGCATGGGCGTCAGTCAGTGTCATGGCATCATAGGGGTCATACTCTTCCTGCCAGTATTGTCCCTCTGCTACTTCCCAGGCAATGGTTTCAATCCGGGCCTGCCGATCCCAACCCTGGTAGAGTCCGTTCATATAGATGATCAACACATAGGCCAGGGAGAGGACAAAGACAATTAGCAGTGTCCGCAATCCTGCACCTACGAGGTTTTTATATGCTAGTTTTAATGCGATCATGGCTCAAAGATTATTTCTTGATATTTTCATCTGAAACCACTTT
>RCNF010004887.1_pt1 | contig 10327 bp, 6 predicted proteins | sample 2041311 | NCBI WGS metagenome assembly RCNF01 (sample SAMN09708228, study PRJNA481090) | Marine sediment metagenome, whole genome shotgun sequencing project. | biome: marine sediment; feature: ocean; material: sediment; isolation source: Sewage treatment plant 2 marine sediment (STP2) ... | reverse complement strand
ATACGCATTTTGAGCCCTTTCAGGTCATCGACAGAGTTGATTTCCTTGCGAAACCAGCCGCCCATCTGCGAGCCGGTATTGCCGCACATGAGTCCTTTGATGCCAAATTCAGCACCCAGTTCATCCCATAATTCCTGGCCTCCGCCGAAGCGAATCCAGGCGTTAAATTCGTTGACGGTTAAACCAAAAGGAACCGAACAGAAAAAAGGCCAACCCGGGTGCTTGCCTTTCCAATAGTATTCGGCGGCATGATAGATCTGCGCATTGCCCGAGGCAACCTCGTCGAAGGAATCAAATGCCTTTACCCGTTCACCAGAGGCAAAATAGTTCACTTTCATACGGCCATTGGTCATGTCGGACAATCGCTTGGCAAACCGTTGCGCGCCAGTACCCAGACCCGGAAAATCTCGACCCCACGTAGAAACCATGGTAATTTCTATGGTCTTTTGTGCATGTACGGCAGGAGCGCCTGCAATCACGGCTCCAGCAGCAATGGCCCCAGCACCAGCTTTTTTAATAAATTCTCGTCTTTTCATAGTATTCCTCCTAATGTTTGGTTGATAGAGCAACGGATTCACTGCAGAACTTCAATCTAACAGGGGAATTTCCAAGTTACCATCTTGACAGCAACCCAAAGCGTTTCTTCCTAATTTTAGAAAACACAGACATAGCGATTTATTCAGCAAATTTTATGGGTGGCCTAGTGCCAAAATGTAGTTAATTAAATAATTTAAAAGCTTATAGAACACAAGCCCAGAAGAAATATACTATTAGAATTAAGTGGGTCTTCCTGCGCCGACTTTCCCGGCGTTGGATATAAATAGGTAAAGGCTTCAACTCGTTACAATATATGCGTCCCAATGTCAATAAGCAGAAAAAGTGAATCGGCTTCAGTTCGCGTCATCACCAGCCTGAGGACGGTTGCCGGATCAGGGTCGCAAAAGGACTTTTCCTTGATAAAGATTCAGCGAACCGTTATGAATATACGCTCAATCGGTAAGCTGAACAAAGGGGAGGCAATGGCGGGAACTCTATACTGGGCGGACAGCTATGTGCAGAAACGATGCACGGCCGAAGATGCCATCGGGCATATCCGGCCCGGTCAGCGGGTGTTTATCGGCTCGTCCTGCGGGGAGCCCCAGCATCTGGTAAAAACCCTGGCCGAAGCGACCACATGGTTCACCGATCTGGAGATCGTGCGGCTCATGTCCCTGGAAACCGCCCCGCTCTCGCTGATCGCCAGTCGCTCTCGGGGCCAGCGCCTGAACATCCGCTCCTTTTACATGGGGTCGGCCAAATCCAGGCACCTGGCCGAACAAGCCCGTTTTCTGACCCCGCTGAATCTGTCGGCCGTTCCCCGGCTGTTCAAAAGCCGGCGCCTGCCGGTCCACGTGGCCCTGATCCAGGCGACACCTCCCGACGATTTCGGCTGGATGAGCCTGGGGGTTTCCGTGGATATTACCCTGGCGGCGGCCACCTCCGCGGATCTGACCATCGTCCAGGTGAATCCGGAAATGCCCCGGGTGCTGGGCCGCAGCTTCATTCACGTCAACGATGTCCAACTGGTGGTTGAAAAGCAAGAGCCCATCCTGACCCTGCCAACCGTCCCCGAATCCGAAGCAGCCAACACGATATCCCGGCTGATTGCCAGGCTCATCGAGGATGGCTCCACGCTTCAAATCAGCCCGGGTACGGCTCCCCAGGCAACCTTGATGACGCTTTCGGACAAAAACGACCTGGGCATTCACACTCAGTTTATGACCAACGAAATGATGCACCTTTTTGCCCGGGGAGTGATCACCAATCGCCGCAAAGGATTGAACAACGGGAAAATGGTGGCCAGCAGCGCCATCGGATCGCCCAATCTTTACGAATTCATCAACGACAACCCGGCCATTGAATTTCACCCGTCAGATGTGGTCAACTCGCCGGCGGTCATCGCCGCCCACAACAAGATGGTCTCTCTGTCCGTCGCCATGGCCATGGACCTGACCGGCCAGGTGGCCGCCGACGCCCTGGAGCTCAACAACTTTTCCGGTGTCACCGGCATGCTCGATTTCATTCGGGGGGCCTTTCAGTCCGAGGGGGGACGCAGCATCATCATGCTTCCGGCCACCGCCGTGGGTGGGGAAAAAAGCCGCATCGTTCCCGTGCTGGGTGACACCGCCGTCGTGGTGCCCCGGGCCGACGTACACTACGTGGCCACCGAATTCGGTGTCGTGAACCTGTTCGGCAAAAGCCTCCAGGAGCGGGCCATGGCCATGATCAGCATCGCCCACCCGGATTTTCGGGATGAACTGTTGCACCAGGCCAAGCGGTTGAACCTGATCGGCGCCGAACGAAAAATGAAGGGCTCCCTGCACGGCGTATATCCTCTCCGCCTGGAAGAAACGCTTGAGATGGAGGGCCAAGCGATAACCATCCGCCCGGCCAAACCGGTTGACGAACGGCGGATCCAGGAACATTTTTACACCCTGGACAAAGACGATATCGTCTCACGCTTTTTTCACGAGAAGACCAGTTTCGTCAGCGACGATGTGGGAGCCATCTCCCAGGTCGACTACATCAAAAACCTCACCATTCTGGCGGTGGTCGGAGAGTTCGGCTTCGGCAAGGTAGTGGGCATCGGCGAGTACCTGCTGGATCCGTCCTGCAACCTGGCTGAGGTCGCCTTCTCAGTCAGCGGCGCCTGGCAGGGCAAGGGGCTTGGCAAGCGGTTGATGAAAAAGCTCTTTGAAGGGGCGCGGGACAACGGCATCGCCGGCTTTACCGCGTATACGGCACCTGACAACCAAGGCATGATCAGCCTGTTCAACAGCCTGCCGATGCATGTGTTCACCGCCATGGAAGACGGCATGGCAGCCTTGAGTTGCCGGTTTGACGATATGAAAACCAATTGAGGAATTGGCGGATAAAAAAATTAATCAAGACAGCATTCCTTCAATTCCTGATATGGAAACAACAAATTGCAAGCACCAAATGTCAAATAAGACCAAAAACCACCAGTGGTTTGGAATTTTGAATTTTGGTCATTGTGATTTGTTTGTCATTTGGTTTTTGGTCATTGTGATTTATTGACCATTGCTCTTTTGATATAAAAAACAATAAGCTATTTAGTAACGACACTAAATTTAAGGATGATATAAATGACCACCCATACCATTAAATTCCTCCCCCACAACCGGGAAATCAAAGTGAATGAAGGTGAAAATCTGATCCGGGCAGCCATGGAAGCAGGGGTGCATATCAACGCCTCCTGCGGCGGGGAGGGCCTCTGCGGCAAATGCCGGGTCATCGTGGAAGCGGGCGAGGTGGAAGGGGGACTGAGCGATCAGTTAAGCCCGGCCGACCTGGAAAAGGGGTACCGCCTGGCCTGCCGGTCGACGATTACCGGGGATGTGGTGGTGCGTGTGCCGGTCGAATCGGCCGTCGATGCCAGCGTGCTCAGCCAGCGCTATGTCCCTCGGCGCACGGCCACCATCCAGCAGATGGACCTCAACGATTTGAAGGAACAGGGGCTGTTCCTGCCGCCGGTGGAGAAAGTCTACATTGAACTGCCCGAACCAAACAATCAGGATCACCTGCCCGATGTCACTCGATTGGTCAGCCACCTGAAGCTTCATCACGACGAGCACCGCCTGACGGTGAGCCTGCCGGTCATCCGCAAGCTTCCCGACGTGCTGCGCGAGGACGGGTTCCGGGTTACCGCCACCCTTGCCCGGCCGGTGATGAACAGCGGCAAAACCGAAATCATCAACGTCCAGCCCGGAGACACCACCGACCGCAACTATGCTATCGCCATGGATATCGGCACCACTACCATCTACGGCCAGCTCATCGACCTGAAGAGTGGGGAGATCCTGTCCGAACATGGCGAGTTCAACGGCCAGATCAGCTACGGCGAGGATGTGATCAGCCGGATAGTATTTGCCGAAAAAGAGGATGGGCTGGATCGCCTGCACAAGGTGGTGGCGCAAACCATCAATACCATCATCGGCAAGATCGTTCGCCGCGCCAAGGTGGATCCGGACGATATCGCCGCCATCACCCTGGCTGGCAACACCACCATGACCCAGCTGCTGCTCAAGGTCAATCCCCGCTACATCCGCCGCTCCCCTTACGTGCCGGCGTCCACACTCTACCCGCCCATCCGGGCGGTGGATATCGGCCTGGATCTGCGGGATCACGTCACGGCCCTGGTCTATCCGGCCGTTTCCAGCTACGTGGGCGGTGATATCGTGGCAGGGGTCATGGGGTCGGGGATGTATCTGGACGATCGGCTGACCCTTTTCATGGATATCGGCACCAATGCGGAGATCGTCATCGGCAACCGGGACTGGCTGGCCTGCGCCGCCTGCAGCGCCGGACCGGCCTTTGAAGGCGGAGGCATTAAATTCGGTATGCGGGCGGCCAAGGGCGCCATCGAAGACTTCTCACTGGATCCGGCCACCTGGGAGCCCATGCTCATGACCATCGGCAATTTGCGCCCCAAGGGCATCTGCGGGTCCGGGCTGATCATCATGACCGCCGTCATGTTCGAACTGGGCCTGATCAACAACCTGGGCAAGTTCAACAGGGAACTCTCCACGAACCGCATTCGAAAAGACAACGGGGTGTGGGAATATGTGCTGGCCTGGGCCGGCGAGACCCAGATCGACCGGGACATCGCCCTTACCGAAATCGACATCGAAAACCTGATCCGGGCCAAGGGGGCCATCTTCAGCGGCTGCATGACCCTTTTAACCGAGGTGGGCATGGGCATGCAGGACATCGACCGCATCATCCTGGCCGGCGGATTCGGCAGTTACGTGGACCTGGAAAAGGCCATCACCATCGGGCTGCTGCCGGAGATCGATGCGGACAAGGTCACCTTTATCGGCAACAGCTCCCTCCTGGGAGCCAAGATGAGCAGCTTGACCAACCGGATCCGCAGGGATGTGGTGGAGGCGACCCGCAGCATGACCAATTTCGAGCTGTCGGAAACCCCATCCTACATGGATAATTATGTGGCAGCCCTGTTTCTGCCACACACGGACATCAACCAGTTTCCCCGGCTCAAGGAGCGCATGGCCCGGCGGCGGCAACCGTCCTGACCGGAATCAGGCGGATGCGCATATGGTCATAACTATATAGGATAACAGCGGTTCCACCGGTAGGTATTTTAATGGCCGTCGATTCCCGTTTCGCACTGAAGGCAATATAGTAAGAATTGGGATTTAATCCCACTCCTCTATTGACAAATAAACCATTCAACCTATAAGAGTAATCCTTGGTTTTCCGCCTTTGGGAAGCGGGAGGCCATCTCGGCCCCAGTGGCCCTTTCGCAACAAATCAAAATCCGTTTTTCCGGCTGACAAATTAGTCATCATTGGCGTACCAGAGGGCTGTTTTGACGATGCTGTGCTGCATGAAAAAGAAAACGATCCATCACCCTGACCTCAACCCTATCCTATACCCGCCTATCCGCATCCACGGCTTTTTATCTACCGTTGTAGATACTATATATAAAAAATACTTAAACGAAAGGGGGCCTGAGTTTTTCATTTTGTGACCGGGGTTCTACCCTGCCACTCGAAAAATGAACAACCGCATTGCTGTAGCAAACCTCAATCATTAACCGGTAGCTGATAAGGAGGTAACTTTGAGTTTCGAATTCTACAAGGAATCCTATGCAGGTGCGATAAAGGCGATCTCCATCGGTAAAGGCGACAAAGCCATTACCGTCGGAGGCGAAACCTGCTACCCACTCTATCAGTTTGAGGGGGAAATGCCCCACAAACCGAAAGTCGCCATGGAGATCTGGGACATGGCACCCGAAGAGTGGCCGGCCGCGGCAATGGAGCCTTTTAAGGACGTGGTCTCGGACCCGGCCGCATGGGCAAAAAAATGCGTTGAGGAATACGGCGCCGAGATTATCGTACTTCAACTCAAGAGCACCGACCCCAACGGCGCCGACGCCAGCCCGGCGGATGCATCCGCCACAGTCAAAAAGGTGCTGGGCGCCATCGACGTTCCCCTGGTGGTCTGGGGCATCGCCAACCACGAAAAGGACGAAGCGGTCTTCAAGCAGATCGCCGAAGACTGCCAGGATGTGCAGCTGACCCTCGGTCCGGTGGAAGACAAGAACCACAAGGGCATCGGCGCCGCTGCCATGGGCTACGGCCACGCCATCATCAGTTCGTCTCCCATCGACGTCAACCTGGCCAAACAGGTTAACATCCTGCTGGAAAACCTGGGCATGCCCATGGATCGGGTGATCATCGACCCCACCACCGGCGGTCTGGGCTACGGCCTGGAGTACAGCTACTCGGTCATGGAACGCCTCAGAATGGCCGCCATGGCCCAGGGCGACGACAAACTGCAGATGCCCATCATCAACAACCTGGGCAATGAAATCTGGAAGTGCAAGGAAGCCAAGATGGGCGTGGACGAAGCCCCGACCCTGGGTGATCCGGAAAAACGCGGCATCCTCATGGAGGCCGTGGGAGCTGTGACCTACCTCATGGCCGGATCCGACATCCTGATCATGCGCCACCCCGAAGCCATCCGGCTGGTCAAGGCATTCATCGACATCGCCATGGATGGTGGCAGCGCCGCCGATATCGCCCCCATCGCCAAACGGCTGGAAGGCGTCTCCGTGGATCTGGCCGCCCTGGCACCGGCACCGGACCTGACCATCGAAGAAGAAAAGAAAGCCGCTCCGGCCAAGGCTGCCGCCAAACCGGCTGCCAAGCCTGCCGCACCGTCCGCTGCCCCAACCACACCTGCTGCACCTGCGGAAGCTGCTGCAGCACCTGTTCGTGAAATCGATAAAGTGGCCACCGCCCTCGGACTCGATCTCGACAAACTGTTGGCGGCGAAAAGTTGTTCCAGGGATGATATTGAACACACGGCCCAGCAGCACAATCTGACGTTGGAACAAACCCTTAAGAAGTTGGGAGGTATTTAATCATGGCTATAGATCTGTTTGCAGACGAGCCCAAAGATCTCTTCGCTTCCGAAGAAACCGGGCCGTCAAAAGAAGAACTGGAAGCTAAGGCTAAAGCAAAGGCCGAGGCTGACGCCAAGGCCAAAAGGCCGACGCCAAGGCCAAAGCAGAGGCTGACGCCAAGGCCCAAGCCGACGCCGACGCCAAAGCCAAGGCGGAAAAGGAAGCCGACGCCCAGGCAGCCGCTGCAAGAGACGCCGACGAAGACGCCCTGCGCCAGAAGCGTGCCGCCGAACGCGAAAAGATGGCCGCCCAACGCGCCGCTACCAATGCGGACAAAGTTGTCCCCATGACGGCCGCCGCCGAGCAAAAATCAGAGCCGGAAAAGATTCTCGACCGACTCAACTGGGCACATCGACGCGTCGCGCTTTACTAAGGTATTGAAACGTTAACTCTTGCCGAAATCAATACGAGGAGGAACCTCTAATGGCAGAAATCAAAAAAACAGTCGCAAAAGCAGCGGCAGCGAAGGCCCCCAAACTGGCCGACCCCGTCGCCTCATCCATCGACGTTGGAACGCAGGAAATGATCGCCCGGGCCCAGAAGTTGGGTATCGATACGGTTTTTGACCGTGCCGTCCAGATGAAACCCTGCGCCATCGGCATGCAGGGCATCTGTTGTAAAAACTGCGCCATGGGCCCCTGTCGCCTGCCCCTGCCCAAAGGCGGCATCCAAGGTGAAGATACCCGCAAGGGACTGTGCGGCGCCACGGCCAACACCATTGCGGCCCGTAACTTCATCCGCATGATCGCCGGCGGTGCAGCTGCGCATTCCGACCACGGCCGCGGTGTGGCCGAGGTGTTCCTGAGCGTGGCCCGTAAAGAGACCGGCGCCTACAAGATCAAAGACCCCAACAAACTGCTGCAGATCGCTCCCTTCCTGGAAGTCGCCGTCACCGTCGAAGAGGATGGTGAGGTCAAAGATCGCAATATCGACGAAATCGCTCTGGAAGTGGCCGAAAAAGCCATAAAGGAATGGGGCAAACCGGAAGGCGAGTTGCTTTACGCCAAACGCGCACCGGCGCCGCTCTATGAAAAATGGAAGAAAAACGGTGTGGTTCCGCGAAACATCGACCGCGAGATCGTCGAGATCATGCACCGTACCCACATGGGGGTGGATCAGGATTACAAAAACCTGATGAAACAGGGCACCCGTGCTTCCATTGCCGACGGTTGGGGCGGCTCCATGCTGGCCACCGACCTCCAGGACGTGCTCTTCGGCACCCCCTATCCGTTGCAGGCCGAAGCCAACCTGGGCGTCATGAAGGAAGACCACGTCAATATCATCGTCCACGGCCATGAGCCGATCCTCTCCGAGATGATCGTGGCCATGTGCCAGAAGCCGGAAATCATTGAGTACGCCAAATCCAAGGGCGCCAAGGGCATCCAGCTGGGCGGCATCTGCTGCACGGCCAACGAGCTCTTCCAGCGCCACGGCGTGCCCCAGGCCGGCACCTTCCTTCAGCAGGAGCTGGCCATCATCACCGGCGCCTGTGATGCTATGGTGGTGGACATCCAGTGTATTTTCCAGAATGTGGCCAACGTGGCCGAGTGCTTTCACACCAAACTGATCACCACCCACCCCATCGCCAAGATGGAGCAGGACAGTGTCATCCACATTGAGTTTGACGAACACCACGCCCTGGAAGATGCTGAGAAGATCGTTCGTATCGGTATCGACAACTTCCAGAACCGGGGTTCGGATGTGATGATTCCCCAGTACAAGGCCTCGGCCATCGGCGGCTTCGGGGTGGAGTCCATCCAGTATCACCTGGGCGGCACCTTCCGCGGAACCTACTACACCCTCAACGACAACATCATCAACGGCCGCATCCGCGGTATCGCCGGTGTGGTGGGCTGCAACAACGCCCGCACCCGCCACAACGAAGCCCACATCCAGGTCGTCAAGGAGCTGATCAAGAACGACGTCATCGTCCTGACCACCGGCTGCAACGGCATCGCCTGCGCCATGGAAGGGCTGCTGACCCCGGAAGCGGCCGCCGTGCACTGCGGACCCGGTCTGGCCGAGGTCTGCGAAACCGTGGGTATCCCGCCGGTCCTGCACATGGGTTCCTGCGTGGATAACAGCCGCCTGCTGCTGGCAGCCACCGAAGTGGTCAAAGCCGGCGGACTGGGCAAGGACATCTGTGACCTCCCGCTGGCCGGCAGCGCCCCGGAATGGATGAGCGAAAAGGCCATCTCCATCGGCCACTACTTCGTCGCCTCGGGTGTCTATACGGTCTTCGGACTGCACCTGCCCACCTCCGGTGCACCGGTGTTCCATGATTACATTTCCAAGGAGATGGAAAAGATGTACGGCGGCAGGTGGGACCTAGAAGCCGATCCCATCAAGCATGCCCACATGATGATCGCCCACATCGACAAGAAGCGCCAAGAACTGGGCATCGACAAGGCCAGGGAACGGGTCCTGATGGATATGGCCGACCGCCAGGCACTGGAAGGATAATTGATTTTCAACCAGATCCTCAACGAAGGAGGAATATAGCATGTCTAAATTAGTCGCATTTGCCGCCATTCAGGGTGGATACAAAGTGGTCTCCAGCGCTGAAGGCCGCTACAAAAAGGCACTTGATACGTACAACGCCGACACCAAAATCGGATTTCCCAACACCGCCTACTACCTGCCGGTAATCTACTCGCTCACCGGCATGAAGGTGGAAACCCTGGAAGACTTGAAAAAACCCCTGGCATTCGCCCGGGGCCTGCTGCCCCCGCATGTCAAGGGCAAGAATCACCTGCCCTACCTGGGTCCCCTGCTGGACGCCGGCATGGCCGCCATCTTCTCCTACGAGATCCTGGAAGCCCTGCGCATCCTGGACCAACCGGACTTCTACCATCCCGAAGAGGACCCGGACATCGATGCCGGCAAGATCTGGGTGGGCCCAGCCGACGACACCATCTTGAGAAAACGCGGCGTGGAGTTCGTGGACGGCTCGGCACCCGGTTTTGCCGCCATGGTCGGCGCCGCCCCCAATCCGGAGATCGCCAAAGAAATCGTCGAAGAGTACCAGAGAAGAAGCCTTTACATCTTCTGCGCCGCCAACCACAATGGCACCACGCTTATCGACCAGCTCCTGGAAGCCGGTGTTCAGATCGGCTGGAACACCCGTATCGTTCCCTTCGGGCCGGACATCTCCTCGGCCGTCTTCGCCCTCGGGTTCGCCAACCGCGCGGCCATGGCCTTCGGTGGCGTCAAACCCGGTGACCACCAAAAAATCCTGCACTACAACAAAGACCGCGTATTTGCCTTCGTCAACGCCCTGGGCGACATCGGCACCGAGTGGGGTGTGGCCGCTGCCGGCTGCGTCAACTGGGGTTT
>RCNF010002451.1_pt1 | contig 10327 bp, 9 predicted proteins | sample 2041311 | NCBI WGS metagenome assembly RCNF01 (sample SAMN09708228, study PRJNA481090) | Marine sediment metagenome, whole genome shotgun sequencing project. | biome: marine sediment; feature: ocean; material: sediment; isolation source: Sewage treatment plant 2 marine sediment (STP2) ... | reverse complement strand
CAATCTCGATGCGACCGCCATTTTCGACCGCAGCGAAAGCGTTGTTGATGACGTTGAGCAGGATCTGCTGGAGTCGACCCCGGTTGGTCGAGATCACTGGGGCGTCGCCATCGATCTCGACGACGACATCGATCGACCGGTACTCCGCTTCCTTGCCCATGAACCCAAGTACCTCGGTGATCGTCTCGCCGAGATCGACCGGCACCGGCTCGGTGTTGGTGTCACGGGCGAAGGTCAGCAACCGTCGAGTGATCGCGGAGCATCGGTCGACGGAGGCGTCGATCGATTCGACGATCCCTATGAGCTTTGCGTCAGCGGCGTAACGATCGCTGAATTCGAAGAGGTCTTTGATAAGGCCCGCCTTTTCCTTGAGGGTTGTTGATCTCGTGCGCGACCCCGGCGCCGAGCCGCCCGAGAGAAGCCATCTTGTTCGTGTACTCCGTCTGGTGCAATGCCGCGACGCGCTGCCTGTCCGCCCAGTGGATCTTGTTGACGAGATAGCTCGTCACGCCCAGGACCACCAGCAGGATGATCGAAATACTTGCCGCCAACAACCCGATGAGTTGGCGACGCGTCGCGCTCCACGGCTCCATCAGCGCGGCCTTCTGTTTGACGATCATGAGGATGAACGGGGTATTTGGAATGTAGGAGTAACCGACGATGAGCGGCACCCCATCCGGTGCGAGGGTCTCATAGACCCGCGTCGTTTCCGAGTACTCGGGCACCTCGAGATCGAGAGCCTCGAGCACGTCGCCGTGCCGCCGCGTGGACGTCTGGAGAATACCCTCCCGATTGATGACGAACGCATCGCCCTCGCCACTCATCTCGAGATTCGACAGGAGCTTGTCGAGCAGCGATGTCTCCAGCGAGGTCCGCAGAACATAGAAGTCACCCTCCGGCAGGTCGTGCCGGACGGCGATCACCATGTGCGGCACGTGACGGAACCCAGCGAAGACGTCGCTGATATGGGTCGAGACCTGTTGAACGTCCTCGAACCAATCCTGGTCGCTGTAGTTGAAGCCGGCGAGGTCATAGGGGCCGACATAACAGAACTGCCGTCCCGAAGAGTCGATCACGCCAAGATCGACAAATCCCGTAAAGCTCGTCTGGAGGCCCTCAAGGATCTCCCCGACCCGGGCGCAATCGTGGAGTTCAGCGGAGCTGTTGTCCTGAACAATGAAATCAAGCGCGGCCATCCGTTCCACAAGCGAGAACTCGACGGCCAGCTTGATGTTCGAGACGACCTGGGAGGTGTGGAGCAGGATCTCGGACTCGGCGGACGACTCGGTCACCCGGTAGTCAATGGCGGTCATGACGGTGAGCGGTCCAACCGAGACGATGATCATCAGCAGCGCGGTCAACTGCCACATCCGGCGCAGGTTGAGCGAGTATCGCCGTGATTCCACCGGCAGATCGGGCTTCGACCGACCTTTGAAGCGGCCCCGACGACCGGCCCGCCCATCGTTGGTGAGTGACTTCTTCATCCCGAGTGATCTTCTCCATGGGTTCGACCGCGGGCCTTTTCGTTAGCCCTCTTCAGGGTTTCGCTGAGGGCATCGATGTCCACCGGCTTCTGCAGATAAGCAAAGGCGCCGAGAGCCATGCAGGTCTCGCAATCCTCGTCGGACCCATGGCCGGTGAGAATAATGACCTCGACATGCGGATTCGTCGCCTTGACGCGACGCAAGACTTCGACCCCGTCGATCCCCGGCATTTTCAGGTCGAGAATCATGACGTCGGGCTCATCGTCCTTGACCAACTGGAGAGCCGACTCACCGTCGTAGGCAACCGCTGATCCGACGTCGCGCATCTCCAGCCGCTCGGACAGCGTCTGGACAAACTCGCGCTCGTCGTCCACCAGAAGCACTTTGGACGGGGTTTCGAAGTCGATCCTCCGATAGATGTCGGTTCGGTAGAACTCCTTGCCGACCCGGGTCTTCACCGACCGAACGCCCTCCACCGGGCCTGCGATCTCCTTGAGTTCCTCTTCGAGGCGTCCGAGCATCAACACGTGTTTGTTGATGGTGAGGGTCACGTCCCCGTCTGTACAGTCGATCTCGGCCTGGTGGCCGGCGATGGCGAGCGCCGTTTCGACCCGGGCGCCGACCAGAAAGTCCTCGACCGCCTGCCGGGACTCGGCGCTGGGCTGCACGGCATCGCTGGCGAGACTCTCGACGATGAGCTTGACGGCACCGTCGATCGTGGTCTGGTCGGTCGGCAGGACGATGTCGTAGAGGGAGGCGTCCCAAGGATCGATGTTCCCGCGGTGGTCCAGGACCCACGCGGCGAGATCCTCGTCCTGACGGCGGATCTCGGATGCGGCCTCCTTGTCGCCGATCCCTTCTGTGGTCTGCGCAGACGTGATCCGCGACGACACGTCGGCGACCAAGCAGACCCGCAGAACATGGCTCACGCAGCTCGGCACCAGGTGGGCACAGAATCCGGTGAGCGCGACCCCGTCTTGGGCCACAGTCTCCGCCACCGCGACCTTGAGATGGGCGATCGTCCGTTCTCGTTCACGTGTGAAGCTATTGAAGACCGAACGTTTCGACGAAAACGCCTTGGCGACGGCGGCCTCGGACATCTCCGAGTTCCCGGCGGCTCGAACGACCAGGTCCCGGTCGGTTACCAATTGCAGCCCTGTCTGGTCGAGAACTCCCTGAATGACATCGTCCGCGTGGCAATACGTCGCACTGACGACCGAGATGATGGACATCACGTTTCTCCTTGTCCGATCGAGCTCCCGCCGGGGAGGAGGACGCTCGACAGGGGGCACGACGGTTCGCGCCCGTTGACATGTGCATCGGCATGGACACCTCGAACTGCCCGCTCCATCGTCGGGAAGATCCGATGGCGACCGATCCTCTCGATGAGGTGTGTTCGTTCGAGTACCTGCATCACCGACTCGTTGACGCCGCTGAACGAAATCTCCACACCGGAGCTGCGAACGCGGTCCACGAGCAACGACAGCGCTTCTTCGCCGGACGCGTCGATATCACTGATGGCGTTGCTGACGATGATGATGTGCCGCAAGTCGTGCTTGGCCCGCAGCCGCTCGTTGATCTGATCTTCGAGGTAGGTTGCGTTGGCGAAGAACAGCGGTCCGTCGAAACGGACTAGATCGATATAGATGCATTCCTCCAACCCGTGAATCAGGGCGGAGCGCAGGGTGTCGTCGCCGTAGCGGGACAGACTCATGACGGTTGGCCGCATGCTCTTGTACAGAAAGACCCCCAGGGACAGGATCACACCTACCATGATGCCTCGGTCGAGGTGAGGAGCAAAGGCCAGAGTACTGAGAAAGGTCACGATCGAGATCGCTCCGTCATACCACTGAGCGTGCCATGCATGGACAAAACCGCTGACGTTGACCAGACCGATCACGGCCATCATGATCACCGCGGCGAGCACCGCCTGCGGGAGGTGGTAGAGCAGCGGCGTGAAGAAGAGCAGCACAATGACCACTGTGAGGCTGGTGATGACGCTCGACATCCCGGTGAGGGCCCCGGCCTGGAGGTTGACCGCGCTGCGGGAAAAGCTCCCCGATGTCGGGTAGCTCTGACCTACCGAACCAAAGATGTTCGCGATCCCCTGACCGATGAGTTCCTGGTTGGGGTCGATGCGCTGGCCGGTCTTGGCGGCCATTGCCTTGGCGATGGAGATCGCCTCCATAAATCCAAGGAGGGAGATGATCACCGCCGGGACGATCAGCCGCGGGATGACCCTCATGTCGATATGCGGCAGGCTCGGGGCCGGCAATCCGCTCGGGATGGCACCGACCACCGCGCCACCGCCCATGAACAACAGATGGTCGGGATCGAGGGGTTTGTTGCCGACCTTGAGACGCCAGTGCCGATCATCGGTCGTCGCCCCCGCAGGAACCAAGCTCTCTTCATAGAAACCAGCTCGGGGATCGGAGTCGGGAACCCGGGCGAACACCAGCGCGCGCAGTTCGGTACGCGATTCAGCCACCTGCTCTTTGATCTCGAACGCGTGCGCGTCAAGCAGACCCGCGAGTTGGTGGAGCGCCAAGAGATGTTCAGAAGTGGCGCCGGCGTCGTCGATGGTGGCGCCCAGGGTGAAACGCTGAATCGGTCGATTCGAATGACATCGCTGACAGAACTCGCCCGTGCCTTCGGTGATGGAGGTGGTGATCTCACTGCCCTGGGAACGGACCTCGTCGATCTTGATGCGGGCGGTGATGGCGGTGTTGAACTCGTCGACGAGCACAGCGAAACCAGGCGAGACGACAATTCCGCTCGACACCGTTTCGTCGTGCTCAAAATCGATAGCCACAGAAAGCACGGTCGTCATCACAACGGCGATGAGGACGTTGGGCAGGCGCGGGTTGAGTCTGCGCATGACCAACATGACCGCAAAAGCCAACACCGCCATCCCCAGCGACGGAAGATGAGTCCATTCAATGGCGCTCGACACCACCCTCATCACCGTCTCGTAGTGGTGCTCCCCGCTCTCCACCGAGACGCCGAAGATCTTGCTGAGCTGCGAGGTGGCGATGATGAGTGCCGCCGCATTGGTGAATCCGTTGACCACCGGGTGTGACAGAAAATTGACCACGACACCGAGCCGGAGCGCACCGAGGGCGAGCTGGAATCCCCCGACCATGAGCGCCAGCAGGATCGCATACTCGATGAAACCCTGCGAGCCCGACGCGGCGAGCGGCTCGAGGCTGGCCGAGGTCATCAACGACACGACCGCGACCGGCCCGGTAGCGAGTTGCCGGCTCGAACCGAAGAGGGCCGCGATCATGGGCGGGAGGAATGATGCGTAAAGCCCGTAGTGGGCCGGCAATCCGGCGAGCTGGGCGTAGGCCATGCTCTGCGGTATCAACACCAGAGCGACCGTTAGACCGGCGACAAGATCGATCTTGAACGGGCCCCAGCCGTAGTCCCGAAACCAGCCCGTGAATGGAAAGATACGAGTCATCAGGGCCATCGGCTACTCCCCTGGAATCTCACGAGCGACCAGCTTGCGGCAGGCGTCCAGAACATCCGGATAGATCGCACCCGGGTCATACAGACTGGAGTCCCTCAGCCGTACGAGGCCATCGACCATCGTAAAGATCAGCAGCGCCTTGTTGCGGGCGGGGAAGGCCATGATGGAACCGTCCTCCTGTCCCTTGATGATCGCCCGTTCGAAGACGCTGACAAAGCAGTCGAAAATCGCCTCGAGCTGTTTGCGGCAGTGATCGTTGACCCTCGCCAGTTCGAAAGCATCGGATCGATGGAGCAGAAGGAACAGCTCCTCTTTTTCGGCCGCGAGTTCGAGATAGAAGCGCGCCGCCTCGTCGAGCATCATGAGCCCAGAACTCACGTTCGCCCGCTCGAGGTACTCCACGAAGTCTCGGTCGAACTCCTGCCGCACGTACTCGAGGACGGCGATGAAGAGCTTCTCTTTGCTCTCGAAGTGGTAAAAGACCGTGCCCTCCGCCACGCCGGTCATCTGCGCGAGATCCGTGGTCGAGGTCTCCCTGAAGCCCCTTGTCGCGAAGGACTTGGTTGCGGCATTCAGGATGGCGGTTCGTTTCGTCATATGACCTAGCCTTCATGAATACTAACTGAGTACTCAGTCAGTATTCTAAGAACCCAAATAACCAGATGTCAAGTCATTTATCTTCATAGAAATAGGAATCATTATCAATCAGAACCCGACATGGCGCTGGACCGCGTCGACGACCCCTTGATCGATGAAGCAGCGCCGTCCGCTCCTCGTCGAGCATCGGACGATGCCGTGACAAGTCGGGTATCCTCATGGGCGGAGGCCGCCATGTCCGACACCCCGACCCGTGAAGACGCCTGGACCCTGCTCAACGACTACACCGACAATCCGAGCCTGCTCAAGCATGCGCTCTCGGTCGAAGTCGCCATGCGCGCCTATGCCGAGCATTTTGGTGAAGATGTCGAGACCTGGGGCACCATCGGTCTGATCCACGATTTCGACTACCAGCAGAACTCATCCGAGGAGACCCACCTCCACGTGGGAACCGGAATCCTCCGCGACAAGGGATGGCCCGAGGAGTGGGTCCTCGCCGTGGCGTCCCACGCCGATTACATGGGCATCCCGCGCGACACCCTCGTGGCGAAGACCCTCTTCGCGGTGGACGAACTCTCGGGATTCCTCACCGCCTGTTCCCTGGTCCGCCCCGACAAGGCCATTGCCGAGGTCAAGATCAAATCGGTGAAGAAGAAGCTTAAGGACAAGGCCTTCGCCCGCGGTGTCAACCGGGACGATGTTCGCAACGGAGCCGAGGAACTCGGAGTCGAGCTCGGCGAACACATCGAATTCGTCCGCAACGCCATGGCGACGATCTCCGATCAGCTCGAGCTTCCTCCAGCGGAGTAGCCGTCACAACCACGAAGGCACAAAGTCACAAAGATCTCACGAAGACATCGAGAGGTTGATCGGCCTATGGCCGTCCAACCTCTCGACCTTTGTGTATGACTTGGTGTCTTTGTGCCTTCGTGGTTTCTGCGATGATCGGCCTGGTCTTGAAGGCTACGCCGGTGGCTCGATGACTTCGAGCCCGCCCATGTAGGGGCGGAGAACCTCGGGGACGACAACTGAACCGTCGGCCTGCTGGTAGTTCTCGAGCACCGCAACCATGGTGCGGCCGACGGCGAGGCCGGACCCGTTGATGGTGTGAAGCAGACGCGCCCTGCCGCCCTCGCTGGGGCGGTAGCGGAGCTTGGCCCGCCGCGCCTGGAAGTCGGTGAAGCTCGAACAGGAGGAAATCTCACGATAGGCCGCCTGCCCGGGCAACCAGACCTCGAGATCGGTGGTCCGAGCGGCGGAGAAGCCGAGATCGCCGGTGCAAAGGCTGACCACCCGATACGGCAGGTCGAGGCCCTGAAGGACGGCCTCGGCGTGACCCGTGAGCTCGGTGAGGGCTTCGGCGGATCGCTCCGGATGGGTCAGCTGAACCAATTCGACCTTGTTGAACTGGTGGAGTCGGATGAGGCCGCGGACATCTTTGCCGTAGGAGCCGGCCTCGGCGCGGAAACAGGGCGTGAAAGCGCAATATTTGGCGGGCAGTTGCTCTTCGTCGAGCACCTCGCCACGGTGGAGGTTGGTGAGCTGAACCTCGGCGGTGGGTGAGAGATAGAAATCGGTGGATTCGAGATGGAAGAGATCATCGGCAAACTTGGGGAGCTGGCCGGTGCTTTCAAGGGACACGGAGTTGACCACCGCCGGCGGCAGGATCTCGGTGTAACCGTGCTTACGGGTGTGGAGATCGAGCATATAGCTCGTCAGAGCGCGTTCCAAAGCTGCACCCGCGCCTCGCAGGACGGCGAAGCGGCCGCCGGCGATGGTGACGGCGCGCTCGAAGTCGATGATTCCGAGGGACGGACCGAGATCCCAGTGGGCCTGGGGTTCGAAATCGTTTTCCGGTGGCGTGCCCCACCGGCGCTCCTCCCGGTTTGCCGATTCGTCCGCGCCCTCGGGGACGCTGTCGGCGGGGATGTTAGGAAAGGCCATTTCGAGAGCGCAGAGTTCCTCTTCGAGGCCTCTCGTCTGGTCCTCGATGGAGGAGATTTCCTCACCGATGGAGCTCATCTCCGCTTTCCTGGTTTCGGCCTCGTTCCGCTTGCCATCGCGAAAGAGCATCCCGATTTCTTTGGATCCGGAATTGCGCTTGGCTTTCAGTTCTTCGAGACGCACCAGAAGCTCGCGCCACCGCTGATCGACCTCGAGGAGTCGATCCAGCGGCGCTTCGGTTCGGCGCAGCTCGAGCATCCGCCGCACCCGTTCCGGATCGCTACGATACAAATCGCGAGAAAGCATTCGTTCCTCCGGTTGGCGATCCTACCTCAATTCACCCGAGTTGCTTTGCCATGGCAATGCAACCCGGGTGAATTGAGGGGATGAGGAATCGGTTTCGCAGCTTTGCTGCTCGAGATTCGAATCAGCTTTCTGATGAACCGAGGGGCACATAGATCTGTGTTCCCCGACGGCAGCGAACGATCTGATCGACCAGGGCGTCGAAATCTGCCGGTGTGTTGACGAAGTCGATGTCATCGGTGTTGATCACCAGCAGCGGCGTCTCGTGGTAGTGAAAGAAATAGTAGGAGTACGCTTCGCCGAGTCGCTCGAGGTAGTCCGGGTCGATCGCGGATTCGAAGTCGCGCGCCCGCTTCTTGATCCTTCCGAGCAGGACCGGCAACGAAGCCTGCATGTAGATGACGAGGTCCGGGGTCGGGACCTCCTGATCGAGAACCGGGAAGAGCTTCTCGTAGATCCGCAGATCGGTGTCATCGAGGTTGAGATAGGCGAAGATCCGGTCCTTGGGGAAGCTGTAGTCCGCGACCACCAGGCGCTGGAAGAGATTCATCTGGGCGATCTCACGCTGTTGCTGAAACCGCGACAGGAGGAAGTACATCTGAACCTGGAAGGCGGCTCCCGCGCGGCCTTCGTAGAAAGCAGGGAGGAACGGATTGGTGATGTCCTCGAGGACCATCACACCCTCGAAACGCTCCGCCAGGAGTTGAACCAACGAGGTCTTCCCGACCCCGATGGGACCCTCGATGGCGATGTGACGAAATGGAAGCTTGCGGATGCTCATGCCCGGTGCATCTTAGTACAGCACTTGACGGGCCCTCAAGCAACCAGCTTGGCGATGATGAAGAGGGAACACATCACGACCGACAACAGACCGTTGGCGGTGAAGAACGCCGCGTCGACCGCGCTGAGATCGTCGGCACGGACCAAGCGGTGCTGCCACCCCATGAGGAACGCCGCCGCCATCACGGCGGCGAAACGGAGCCAACCGCCCCCGGCGGCTGCGGCGAAGCTGGCGAAGCCCGAGAGAGCGAGGACATGAAAGACCCTGGCGATCCACAGCGCAACCCGAGGACCAAAGGTGACGGGAATCGAATGCAGACCGTGTGACCGGTCGAAAGATTCATCCTGAAGCGAGTAGATGGTGTCGAATCCGGCGACCCAGAGCATCACCGCCGCGCCCAATACCAACGGCGGCGCCGCGATGGCACCGGTCACCGCGATCCAGGCGCCGATAGGTGCGATGCCGAGGGAGAATCCGAGCCACATGTGCGCCGCTGCGGTCCATCTCTTGGCGAATGAATAGCCGAGAAGAACCGCCAGGGTCGGAATGGCGAGCACGAGACAGAGTCGGTTGAGCATCGCGGCCGCGCCGACAAAAGCGAGCGCGGCGATGACGGTGACGCTCAGGGCGAAGCGGCGGCTGAGACGGCCCGCCGGAAGCGACCGATTGGCGGTGCGGGGATTGACGGCGTCGAGTCCATGATCGGCGAGCCGGTTGAAGCTCATGGCCGCGGTCCGGGCGCTGATCATGGCGATGATGACCCAAGCCCAGGTCGATGCAGTTGGCCAGCCGTCTCCGGCGGCCGTGATCAGAGACATAAGGGCGAAGGGCAGAGCGAAGACAGAGTGTTTGAAGGCGATCATCTCGGCGGCCTCACCGAGATCACCGAGGAGGCGGTGATCGGCCGACACCTTCGATGACTCCGAATCCGCGGCACCGCCTTCGGGCGTCCTCGTGTCCGGATCGGGGGAGACTTCGCGCATCGCGGGAGTATAACCCGCACCCACTCGCCGGAGTCGGCGACTTTGAATCGCACCCGCATTGATCTGTCCACCGGCGGCGGGGGGGTGGAAGTTATTTTGTCACTGACAAAATTTCCTCCCCCCTGTCGGGGTTGGTTCTTGACCGAAGTTGTAAGAATTTCTTGTCAGTTTCCAGAAATGGAGACCTTTGGGTGGTCCAACGTAAACACCGTATTTAAATGACTTCGATGATTCTGACTGAGTTGGCACGAATCTCGCCATGTCTTGGGCACATCACTCAAGGAGGTGCCCATGCAGAAAACCCCGTAGGCAGGTAACGCGGCCGGTCGCAATACATCAACCCAAAAAAAGGAGATAGACAATGATCCAAAGAACCGCAGTTCTGTTTTTCGCTCTGATCCTTGCCGTTTCGTCGCTGGCCATGGCGGCCGACGACGCCGCAACCGGGGTCGTCAACATCAACTCCGCCGGCACTGAGCAGCTCCAGTTGCTGCCGAGGGTCGGTCCCGCGCTGGCCAATCGCATCATCGAGTTTCGCGAAACGAACGGTCTCTTCAAAAGCGTCGATGAACTCGTCGCGGTCAAGGGAATCGGGGAGACTTCGCTCACCAAACTCGTACCCTTTGTCACCACCTCGGGAGCAACCACCTTGGATTCAAAGGTGAGGCTCCCGCGTTCGTCCGGCAGCGGCTCACCCGCCGCGGGCTGATCTCAAACCAACCACAGCGTGGACGGGATGCGGCCCTTCGGGGCCGCGTTTTTT
>RCNF010007273.1_pt1 | contig 10330 bp, 9 predicted proteins | sample 2041311 | NCBI WGS metagenome assembly RCNF01 (sample SAMN09708228, study PRJNA481090) | Marine sediment metagenome, whole genome shotgun sequencing project. | biome: marine sediment; feature: ocean; material: sediment; isolation source: Sewage treatment plant 2 marine sediment (STP2) ... | reverse complement strand
GATCATCCATTCCGAGCATCCGCCATTTTAGCCGCCATGCGAATGGCGGCAATCATCGAAGTCGCATCCGCGATACCCCGTCCTGCAATATTGAACGCCGTACCATGATCCGGCGACGTGCGGATAAACGGCAGACCCAGCGTTACATTCACGCCGCCAGAAAAATCCAGCGTCTTGATTGGGATCAGGGCTTGGTCGTGGTACATGCACACGGCGACATCATAGGTTAAGCGTGCCGCTTTGTGGAACATCGTGTCAGCAGACAATGGCCCGGTAATGTCCATCCCTTGGGCGCGCAACGCGTCTAAAACAGGGGTGATCATCTCGATTTCTTCTTGTCCCATCTTGCCGTCTTCACCAGCATGCGGGTTCAACCCAGCGACGGCTATGCGCGGCTTTGCAATCCCGAAGTCGCGGCGCAGACCTGCATGTGTAATCAGCAAAGTGTCTGTCAAAAGACTGGCTGTCAGCTTGCTTGGCACTTGCGCCAACGGAATATGGATCGTTGCGGGCACAACACGTAATGCGTCGCAGGCAAGCATCATCACGACTTGGTCCGTGCCAGCAAGTGCGGCCAAATATTCGGTGTGACCCGGGTACGCAAAATCCGCCCCATCGATCAAGGCTGCCTTATGAATAGGGGCCGTGCAAAGCGCGCGTGCGGCACCTGATTGGACCAATGCAACCCCATCTGCGATGGCCGCAATCACGCCTTGTGCATGTGCGGGATCGGGCATGCCTGCGACAGCCTCGCTGCCAAAATCACGCGCCAACACAGTGAATTTAAACGGATGGATGTCCGCAGGGTCTGTGGCTGCGTGAAACGCCGTACCGTCCGGCAAATGGCGCGGATCACCGATCCACAACATTGGGATTTCGGCTTTCAAAGCTTGCCATGCAGCGACGGCAATTTCAGGGCCGATCCCTGCCGGTTCGCCACAGCTAATCACAATGGGCTGCATCAGGGGCGAATATCAGCCGAGGACCGCAGATCGGCAATCAGTGCGCTCGCAAGCGAGGCCAAGCGCTGGCTGCGGATCTGGTTGCGGATCAATTCGCGATCCGACGTGCCGGCGCCTGCATTGTTGCGTGCGCAAAGCATCAAAAATACCAGTGTTTCGCCGTCATTGCGGGTCAGATTATAAGACACTTCACCAGAATCTAAACGCGCTAATTCAAGTGCGACATCGTTCGAAATATCAGCAGGTGCGAGCGTCACACGGTCCAATACTTCGGACGGCTGATTGCGGGCTACTCCGTATAGGTCATCGCATGTATCAACTTGGTTGCGGATATCAGCTGCGGTGCGCAGGGCGGCGTCCGTGCGGCCACCAGCGATGTAATAGGCGGCATATTCGATGCTCAACGGGGCTTGTGCGGCGCGTTGCGCTTCGCGTTGCCCACGCTTTTGGAACAAGGCCACACCGTTTGGAATATCGATTGGTTCGGTCACTTCACCGGGGCGTAGTTCAAGCAGGACTTGGCGCAGTTGCGGCGGGGAATTATCGATAGGCAACCATCCCAAACGTCCGCCGTTGTCGCGCGATGGCAGCGCCGAAACTTGACGTGCCGCGTTTTCAAATTCGCTAAAGGACCGCAAACGTGCAATCCGCCCTGCGACTTCTTGGACTTGTGCCGCGCGCTCTGGTGGGGCCGGTATGATGATTTCGCTGAGTAAAACTTCGAGCCGAGTGCTGGTCGCACCTTGACGTGCCAATGCGCGATCAATGTCGACATCTGTAATGGTGATCTGGCGATTAAACCGTGCGCGGACAAAATCGCGCCACATCACGCCGACGCTGACATAGTCAATAAAAGTGAGGGGGTCGATGTTGCGTGCCGTCAGGACTTGGTCGAACTCTGGCAATGTCAGGTTGGCGCGCCCAACGAATTCCTCGAGCGATCGCTGCAGCTCGGCCTCTGACAATGTGCGGTTGAAACGGGCCATTTCCTGCTGCTTGAGGCGATCCTCAATTAAGCCTTCGCGGGCCACTCGATCAATGTCGCCGGGGGTGTTGAATACGTCGAGCAGGCGCTTGCGGTCGTCAATTTCGAACTGGGTTACAACTCGGTCATCAACAGTGATAGCCGCCGCCAATCGGCCCTGAGCAACTGCATTGGTCGCGCCGATCGACACAACGCAACTTAGAACCACCGCACCAATTGCACTCAAACGCATCTTTAAACTTGTCATTCGCATTAATTCCCGCAGCCTGTTGCGATCCCGCCTGCCGCCCGACCGGTTGAAAATCCACCGATCGACCCGCTAAGGCCAAATGTTGTTGTCGGGTCTACCGTACTAGAAGACGTATAGCGGCGCGAGACCGAAACGTCGACGCTCACGCATTCGTTGCGCCATTGCAGTCCCAAGCCCGCGCGCACCGGCCTGTCGGCGCCAAGATCATAGCGACCATCGGCCTCGATCGTCCACGCATCATTGACGTCAAAAGCCGCATCCAGCGTCCACTCCGAAACATTCTCTGTGATACCCTCTATGGGGTCTGGGCTTTGCCAATTATAGTTTGCGGCAAGTGTAATCCAGTCATTGCGCCATGCGACACGGCTGTCTGCGACGGTCAGCCCGCCATTGTTGTCCCATAGGCTGCGCGCATCCATGATGAAGCCATCAGCGGTCGTGAACTGTCCCGCCAACAGCCAATCGGACCGTGTTCCATCCAAACCCGAGGTTTCAGTGAAATCAGCCTGCAAGTCTTGCTTGATCACGCGCCCGAACGTCAGCGTTGATGAGGTGCCACTTTGTCCAAACCGCGACCATGTGATCCCTACGGCGGCATGTGGTCCAGTTTGCACAGCGTCTTCGCCCGCAAAGCGGGACACGGCAAAAAGATTTGCACGGTCAAGTTCGCTGCGCGTGCTGTCTTCATTTGGGGATGTGCCACCAAAACTGTCCGACCAGCCCAGATAAAAGGTGGGTTCTAGGATGTGCGTTGCCCCGTTCGGACTGCGCATTCCTAAAGGCCAGCGTAGGGTCACGCCTGCATTGGGCACCACCCGTAAGTCGGTTTGCGCAAACGAAGTATCATCATCGACCAGATACAAATCCGCGCTAGCTCCAGTTTGTGCCGCAACGATAAGCCCATTGCCCAACACCCAAGTACTCTGCCACGTGGTGTCGACGCCGCCGCGTGTCACGTCGCGACCTGTGTCCCCATCGGTGTTGCTGGGCCGGTAGCTGGTATCAAGGCTGAACCGATAGTCAAACGTGCCGCCGATGGCTGGTGTGAGGCGTGCCTCAAAGCTCAAATCGGCAATGATCGGGGGCAGGGACGCATTGTTTTCACTGTCGCGCAGCGATTCGTAATAGGTCAGTCTTGATTGAAACATGGTCCGGTCAGTGACCCGTAACAGCGCAAGTGCACTGTCCAGCCTGTCTTTGCTAGAATATCCATAATCAAGCAAATAGGCAGGATCACTCGTGGTCTCGATGTCGAATGCCAACTGATACCCGCTCTCTAAATCGAATTGCCCTTCGGCAAAAAAGTAGCCGCGATTTTCATCTACTAAAGTGTCGTCGCTGAAAGCGCCCTCTAAAACAATATCGCCTTTCACAAATGCCTGTCTGTAAGTCAGCTCGAGCGTTGTCGTTTCGGCCGAAATATAGGGCGTCACAGTCAGATCACGGTGATTATCCAATTTGATGAAATAGGGCAGTTTGATACCTGGCCCAAGCTGCGTTGTGTTGCGCTGCTCTGGAATTAAAAGACCTGTTGCGCGCGACAGTGTTGGGTCTGGCAGGCGCATTCGGGGCAGCCACAAGATCGGCACACCGCGTACGCGAAAGGTTGCATTTTCAAAATAAAGTTGACGTTCTTGCGCGTCACGGATCACCCGCTCTGCGCGGATTTCCCATAGTGGCGGTCCTGTTCCACAAACCCGGCAAGAGGTCGCAGACGTCTTATAAAGCTGTGAATAACGCCCTTGTTGGTCGATCTGGGCGGCCACCAGTTGTAGCTGCTGGTCCAAGACAATGCGCGCACCCTGTAGAATTCCGTTTTCAAGACGTGGATCCAATGTGGCGCGGTCGGCTGTCAAAATGGTGCCATCGTTTGCGAGGATAAAGATCGGCCCCGTAATTTGAAGCGTGTCGCTGTTGCGATCATATAGGATTTCACTGGCGGTCAACCGGCTGCCGTCAAACATGACTTCAACGTTGCCGTTGGCGATCAACTGATCTTGTCCGTTCAGGCGCACACTGTCCGCGATTAGAGTGGCGGCGCCTTGGGCCCAAACCTGCAAAGGCAGTAAAATCAGGAAGATAATGGCAAATGTTCGCATCACCCGTCCTCGTTATGCAACAAGATGCCAAGCGACATCCCGATTGCAGCCAATGGCGGCGCCCATGCCGCGAGAAGGGCTGGCAATTCACCGTTTTCACCCAAGACTTGGGCAAAGTTGCGGATGAAATAAAAACAAGACGGCGAAAAGTACCATCAGTCCCGTGCGACCGCCACGTTGATGGCGCAGCGTGAAGCTAGCCCCGATCAGGACCATCGCAACCAGAAAAGCAGGTAAAGCCAATTCACCATGAAACCATACTAAATGACGTTGCGCGGAAAAACCGGCTTTCTGCAAACGGTCGATAAAGGCGGGTAATTCCCAGATCGGGATTGATGATGGTGTGCCGAAACTGTCGCGGATTTGTTCGGGTGTCAGGGTTGAAGGGACCGAAAGTTGGGGCAACCTCATAGCTGCGGCCTCCGGGATGGGTTCATCCAGCAGGGGCCATGATTTCACCCCGCGCAAGATCCATGCCCCTGACGCAAGCTCTGCTGATCCCGCATTGATCCGCCGTGCTGGCTTGCCTTCGGGATCAAAGGTCAAAAACGTCACAGCAGACAGCCGGGTGCCATCAAGATTGGCACTTTGTGCGCGGATCACAGTTTGCCCCGAATCGTCGCCTTGGCGCAGCCACAGACCCGATGATCCCAGCGACAAGATCGAGCTGCTGCCGCGCAAAGCATCGCCACGTGTTTCATATGCCTTCGAGGTCGCAGCCACGATCGGATTAAGGACCCCCACGCAGCCCAAACCAATCGCCAAAGTGACCGCAAGTGGCGCCAATAGCGCGCGCATCGCAGATCGCCCAGCGGCGCGCGTCACGACCATCTCGGACGATCGCGACAGAGCCAGAAAAAATGACACAGCCGCCAAGATCATAATCAGCGGCATCATGCGGTAGATCGCACGTGGAGCATTCAAAAGGCTCAGGACGATGACATCCCACATTGTTGCATCCGCGTTCGAGAATTTGCGCAGTTGTTCGACCAGATCGACCGATATGATGATTAAAAAGAACACTCCGGTGACGCTCAAATAGGTCATAAAAAACCGGCGTGCGAAATAGAAATCTAAAATCATGCCAGCGCACCTTCTTTGATGCGACGCTTGAACAGATAGGGCCGCCCCGCCCAGAACAACAAAAACCACACGATCATAAAGCCAATGATGTTTTGTAGATACGTGGCAAACCACAGCTCTGGATTGGAGCGGGCGATGTTCAGGCCGACGGTCTCGAAGGCTTTGACCAAGATGATCAGCAATATAGCAAAGACGATCTGTTTCCAGACACCAAAGCGGCTAAAGCCACCGACCATAAGCGCCGAAAAACCAACAAGCGCCGCCACAGCGCCAAGCAGTGATTGGCTGAACCTGTCATGGCCACGTGAGATTAACCGCGCAGCAGAGCGTCCCGTTTCTGCGACCAATGCAGGGGTGGGGTTCAGCAGTTCTGGTGTTGATAGTTCGCGATCGCGCCTACCACCGCTGCTTTCACCGCCGGTCAATGCGCCGATATTGAAGGCAAAATCATCAAATGTTGTGGTGAATAACCGCTGATCTGCGGCGCTATAGGTCTGGATCATGCCGTCGATCATCACAAGCTGGGTTGTGCCTTGGCCCCGAACAAGAAACGCCTGCGATGCTGTGTAAGTGACCTGCCGGTTTGCACTGCGTGTGTCAGACAAAAAGATATCCGACAGCGCCCCGGTTGGCGTGATTTCGCGGACATAAAAGGTAACGCCGTTTGTTGGCTCTAGGAACTGCCCTGCGGTCAGCAGGCGAGCGGTGACGTTTTGGGTAATGTCTGCCTGACGCTCTGACAATTTTGTCAGGCTCATGGGGACCAGAAAATGCATCAGTATCGACATCAGCAAGGCGACGATCAAACCAAAATAAAGCACCGGACGCGCAAGCCGGAATGGCGAATACCCCGCCGCTTGCACAACTGTAAGCTCTGATTCCGTCGTCATTCGGTTGGTCACATAGATTGCAGCGGCAAAGCTGGCCAAGGGCAGCGCAATTTGAATGACCGAGGGAAGGGACAGCGCGCTGAATTCCAAAAAGATGTTGAACGACTGACCATCCGCAATCAGTTGATCAAACAGCACTACGGCGCGGTTGATCCAATAGACCAACACAAGCACAAGGCTGAAAAAACCAAACAACACCATCAACTGCGACAGCACATATCTGTCAAATTTTGCCAAGATGGTGTCCTTTACGTTCTGCGCCTGCCTGCTTGGGGGCAAACTAACCTATCGCTGCGACGGATTGAACAGCTATCTGGTCATTATGGGGGGCGCGGGCTACCTATTGCGCAAGCAACATCGTCACCCAAAGGAGCGCCCATGACAACGCCTGCAGAAATCCAGTTTAAAGAAGTCGATCTTGATACAGTGGCAACCGCCACCGGCAAGATCGTGGTGTTCGTCGATATGGACGGAAAAATGGATGCAGGCGCGCGCAAAGTGAACACACTTGGCCGCAAAGCGCTGGGGCGTTTCGTGGAAAGCGATGCATTTGAAAAGATGGCCGCCGGTGATTTAACGAGCCTTGCCTATCCGGCTGGTTTGGATGCCGAAGCTGTCTGTGTCATTAAGTTGGGCCGCCGCCCATCTAGCCAAGAAGCCCGCAAAGCGGGGGCACAACTGGCCAAGGCGCAAGCCGGTAAAGACTTGTTGGTGCTTGCAGGCAGCATCGCGCGTGCCGATGAGATCGCGTTGGGTTTGGCGCTGCGCGGCTATAATTTCGATGTCCATAAGTCAGCAGAAAAAAAGCCCAAAGGCGCTGTCGCGTTTATGGTCGCTAAACCCGAAGACGTGGCAAAGTCAGCCGCACCGATGGCCGCGATTGCTGAAGGTGTGTTTTTCACCCGCGATCTGACCAATGAGCCCGCTAATGTGTTGACCACAGATGATTTTGCTGCCCGCTTGGCTGCTATGCATGAACTGGGTCTTGATGTTGAAATTCTGGACGAAGCAGAGCTTGAAAAATTGGGCATGCGCACTTTGCTCAGTGTGGGCCAAGGCTCTGACAGCCCGTCCAAAGTTGTCGTGATGACGTGGAACGGAGGCGGCGACGAAGCCCCGTTTGCGCTTGTTGGCAAGGGTGTCGTCTTTGATACTGGCGGCATCAGCCTAAAACCAGCCGGTGGCATGGAAGACATGACCATGGATATGGGCGGCGCTGGTGTTGTGGCGGGCGTGATGCGCACGTTGGCACTGCGCAAGGCAAAGGCCAATGTTGTTGGGGTCGTTGGTTTGGTGGAAAACATGCCGTCGGGTAACGCAATTCGCCCAGGCGATGTCGTCAAATCCATGAAAGGCGACACGGTTGAAATTATTAACACCGACGCCGAAGGGCGTTTGGTGCTGGCAGATGTGCTTTGGTACACGCAGGAACGTTTCAAACCGGTTGGCATGATCAACCTTGCCACGTTGACGGGCGCGATTTTGGTGGCCTTGGGGCATGAAAATGCAGGGTTGTTTTCAAACTCGGACGAATTGAGCAATGCGTTTTTGAAAGCCGCCAGTTCTGAAGGTGAAGGTGCGTGGCGGATGCCAATGGGTCCTGCCTATGATGAGTTGATCAAATCACGGATTGCTGACATCAAAAACGTTGGAGGACGCTTTGCGGGGTCGATCACGGCAGCACAATTTTTGCAGCGGTTTGTGAAGGATGATGTGCCTTGGGCGCATTTGGATATTGCTGGCACCGCAAGCGTAAAGACTGAAACTGCACTTGCGCCTGCTGGTGCGACAGGTTGGGGTGTTATGGCGCTGAACCGGTTGATCGCGGATAAATACGAGACATAAATGGGCGCTGTATTCTTCTATCATCTGACCGATAGCCCGCTTGAGGCGACCTTGCCGATGCTTGTCGGCAAGGCGCGCGGTGCGGGCTGGCGCGTGTTGGTCCGCAGTACGGATGATGCACTGACAAAGCGTTTGGACGATGTGATGTGGCAAGGTGCGAATGATGGTTTTTTGCCACATGGCATCGCCGGTGGATCGCATGATGCCGATCAGCCAGTCTTGATTGGCGATGTCCCCAGCGGCGGATTTGGGTGTTTGATGACTGTGGCAGGCGCCGCGGTTTCTGATAGCGAAGTCAAAACGCTAGAGCGCGTTTGTATTTTGTTTGATGGCCACGATGGTGCAGCCCTTGATCATGCGCGCGGGCAGTGGAAAACGCTGACTGATGCAGGGTGCAGCGCGCAATACTGGGCGCAAGAAGACGGGCGTTGGACGAAAAAAGCTGAAAAGTAAGGTTGGTCGTGATCGACTTTACCTGTCTTAGAACGCAAAGCTTGCGTCGAAGTCTTCGGGTAATTCAGTGACCGGTGCGGCACAGGCCCCCAAAAATATCAAAAGTGCAAAACATCTGATCATCGTATCAATACCAATTCGCCATTTGTAATCTCGATCCGATCATAAAGCCCCAAATACGTCATGCCCAGCAATGATGTTTCCATTTCGCCGCCATTCACAACTGCTCGAATGTTGCGATCGGTGATGCCTTCTAGGGCAACTTGGTTCAAGATGACCGGAGCTGTTCGCACGACCCCGTTGGCGGTATTGGCACTGCTTGAGAAAACTAGGCTGGCGGGATCAAGCCCAATCCGTGCGGCATCGCGTTGTGACAGCACAACTTGGCTTGCGCCCGTATCAACAATAAAGCTGACAGGGCTGTTATTGATATCGAGGGTGAGGCGGTAATGTCCGTCAAAGCCGCGCGGCACGGCGATTGTGCTCGCGTCCACCATTGCTTGGCGGGGGTTCACATCGCTGCTGATATCTTCCCACAAACCGTAAGCGCCCACGACTCCGACAAAAATTAATGCCCAAATGGCTGCTTGTTGCGCCATTTTGCCCATATTGGACCGGCCTGCCACAATGGCAGAGCCACCGATGGCGGCACCCAGCAGGACCAAATAGGTCATTTGCATGATCTGATCTGTGCTCATGGGGATGATATAGGGATTATCCCCCGATCCCAAAACCCCTAAGGCCATCAAGCACGAATTGTACGGCCAATGCGGCCAGCAACATGCCCAGAACACGGGTCACAATGTTCAGACCGGTCTTGCCTAAAACGCGTTCAATGGCAGGCGCTGCAAGGAAAGCCAGCAGTACGATCAACAGCACCAAAAAGATAACGCCTGCGATGGCACCCATATCAGAGGCACCTTGGGCTTCGCCTGCAAGCAAGATGACGGTTGTGATAGCACCTGGGCCAACGATAAGGGGCAGAGATAGGGGGAAGACAGACGGGTCGTCTTCATGTTCGGCTTGACCTTCGGCCGCATTGTCTTCGCGGCGGGCTTGTCTGCGTTGGAACAGCATGTCGAGGGCTGTCAGGAACAGCAAGATACCACCCGCAATGCGGAACGCATCCATAGAAATGCCGATGAAGCCCAAGACAGCTTCGCCTAGGAATAAGAAAACCATCATCAAGGCGAAGGCGACAAAGAAAGCACGAATAGCGATTGCGCGTCTGCGGGCTGCATTCATCCCTTGGGTCAAAGCGATGAAAACCGGCGCAAGACCTGGTGGGTCTATGATGATGAACAGCGTCGTAAACGCAGCAATAAGGGCAGGTAGTTCGGTCATAATGGTCTCTGTCTGGCAGGCTCAGGTCCGGTTTGGCAAGTGTTGGATGCCTCCGGCGGAAGTTTATCTAGGAAAAAGAAGAAACACGGCGCGGACTATTGCTTTTGTGCTTTTTCGAGCTTTTCCAGTGCGGCCATCCACATTGCTTCAGCCCGCTCCAGCGCATCCATGACTTCCGCGTATTTCTTGTTCCATGTCGCAAGTTCGCCGGCTTTTCCGTCCTCGTAAAGGACAGGATCAGCAAGTTTCTTGGCAAGTTTGTCGCGCATATCATTGATTTTCTTAACGCGTTCTTCGCTTTTGCGCGCATCTGAGCGTAGAGCCATAATCGCTTCGCGGGTCGGTTTCGCTGTTTTGACAGCCTTTGGCTTGTCTTTTATTGATCCCTTGTCCGGTGACAGCAGCATCTTGCGGTAAGC
>RCNF010002249.1_pt1 | contig 10332 bp, 7 predicted proteins | sample 2041311 | NCBI WGS metagenome assembly RCNF01 (sample SAMN09708228, study PRJNA481090) | Marine sediment metagenome, whole genome shotgun sequencing project. | biome: marine sediment; feature: ocean; material: sediment; isolation source: Sewage treatment plant 2 marine sediment (STP2) ... | reverse complement strand
AGCTCACAACCTGGCAGTTGTCTTTGAGATCGAAGGGAACCTGGAAGAAGCCAAAGTATGGGCCCAGGCAGCCTGGGGCAAGTATAAGAATAAGAAATCGAAGGATTATCTATATGACCTGAACCGCAGGATCAACGAGACTGCCCGTGTAAACGAGCAGATGAATTAGTTTTTTACATTGTCAGCCTAGTTATTCCTTTTCCAGAGTGGCACAGCCAGCTCGCTTTCCAAACCATTATCTCCTTGCTCAATCATCCCCTGGAGCAGGACCTGTTTAAGTTGTTTCTTCACCGTTGCATATTGTGGATCCAAGGCCAGGTTATTGAGTTCCCATGGATCCTCTCCCAAGTTATATAATTCTTCTGCGGGCCGCTGTCGGTAATGGCGTACCCTCCCGATGACAGATTCATCCTCTTCTGCCAGTTTGAGCCAGCTGGCCCATGTACCTGATGCATCTTCAGGATTCCATGTCCACCCATGTGTATTGACATTCTGGAAGATGGAGTCGGAAGCCAGGTTCATGATGTATTTAAATTCCCTGTCCCGTACGGAACGGATGGGATAGGCTTTTCCCGAGATGATACCGCGGGTTGTATGGGTGCCGAATACCTGGTGCCTGTGTTCCGGCAGATTATCGGTAATAACATCGAGAAAGGAGATGCCATCGATGTCAGGGGGAGTTGTTCCACCGGCCATGTCAACAAAGGTAGGGAGGAAATCCACAAAACTTACCATGGCATGGTTTTCGGAACCTTCCTCCAGTACCCCTTTCCACCTGATCATGCAAGGTACCCGGAGTCCAGCATCATAGCAGGTCCATTTGGAAAAATGTTCAAATCCATGGTCACTGGTAAATAAAACAACAGCATCCTGATATAACTCATTATCTTTCAACACCTCCACCAGTTTGCCGAATTCGCTGTCCATTGCTTCTATGTCATTCATGTAACGGGCCAGCAGGTCACGTGATTCCCAGGTATCCAGCCAATGGGGAGGCACGGATACTTCTTCTGCTGTGATGCGCCCTTCCATATGTGGGGCATGCGGCTCATGGCTGGCATAGATAAGGCAAAAAGGTTCCCCTTTCAATCCTTCAATGTAGGTAGAAACAGAATCAGGATGATGATTGATATAGTCGAATGGGAATGATCCAGCTGGCTTGATATGTTTTTTACCGGCCAATGCAACATGGTATCCCAGTGGATTGAGGTAGTGAGGCAGGCTCTTTATCCCTTCCTTTATCCGTCCGTGATTCATATGGCATCCGTTCCTGTGTGGGAACAGTCCTGTATACATTGCTGAACGTGATGGAGCGCACATGGTCGATGGGGTAAACATGTGTGTCATACTCATTCCTTCTACGGCCAGAAGATCCACATTAGGTGTTTGAACGACCTCATTTCCGGTGCATCCCAGGTCCCACCAGGAAAGGTCATCTGCGATGTAGAGTACCATGTTTGGTTTTACCGGTAATTGCCGGGAACAGGAGAAAAGCCCAAACAGGATAATCCCCAAGAGCAGGTAGCAGCTTGGAATAAGTGATTTTTTCATGGCAAAACAGATTATCTAGCGGGTTATAAAATTACCCAATTTCACGGTCAGAAGTATATGAATTGTAAATTATTAATTTCTGTCAAACTGTCAAATATCTGTTAATATGCACCTATTTAGATGCATGGAACAGTAATTGATTGTACATTTGTCAATCAAAAATCGCATAGCATGAGCAATCTTATCAACCGGTATTGGAAAACTGCATTATTCGCTGTAGTAGGTGCAGGAGTGGGTTTTGCATACTGGAGATTCGTCGGGTGCAGTACAGGGACATGTCCCCTTACAGCCAATTGGACCAGCAGTACATTGATGGGAGGGTTGGTCGGCATGATTGCAGCTCCGGCCTGGAAGCAGAACAATACAAACCAAGATAAAACGACTGAGAATGATTAAAAAAGGATTATTATTATTGATGGCAGTACCTGTCCTGATTGGGATGGTTTCGTGTGGACAAACAGTAAGTGGATCAGATGAAGGATCAGCAGAAATAGTAGCAGCAGCTGATAAAAAGGATAAAAATGATGAACATGGGACTATCATGCTTACCAAGGCGGATTTCCTTACCAAGGTCATGAATTATGAAGAGAACCCACAGGAATGGAAGTACCTGGGTGAGAAGCCCTGCCTGATTGATTTTTATGCCGACTGGTGTGCCCCCTGCCGGACATCTTCTCCCATACTGGAAGAATTGGCAAAGGAATACAAGGGCAAGATCAACGTTTATAAGATAGATACTCAGAAAGAACAGGAACTGGCCCAGGTTTTCGGCATACAGAGTATTCCGGCCTTCCTTTACTGTCCCCTGGAAGGAAAACCCACGATGGCTGCAGGCATAGGCCCTACGCCAGAAGAGACCAAGCAGATGTTTCGCAACCAGATAGATAATCTGCTGCTCCAGTAAACATGGGGTAATTTATATTGAACAGAGACCGCCTCGTGAGCTAGCATGGGCCGGTCTCTTTTTTTTCTCCACAAATAAGTATCTTGCCTAATGGGAATCTTCAATGAATGAACTGAAAACCATCCAAAAGAAGCTCGGGAAACCTTACATAGATCTTGAGTACCTGCTTTATTGCCTACGTGAAATCCTGGAAGAGAACGGGGAAACTGGCCTGGTCTCATGTATCCCTTGGATCAGCGAGGAAAAACCTGAGATTGAGGAACAGGATCCGGATAAATTGTTCCATCTGTATTCCGTCTGCTTCCAGTTGCTGAACATAGTAGAGGTCAACGGAGCCATGCAAACCAGGCGCAAGAAAGAAACTGAGTCCACCGCCAGCAGTATAAATGGCCTCTGGGCGAATTGTTTTAAGGTACTCAGGGAGCAGGGAGCGGGGGAAGATCAAATCATTGACAGGATCAGGGATGTTCACGTCGAACCTGTCCTTACTGCGCATCCAACGGAAGCCAAGCGGCCTGTGGTCCTGGATCAATACAGGGAGCTGTATGTGCTGTTTGTGAAGACCGAGAATTCCATGTATACCGATGCTGAGAAGGAAGTGATCAGGGACAATATTAAGATTGTGCTGAACAGGCTGTGGCATATTGACGATATTCACGTTACCAAACCAGATGTTTTTTCTGAACTAACCAATGTGCTCCATTATTTCAAGAATGTTTTCCCGGAGCTGCTTGGTATCCACGATGAAAGGTTTGTACAGGCCTGGAAAGGTGCCGGACTCAATGAAGCGATGCTGCAGGATCCTGATCACTGGCCCCGGATTTCTTTTGGGAACTGGGTAGGGGGAGACCGGGACGGACATCCCCTGGTGACTTCGAAAGTGACAAGGGATACATTGCAGGTCCTGAGAATGAATGCGATAGCAGGCTTGCGCGATCAACTGTCCAGTCTGTCCAGGAACCTGAGTATATTCTGCTCCATCCCTGAGGCAGGAAAAGAGCTAAAAGGCAGGATAGATAAGCTTCAGCGGGCCAAAGGTGCAACAAAGCTGCGGAGTCAATATGAAGCCGAGGCATTTCGTTATTACGTACAGCTCCTTATGCTCAAATTGCCGGATAAATCAGCATCAAAACAATTTTATACCGGGACGGACCAACTGATTGGTGACCTGTATATACTGCGGGATGCATTACAGGAATTCGGTGCGGAGACCCTTGCCAGGAAGGAAGTAATGCGGATGATCAGGTATGTAAGGACTTTTGGATTTCACCTGGCCAGGCTGGATATTCGACAGAACAGCCAATACTACCTCAAGTCTCTGTCCCAGCTGCTGGACGATTCCATGAAGTATGGCGGAGATTTTGCCACTTGGCCCGAAAAGAAAAAACTCGAATTGTTAAACCGTGAATTACTTACCAACAGGCCTTTCGTGAGGAGTACTGAGGGACTGGGCGGACAGGCACAGGAATCCCTGGCCACTTTAAAGGTGCTGAGCGATCATATCCGGAAGTATTCCAATGATGGTTTAGGTCCCCTGATCATAAGTATGACCAGGGATGTGTCTGATCTTCTGACAGTTTACCTGCTAGCACGTGAAGCTGGACTGACAGCTTGGACTTCCGGGGGACTGGCTTGTGAAATGCCGCTTGTTCCCCTGTTTGAGACCATTGAGGACCTCCGTAATAGTCCCCAAATACTCGATGACTTCCTGGCGCATCCCGTCACCAGGAACAGTCTTGAGCATCAGCGTGCAAAAACTGGCTCAGCGGATCTGGTCCAGGAGGTCATGATTGGTTACAGTGACAGTAACAAAGATGGTGGCATTATGGCCAGTGCATGGAATCTCTACCAGGCCCAATCCAGGTTGGCAGAGACAGGAAGGAAACACCAGGTAAGGATAAGGTTTTTTCATGGCAAGGGAGGATCGATCAGCAGGGGGGCCGGACCGACCCACTGGTTTATTCGCTCATTACCTCCGGGAACCGTTAACGGGGATATCAGGGTGACCGAACAAGGAGAGACCATAGAACGGAAATATGCAAACAAGGGAAATGCTGCCTACAACCTGGAACTATTGATTGCCAGCGCAGCCTGCTCTTCAATTCTCAATGAACAATCCACCATTACTTCCCATCCGGGTGAAAAGATCATGGATTACCTGGTAGAGAAAAGCCTGGCATTCTACAAAAAGCTAACCGGAGATCCTGAGTTCCTGGTGTTTTTCAGCCAGGCCACTCCCATAGATGCGATAGAGGAAAGTAAAATTGGTTCAAGACCCGCCAGGCGTTCAGGTAAGAAAAGCCTCTCGGACCTCAGGGCCATCCCCTGGGTATTCAGTTGGAGCCAGACACGCTTCAATCTTACCGGCTGGTACGGGGTAGGTTTTGCATTGGAGAACCTGAAAAATAATGAACCAGGTATGTACAGGAAGTTTGTCGAACTGGTTCAGAACGACACCTTTATCAGGTATTTACTAACCAATGTAGATACCAGCCTGAATGCCACAGATGAGGGAATTATGGAGATGTATTCCTCCCTGGTGGAAGATTCCGGGATCAGGGAAAGAATGATGAATAAGATCACAACAGAGCTGGAAAGGACCCGGAGGCTGCTGAACCTGATCCTTGAAAAACCGATCAGCCAGCGAAGAACAAGCCATTACTATTCTACTATGCTCAGGGCCAATGCGCTAGATTATCTTCATCGAAACCAGGTCAAATTGCTTTCCCACTGGCGTAAGCATAAAAAGGAAGAAACCCTGTATAGCCTGCTGAGGTCCATCAATGCCATTGCCAATGCGATGGGAAATACTGGCTAAATTGAAACAAGTGACAAAATGTCTGTAAATTGTGCTTTAGGATATTGGGTCAGTTTTTGAAGGTGTTTCTCCCGGAAGTGCAATAATTTTAGAAAAATGACATTTGCTGAACTAACAGATAAATACCAGCAGGTTATACAGTTCGTTGAGGACCAGCGGATTAATGAGGCCATGGATGCCATGGGCAGCATGGCCGTATTGTGTACAAAAAGGGACCTGGGCATACAGCTGGAAAAACACAGGGATACGTATAGGAACATGCTTACCTATTCCTTTGAGCTTGGGGATGATCCCGAGAAGGAGAAGGTATTTAACAGGTTGATGAAGTCTGTGCTGGAGCTTAATGATGACATTCGTGAAGACATCCTGATGAAAGAAAGGCTGATCTCATATTATCAACTGAAGCATGAAGTAGAACAGAATCGCTTGTCAAGAGCATCCTCGGACCTGGCAGAAAATCTTGCCTTCAGGAAAGAAATTGAATATATCCTCTCTGAAGAAGAGCAAAGCAAGGAAGATAAGAGCGAAGATGACCAACTGGTTGATTATCAGAAAAGCCTGCTAAGCATCTTCAGGATGATATGGCTGACTGATAAGTTCAGGGAGGCAGAGATCAGTATGGCTGGAAAGATCTGTAAGTCTAAACTCATACCCTGGTATGACAAATCTGTCCTGGTCAGTTCACTGACTCTTTCCCTGGTACGCCATTTCGATATTCAAAAGGTCAATCTTTTATTTGATTTTTTTGAGGAAGGGGAGAACCAGGTTTGGCAACGTGCCCTCATTGGGTTGTTCGTGGGACTCTATTTCCATGATTACCGGTTGAATTATTATCCGGAGATCACGAACCGGCTGGAAGCAGCAAGGGATAACCATAAACTTGAGAAAAACATTGAGGCGATCGTTATCCAGTTTCTGAAAGCTTTGGAGACTGAGAAAATTACGAAAAAGATCAGGGAAGAGATACTACCGGAAATGATGAAAATGAAATCCACCCTCGAAGAGAAGCTCGACCTGGAAGATATCCTTTCATCAAAGAACATAGATGATGAGAACCCGGAATGGGAAACGGTTTTTAAGGATACACCTGACCTGTACCACAAGATCGAAGAATTCTCTGCGCTACAGATGGAAGGATCAGATGTATTTCTGAGTGCATTTGCCATGTTGAAGAGGTTTTCCTTTTTTGAGGAAATGAGTAATTGGTTCCTTCCTTTCCACAATGAAAACAAGGATGTAAGGGAGGGATTATCCGACCAGGAGAGTGATTTTGATGTGGAGATGTTTACTGAGGGACTTGAACGTTCTTCCTTTTTATGCAATTCTGATAAGTACTCTTTTTGCCTGAATGTAAGGCATATGCCTGCCATGCAGAAATCCATGATGATGGAATTATTCAATATGGAGCTGAAGGCCATGAACGAAATGGCTGACAGTGATGAGCTGATCGATGACTCCATTAAGGATAAGGCCGTTTATACCCAGTACCTGCAGGACCTGTATAGATTCTTTAAACTGCATCCCCAGAAAAATGAATTTGATGATGTTTTTGAAATCGAGTTTGATTTTGAAAATTCCAACCTGTTCAATGCATTGATACGGGACAGTAAAATCCTGAGGAATATTGGGGAATTCTATTTTGAGAAGAACCAATTCGAACATGCCATCAGGATCTTTGAACAATTATGTTGCACCGAAGAGAATGCAGAATTGTATGAAAAGACAGCCTTCGCTTATCAGAAGATCGGTGATTTTAATAAAGCACTGGATTTTTATCATAAAGCAGAATTATTTGACCACAGCAAGTCCTGGGTGGTAAAGAAAATTGCCTATTGTTCCAGGAAGACAGGTGACTATGATACCGCCCTGGAATATTACCTTTCTGCGGAAAAACTTGAACCTGACAACCTGTTCATCCAGACCTTCCTGGGACATACGATGATGGACAGGGAGGAATTTGAAGAAGCCCTGAAATACTATTTCGAGGTTGAATACAAGGCCCCTGAGAATCACAAGATCCACCGTCCCATAGCATGGTGTTCATTTGTACTGGGCAAATTTGACCAGGCTGAAAAATATTTCCAAAAAGTGATAGAAAAGGAAGGGAACAAGAATGATTATATGAACCTGGGACATGTTCTGTGGTGCCAGAGGAACAGGAAAGGGGCGATTGAGAATTATCGGAAAAGCCTGGAGAAAGGCTCCAGGGATATTGAATGGTTCAGTAGTGTGATGGAAGAGGATGGTATCCACCTGGGCAGGCATGGTATCAAGGCACTGGATATTCCCCTGATGGTCGATTATATACGGATGGGTTTCTGAAAAATGCGGTAGCGCTTGTAAACTTTACCACCCATGCGTTCCATTTCGGACCGGACCTTCTTGTTGGTCTCCAGTTCCACGTGGCTGTCAACGTATTCGAGTCCTGCTTTCCGCGCCGACTTGATCATCCGTGTTCCCATCACAGCATCCAATCCATGGTTCCGGTGATCTTCCCTGATCCCGCCCAGCAACAGGTTCAATTGTTTCGTTTTTTTTCCGGCACCCAGGATATGAAATATCCCTATAGGTAATATGTAGCCTTTGGATTTGCGTATCCCATCACTGAGATCAGGCATTCCTATCAGGAAAGCCACCGGCTCCTGGAGGTCATTTTCCACCACCTTAATAAAGGCCGGATCCAGTAGTGGAATATACCTTGCGGCAAACTCATCCATTTCCTTTCCTGTCATTTTATCATATCCGTATATGTCCTGGAAGGTTTCATTCATGAGTCCAAGGACGGGGCGTATGTCCGCTTTTAATTCTTTTTTGTTCTTAAATTCTTTTACCACCAGGTTATTCCTGCTGAGAACCCGGTCGTGGATGCGCTGGTAAATATCGGGTACCTGCTCCGGGATATCCACTTTATAGACCACCAGGTCAACCTCTTTCCCGAACCCGTTTTTCTCGACGAATGCAGGGAGGTAGGGAAAATTGCAATTGGTAGCGATGACTATGGGCTCATTAAAACCTTCGATAAGGAGTCCCTGGGGATCCTTATCAGAAAATCCCAGGGGACCGACAAGTTTTACCATACCCTTTTTTCCTGCCCATTCTTCGACTGCCTGGAGCAAGGCATCGGCCACCTCCGGATCATCCCAGCATTCCAGGAAACTGAACCTGGCAAAAGATTCTCCATGAGATTCATTGTAGCGTTTATTGATGATACCCATGATCCTGCCTACCGGGCGTGCATCCTTATAGGCCAGGAGCAGGATGGTATCGGCATAAGTGAAGGATTTGTTTTTCCGGGGATTAAAATAGGTCCTTTCGTCCATGTAAATGGGAGGGACCCAGTTGGAATGACCCTTATGTATCCTGGCTGGAAGGTGAATAAAAAGCCTCTTTTGTCTCCGGCTTTGGACTTCTTGAATTTTTAACGACATAAAAAAGCCTGACCATTGCTGGTTGGGCTTGAGTTGGTAACAGGCTGAAAAATAGTAATTTTTTCCATATCCGCAAGCATCGAGGAGGTATGGGGGTCAGCGGCTGGACTCCCTCAGAAATTTCTTAATTTTTGTTACATTTGTTGACTTTGAAAATCTCCAAATCTCCTCTTTCATGGAAAAAATTCATGATTTTCTTGTCAACCTTGACCGTTTCATCGGAGGTCATCCCTGGTTTATTGTACTGCTGCTTGGAACCGGGATCTTTTTCACCATTTATCTGAAATTTCCTCAATTCCGGTACTTCCGTCATGCTGTTCGTGTAGTCCGGGGAAAATTTGATAAAAAGGATGATGTTGGGGATGCTACTCATTTTCAGGCATTAGCCACAGCCCTTTCCGGAACAGTAGGTACGGGAAATATCGCCGGGGTGGCCCTGGCGATTCATCTTGGGGGACCGGCAGCTTTGTTCTGGATGCTGATTACGGCCATGTTTGGTATGACTACCAAATTTGTGGAGGTGACCATCTCGCATAAATACCGGGATATCCTTCCCGATGGCAGCATATCGGGTGGACCCATGTACTATATGAAAAAACGCCTGAACATCAAGACCAAGAAGGGGAAGATCATCAAGATCGGAGCCTGGCTGGGTGCTTTCTTTGCTGTTGCTACCATACTTTCCTCATTTGGGACTGGCAGCCTTCCCCAGATCAACAGTATCTCCACTTCCATGTTCCGGACATTCGGCATCAATGAAATGCTCACAGGGGCAGTTCTGGCGGTTCTCCTGGGACTGGTAATTATAGGCGGGATCAAACGGATTGCCAAGGTAACCTCCAGGCTGGTGCCTGCGATGGCCATCATTTACTTAATTGGTGCCCTGCTTGTGATTGGAACAAACTATGAGAATATCATTCCATCCCTGATTTCCATATTCAGTGATGCATTTACAGGAACGGCTGCCGTGGGCGGATTCCTGGGAGCAAGTTTTGCTTTTGCCGCTAACCGGGGGGTGAACAGAGGATTGTTTTCCAATGAAGCAGGGCTGGGTTCTTCGCCCATGGCGCATGCGGCAGCCACCACCAGAGAGCCGGTAAGAGAAGGCCTGGTGGCGATGATGGAGCCCGAGCGACGAGCGGTCCCGCGACTGACCGACCTCGATGGTGATCTTCATTTCCTCGAAAGTTTCTTCTTCGGCATCGAAGGTCGACAGGCCACCTGAGGCCCCAACAGTCCCATTCGCCGACCCGAGACTGCTGCAGGCTCCGATGATTGCGATGAATGTGTTGTTTCGTGTCTTGGTGTCTTCGTGGTTGTGACGTTGCGATTTGCGATGTCTTTGCGCCCTTTGCGCCTTTGCGGTTCAAACCTGCGATGTGGTTCTACTTTGGTTGCGCGTCAAAGGTACAGAGCAGTCCGTCAGGGTATGCGGCCATGCTCTGGATGATCTCGTCGGACGGGGCGGTGATGCGGTCGGCGGAGAAACCGGCGTCGAGGAGCTTTCGGTTGGCCTCGGTGTCGTAGGGCACGAGTTTGGGAGTCACATCACCCGCACCTTTGGCCATGAGATCGAGGACCAGCGGTTCGGCGGTGCAGTCGAGATCGAGTTTGGAAAGATCGACGGTTCG
>RCNF010011651.1_pt1 | contig 10337 bp, 8 predicted proteins | sample 2041311 | NCBI WGS metagenome assembly RCNF01 (sample SAMN09708228, study PRJNA481090) | Marine sediment metagenome, whole genome shotgun sequencing project. | biome: marine sediment; feature: ocean; material: sediment; isolation source: Sewage treatment plant 2 marine sediment (STP2) ... | reverse complement strand
GGATAAAGGCTTACAAGCGTTCTGAGATCAAGCGCTATATTAAAAGTACACGGATGAAGATAGCTAAGCGGGTAGCTAAAAGTATCGATATCAAGTGAGCCGCCCATATCGATCCTGCAAGGAACCGAAACTTCCACCGGTTTTTTTTCAAGGAATTTTTTCAAATTAGAAAGCATGATAGTCTCTTAAGCCCTTATCTGGCGGAGAAATTTCAGGCTCTTTGGTTCTTTACCCAAGTGATAAGGAACAAAAGCTTCCAGAAACTCCAACCCTTCATTTGAGGCTTGAGGAGCAAATCTGATCCTTTTTGCCTTTGTTAAATCTCCTTTTTCAATCCAGAGAAGCTGTTTAATTGTTCCTTTTGAAAGAACTATCCTTTTTGAAAAATTATGAGAACAATTATGGCAAACAAGCCCGCCCCTTGCAAGATCAAAGATTATGCTTCCCTTTTTCATTTCTTCCAATTGCGTCTTGCATATACTGCACTGCCTTAAATTCGGACTGTGACCGGAAATAGCCATAAACCTCATCTGGAATAGGATGCTCAATACTGCTTCAGGCGTGTTACCGAAATCGAGTTCATCAAGTACATACTTCAACAGATAGTAAAGCTTAGGTTGTTTTTCGCTTTTCTCCATCCATTCATTGATAAGCTCAGCCCAGTAGCTCGCATATGCAGTTTTTTTTATATCCGTCCTGATTTTTGAAAAAGGCTGCTTCAACACTGCTTCCTGTAGTACCGGAAGTCCTTTGCCACGGGCTGAGCCATATACTATATCTAAAACAGAAAAAAGTTCAAGAATGCCTGAAAACCGTTTGGTACTTTTTTTTGCGGATTTTGCAATAACAGAAACTTTACCCTGATTTAAAGTAAAAAAAGCAATGATAAAATCATAGTCTCCAAACTCGATTCGTCGAAGCATAATGGCAGGGGTAGAAAAAGCCGGCATGTGTCTATATACCGAGAAGGGCTGTGGCTATAATAAAATAAAAAGAAACACTGATTACGTCTATTGCTGTTGTAACAAAAGGGCCTGTAGCTACTGCCGGATCAACATTTATCTTTGCAAAGGCCATTGGAACGAGCGACCCCACCAGCGCGGCAACAGCCATGGAAGAAATAACTGCAAGGCCTACTGATATAGCAAAAGCCGCCGTAGAGTATCGAATCTGGGCAACAGCAGCAATCAGAAAACCATAGACCAGTCCCAGGATACAACCCACAGCCAATTCTTTTGATACAACAAACCAGATATCTCTTATGTTAATACGACCGGTGGCAAGTCCACGAACAACAATGGTGGAAGACTGGGTACCGATATTTCCACCCATTCCCATGATAACGGGAATAAAAGCCGCAAGGTAAGCATACCTGCTTAAGCTCTCCTCAAAATGGCTGATAACAAAAAAAGCAATCATTCCTCCGATGCAGCTTGCAAAAAGCCATGGCAGGCGTATTCTGGTACTTTTTAAAACTGATTTGGTTTCAACAAACTCGTCTCCGACACCTGCCATTTTCAGTATATCTTCCGTCGCTTCCTGCCTGAAAATGTCAATAACATCATCTACAGTGACGATACCTACCAGCCTGTTTATTTCGTCAACCACAGGTACAGCCAGGATATCATAACGGGCGACGATTTTTGCCACTTCTTCCTGATCCATGTCTGTCTGAACAGAAAAAACGTCCGTTGCCATGAAATCTTTAAGCGGTCTTTCGGGGGGAACAACAACGAGTTGCCTTAATGAACTGACGCCTGTAAGCTTTCCGTATTCATCCACTACATAAAGATAAAAGGGCATTTCAACATCATGATGCTCTTTTTGCAGCGACTCGATTGCCTCCTTTGCTGTTGTATCCTCTTTTAAAGCTATAAAATCGGGGATCATAATACCGCCTGCGGTATCATCATCATACCGGAGGAGGCCTTCAACCTCTTCTGATCCCTCCTTTTTCATTTTTTCAAGGATGGTATCAGACATTTCATCGGGCAAACGCCCAATTAAGTCCGCTACATCGTCAGTAGGCATGCTTTCCAGGATTTCGACGATCTCGTCCAGCTCCATCCCTTCAACAAAATTCAAAAAGATATCTTCTTCGAGTTCGCTGAAAAGGACACCCTTTTGTTCTGTGTCCTTTATCATTTCAAAAAGCCTGTGCTGGTCTGAAAGGGATAAAGAAGGGAACACTGCCGACAAGTCGGCTGCATGCGTTTTGCTCACAATATTGAGAAGATGGGAGGTAGCCCCACGTCTAAGCAGCCGCTTTATGCTGTCAACAAGTATTTTATTTCGATCACCTTGCATAGTTTTCCTGTTAGGGAATCTTTAAATTAACAACCTGTCCGCTCTTTCCTGGTACCTCTATAGGTTCGCTATTTAGCAGCAATCGAATTCCACCTGCATTTCCTATAAAAAGATTATAACTCAAAGTTGCTTCCAGCTCTACCTGATCGCCCGGTTTTATATAATATTCATTGGGTTTTTGGCCATCAATTATAATCTTCATCCAGGTTTCTTCAATTGCCGTTATTTTTAGAATTAACTTTTCCGACTTATTATTAATCTGAACGATTCCGGGTTCCGTATCGTATTGGGGCTCAAAAGTGGCTTTCCCCTCTTTTTCAATATCTGTCAGTTGCTCTATATTAGTTTTCAACAGTTCGGTTGATGAAGATCTTGTTTTTAAAACAGATACAGCAAAAATAGAAAGAAAAATAAGACATAATAATGCTCCGATACAAAATAATAAACGTCGCCAGAACTTTCCAGCAGGCATCTTTAAATCAGCTTCCGACTTCGCAAGCTTCTGAACGACCTTAAGTCGCATTTGGTAACGTCGGACTGCTTCGTCCCCATCCGCACCGATTGCTTTTGCAAAAGCACGTAAAAACCCTTTTACAAAAACCTCATCAGGCAGTTTCTCATGATTTTCCCCCTCAACAAGAAGAAGATTATCTATCCTGATCCGGGTCTCCTCTGCTACGGTTTCAAGGCTGATGCCCTTCGAAAGCCGTATATCCTGAAGGTAGCGCCCAAATGAAAGTGATTTCTTGTCTGTTGCCATATCGCTAATTTATCTTATAACTTTAATATGAGACCGGCTTTTTAGCTCCTTAAACCATGAGTCATACTTCCTGTTAACAGCTTCTTTGTACAGTATCTGCGAAATCTCAGGGGTTGCTTCCTCAAGGGTTTTTCCGGGAGATTTTTGTATTCCCTGAACATAAAGAATTTGATATCCCTGGTCCGTATCAAGCACAGGAGTATATTCACCTTCCTTAAGCACTTTTACTGCCTCTTGCAACTGGGGCGAAAGATCTTTAAGGTCAAACATGCCTAAATCCCCTCCTTCAGTAGATAGTGGTGACTCAGAGTAAATTCTTGCCAATTTACCAAAAGGTTCTCCCTGTTTCAGTTGACTTAAAACAGCTTCTATTTTTTTGAAGATCATAAGTTTTTCTGCTTCATCTGCATCTGCGGCAACTTTCATAATAATATTTCTCAGGTGATATTTCTTTTTCCCGGAATATACATCTTTGTGATTTTCGTAATACGTCTTTATATCTTCCGATGTAATTACAATCTTCGATTTTACTTCACGGCTTATCAGCTTTTCCCTGAGAATCTGTTCTTTAATTTGTTTACGATACTCTTCTATAGTTAGTCCCTGTCTGCTTAGTTCTTCCCTTAACTCTTCGTCTGTGATAGACTTTGCTTTTTTCATCCTCTCAATTGCATTGTCTATTTCCTGCCGGCTCACAGATATTTTGTCCCGTTTTATTTCCTGCTCTGCGAGTTTCTTCTCAATAAGCATGTTCAAAGCATCCTCACGTAATTTAAAAAGCATTTGCCGCTCCTTTTCATATGAGTATTTGGATGCCTTAATGCGATCGACATAGGGTTTAATGTTTAATCGTCTGGTTTAAATCGTAAAGCAGGACAATTTCATCATTTACTGTCGCTACAATCCGATCAACGACTTCAGCCCCCCAGGCCTTTTTTATATCTGAAATACAACAGCAAATGCATAAAAACGTACATCCTGCAAAAAACACCAGATGCTTGAGTGCTTTTGAGCCAATCACGATATGCTTCTGAATTTTAAGAAGAAAGAATTTTTTCCCACTGCTTTTCATTAATTTCAATATAGAATCTTTTATGTATTTTTTCTATCCACGATTTATAGATTTCTTCTATCTTTTTTCTGCGTAAATGTTTTACTATTTTTTCGTTCAAATCCTTCGACCTGCTTTCCAAATCCGGCTTAACATTTGGCGCTTTATAATTCTCTTCATAATACCTTGAAATATCATCAGCGGTAATAACTATCTGGGCTGATAGTTCTTTTTGTATCAGTTTTTCTATCAGCATTCGCGTTTTTAACCCTTTTTTCCAGGATTCATAGGAAACAGCATATTCAAGTAGTATCTCTTCAAATACGTCCTCAGGGTAATCGCTTTTTATTGCTGCTATATTTTTATCAACTTCTGATTCCAAAATAGAAACACCCAATTCTTTTGCTCGTTCAAGTAGAACCATCTCTTCAGTCATCTGGTTTAAAAGCCTTTTTTTAGCTTCTTTTAATGCAGATGAGTCCTGCAAGGCGTTATGCGGAAAAGCTGCTTCGGCGATTTCAAAAGCCTTATTGAAATCAAGCACTGTTACAACTCTTTCTCCAATCCGAATCAAGTATTCATCCTGATCTTTAGATTCCGGTTTCGTACATGATGTTAAAAAACAAACAGTTAATAACAAAGCTACCGGCGCAATTATTTTCTGTATGTATTTCATTCTTAATTGATAATCTCCTTCTTACTACAAAACTTTTAATTGTTAACACGCTGTGCAATTTCTTTCAAGATTTTTCTGACTTGAGCCACAAGACCGTTAAAGCTGCTGTTAGAAAGCCTGGCTTTAAAAATATAGTCCGGCGAAAGTTCATAAAGCTTTTTATTTGAAACAACAACATCAACGATACCCGGTGGATTTTCTTGATGCACTGCTGAAAAGTGGAGAACCAGCTTTCCCCCTGTCAGGTCAAGCCGCTTTACTCCGGCTTTTACTGATAATACTTTCAGCATGATTTTTAAAAGAAGATTGGCCGCTTCCCGCGGCAAAGCGCCAAAACGGTCAATAACCTCAGTCTTGAAATCCGCAATTTCACTTAACTCAGTCATTTTGGTCAGACGGCGGTAAGCTGAAAGTCTCTGATCAATATCAGTTATATAAGACTCAGGTATATAAGCAGATATTATAATATTAATCTCCGGTTCCAGGGATTCTATGACAGGTTTGCCCTTCAGTTCGGATACTGCGTTTTCCATGAGCTTTAAATACATTTCATATCCTACTGCGGCAATGTGGCCGGACTGGGAAGCCCCCAGAATAGTCCCTCCTCCCCTGATCTTCAAATCACTCATGGCTATTTGAAAACCGGCACCCAGGTCGCTGTGTTCCATCAGCACCTTAAGACGTTTTATGGCATCCTTTCCCAATGTGGTTTCATCAGGAATAAAAAGGTATGCATAAGCCTGTTCATCGGCTCGTCCCACACGACCGCGCAACTGGTACATCTGGGCCAGCCCAAACCTGTCCGCCCGGTTAACTATAATCGTATTGGCTGAAGGGATATCAAGGCCCGACTCTATAATTGTTGTGCAAACGAGCATGTCAATTTCTTTATTCATAAACATAAGCATAACCCGCTCTAGTTCATTTTCATCCATGCGACCATGTGCAACATCCAGTCGGACTTCCGGTATCAGTTTTTTTAATTTGCCTGCAATTTTCCAGATGCTGTGAATGTTGTTATGAACAAAATAAATCTGCCCTCCCCTTCCCAGTTCCTTTCTTACAGCTTCGGAAATGATTGCATCATCGATTTCAGAAATATATGTAATTATAGCCCTGCGGTACTCAGGCGGTGTTGAAATTACGCTTATGTCGCGTATTCCCATAAGAGACAGGTGAAGTGTTCTTGGTATCGGAGTTGCGGTCAGGGCCAGAACATCTACATTATGTCTTATCTTTTTAAGTTTCTCCTTGTGCTTAACGCCGAAACGCTGCTCTTCATCAAGCACTAAAAGGCCAAGATCCTTAAACATGACATCTTTAGAAAAGAGTCTGTGAGTACCTATAACAATATCTATCTTTCCGGCCTTTAAGTCGCTGATGATTGCACGCTGCTCTTTTAGGGAACGAAATCTGCTCAAACATGCAACATTAACAGGGTATCTTTCAAACCGTAAAGAAAATGTTTCAAAATGCTGCTGTGCAAGCACCGTAGTCGGAACCAGCACGGCAACCTGCTTCCCGTTAAATACCGCCATAAATGATGCTCGAAGGGCTACTTCTGTCTTGCCATATCCTACATCGCCGCATATGAGGCGGTCCATCGGAGTTGTCTTTTCCATATCGGAAAGCACGTCATCTATGGCATTAAGTTGGTCCTGGGTTTCTTCATAAGAAAAACCCGCCTCAAAATCACTAAGAGAACTGTCAATGGCCTCAAAAGCAAATCCTTTTTCAATTTTGCGCCCAGCGTAAAGTTTAAGAAGCTCTCCTGCTATCTTTTCTGCTGTCCGTTTTACACTATCTTTTACCCGCGCCCATGATTTCCCGCCCATTTTGTCAAGAACCGGCTCAATACCATCCACTCCCATGTACTTTTGAACCATATTCATGCGATCCACAGGAAGATAAAGTTTATCTGAATCTTTATATATAATAAGGAGAAAATCGTTGGTCGATCCGTTTATTTTTAATTTAATAAGACCTTCATACCGGCCTATTCCATGCTCAACATGTACAACAAGATCTTTTTTCTTCAAATCTTCGAATGCAATGAGTTTTGCATGAACACTTTTCTTTTGTTTCAATCTTTTGTGACGTTTTACGCCAAATATTTCATTTTCCGTTATCACAGCAAGTGATTCATCAGGCCAGACAAATCCTGATGAAATCCGGCCCAGGCAGATGAATTCAAAACCCTTACCCTGTGTAATATCGGAAAACCGGTCAATTTTTTCCGGCTTAATATTATAAGGCGCGAGAAGCGATATCAGTCTGTCGGCCTGCGGGGCGGAATGACAAACAATAAGCGTGTTTAATCCGGATTGTTTATTATCATTGATCCATTGGGCAAGGGGCAAAAGAAGTCTTTCTTTTTCCACATGAGTTTTTAGCGCCAGACTTAGATCTGAATTATCATGCGTTGAAAGCTTATATTGCAGAGGCCTTTGCTTTTTATCTTTTTGTTCCCGTAAAATGGGGAGCATTCTGAGGGTTACAGGTTTTTTCTTTAAAAGCGTACCGGTTAGATCCTCCCACTTTAAATATAAGCTTTCAGGCTCTACACACAGACGGTCTTCACTGCGCGCCAGAGTAAAATTTTTAAATATCTGTGTTTGCAGTTCAACTGCAGCTTTCTCCAACTCTTCAGGTTCTGTCTGAATAAAAAGGGTATTATCAGGCAGATAATCAAACACAGAATCAAGCGAAGAATAAATCATCGGAATCAGGCTCTCAACTCCAGGAAATAAACCCTCATTCTTAATACGACTGATAATCTTTCTGACACTGGATACAGGGATATCGAGCTGGGATGCCCGCTGCCTTATCCGGCTTATTATCAGAGGAATACGCTCTTTAATTAAAACAGCTTCCCTTGCAGGAAGTATAACTGCTTCTCTAAGATTTTTTATTTTTCGCTGGCTTGCAGCGGAAAAAGATCTTATGGAATCAACCGTGTCTCCAAAAAATTCAATTCTTAGCGGATCAGGATGCATAGGAGAAAAAATATCCATAATCCCGCCTCTTATTGAAAAGTCGCCCGGTTCCTCAACAATGGCGGTTTGCTCATATCCGCCGAAAATCATCTTTTCGATCAAATCATCCCGCTCGATCTCTTCATCCACCATTACCAGCTCAGCAAAGTCGGTGATTTCTTTTCGGGGAATAATTTTCTGTAACAGCGCTTCAACAGTTGTAACAACTATGGACGGCAACTCTCCTTCAATCAATTGATAAAGTGTCCGTATTCGTCTGGCTGCTGTTTCGCTATGATAAGAAAGAAACTTAAACGGCAAAATATTATAAGGAGGAAAATAAAGCAGTCCGGATTCATCATTTCCTGCAAAAAACCTCAGATCTTCCAAAAGCCTTTCTGCATATTTTTGAGAAGGGGCCAGCAGAAAAATGGGTCCCTTGTGTTTTTGGTATACCCGTGAAATTAAATAGGCTTTTGCTGATTCTTCCAGCCCTGTGCATTCAATTGCCTGCTTTCTTTGAGAAATTTTATCAATCAGGGTTTCAATTGAAATTTTTTCTTGATTTGGATTCATAAACAAAGTAGTTGTTTAGTGGTTCAGCCACAAAGTCACGAAGACACTAAAATTATTTTAACCGTTCACGCCTATTCGGAATAAAAAGGCTTCTCAATCTCCGTCTTGTAAGCGTTTACAGGTACTGCGCTTACAATTTTAGCCGACGTAGCTCAGTTGGTAGAGCAGCTGATTCGTAATCAGCAGGCAGGCGGTTCGACTCCGCCCGTCGGCTCCACACATTTAAAAGGGATTACAACTATTTATGTTGTAATCCCTTTTTTTATACTAAACCATAAATCTCGGCAAATCAAGGCAAAACAGCGCATTTCTGCGACCATTTTTGACACACTTTTTTAGTCGTTACTGAATCTCGTTGACTGGGGGTAAACGCTCAACATTGTAGACAAACCCGACCAAACCCGTTGAAACCGCAACCGAGGCGGGAAAATCAATCGTAGATGGATTGATATCCGGGATTGATGCCATCGCATATACCGATGAAGAAAAGGCCGAGGCGCGTCAGAAAGGATCGGAAACGATCTTAAAATTCTGGGAAGCCATATCAAGGGAAAGCACGGAACAATCCAGGGCCAGGCGCATTCTGGCCAAGATGACATTCCAGGTGTTTTTCTTTTTTCTCCTGGCCGCCGCCGTGGTTTATAGGTTCGATGCGGAATATGCCAGGTTTTTGCTGCAACTGGCCGGCAAGATCATGTTTCTGGTATCCGCCATCGGCGTGATCTATTTCGGGCCCCATCAGTTGCAAAAGATTGTAAAAAAATAGAATTTTGTGTCCACTAAAACGGGAGAAGTATATGGAAGGTCATCTTATGTCTGATCATGTGTTATGGTTAGCTCGACATAAATAGTGATTCGTCAACATTCTGTTATCGGCGCCAGGATTATCTATAAAATATTCTGGCTTTTTCAGTGCAGATACGCTATCATTAATCTAAGTGTGTTCATTCTTTCTTTTTTATGCTTATTAAATTCCCGGGAAGCATACACAAAACTTATCCTTTAAACTAATATCCCTTTTTCTAAACAGAGTGTGAATATAAAAACTATGAGCAAGACAGACGAAACATGCAGGCCTGTTGATGAAGATACAGAGGATCTTGATTTAAACGAAATTGTTAGGGGAAAAATCCCAAAACAACAGGATCAACAGAAATTCTACCTGATTATTGTTGATGGTGATAATGTCGGCAAAATATACCCTTTAGATAAAAAGACAATTACAATCGGCAGAAGTGATGAATTTGATATTCAGCTTGCAGACTCCAGCTGTTCAAGGGAACAAGCAATAATCGAGTTTAATGATAACAACAAGCCTGTCTTAAAAGACCTGGACAGCACAAACGGGACATATGTGAACGGAGCTAAAATCACGGAAATAAATATTGAAGATGGGGATAAGATTCTGCTTGGTTTTTCCTCAGTATTCATGTTTGCGGTACAGGATTCTCTTGAAGCCAAATTTCAGATGAATCTCTATGAATCTTCTATAAAAGATTCTCTGACAGGCGCATTCAATCAAAAATATTTCCTCGACACATTGAGTAAAGCGTTCAGTTACTCTATAAGACACAACACCAGCCTTGGTCTGCTAATGCTGGATATAGATTTTTTTAAAAAGGTCAACGATACGTATGGCCATATTTTTGGAGATATTGTTCTGAAAGAGGTTGCTAAAAAAATCGAAAATAATCTGAGAAATGAAGATATTCTCTGCAGATATGGCGGGGACGAATTTGCCGTTATTGTTAGGGATTTTAAATCCGGCTTTGTAAAAATTGCTGCAGAAAGAATCAGACTTTTTTTTGATGGAAGATCGATGAATTGTAAGGATCATAAGATCAAGATATCGGTCAGCATAGGCATGGCAACAACAGATAACAAAAATATCGCAACGCCTGAAGATTTTATAGAGCTTGCTGACGCCAATCTTTATAAGGCTAAACAGTCCGGTGGGAACTGCATTGTCATTTAACCGGATATGAAGCTTAA
>RCNF010002247.1_pt1 | contig 10339 bp, 7 predicted proteins | sample 2041311 | NCBI WGS metagenome assembly RCNF01 (sample SAMN09708228, study PRJNA481090) | Marine sediment metagenome, whole genome shotgun sequencing project. | biome: marine sediment; feature: ocean; material: sediment; isolation source: Sewage treatment plant 2 marine sediment (STP2) ... | reverse complement strand
CAGGATCAGGGCAGCAAACAGGATAAAACCATAACGATATATATGTATCAAACTCATCAGAATCTAAAATTATAGGTAATGGCCGGGACAATAGAGAAAAGATAGGTCATTTCGGCACGGGTCACATCAGCTTGTTCTTCATCCTCAACAAAATTCAGGGTCCATATATTTTTCCTTGCATATGCGTTATAGAAGGAGAGATTCCACTCCCCTCTCCACCGTTTTCCCGGTTTCTCTTTGCCCCTTAGTGTAATAGAGAGATCCAAACGGTGATAGTCGGGGAGCCTGTACTCGTTTCTTCCGGTATACAAGGGGAGGATATTGTTCATTATTTCATATCTGCCAGAAGGAAGGGTAAAGGGCAGACCGGTACTGTAGATCCAGTTGGCAGCCACACCAATCCTTTGTGTTATATCATAACTGAGAACTATGGCCAGGTCATGCGGTCTATCGTAAGGAGCCGGATAAGGCTTGCCATCATTTATCTCAGCAAAAGTCCGTATGGTCTTTGAAAGTGTATAGCTGATCCACCCGGAAAACCCGCCACTTGCATATTTCACATAGAATTCTGCTCCATAGGAAGTGGCTTCTCCAATCCTGACTTCTCCATCCAGCCTTGGATTCAGGAATAACTGCGCATGATCCCTGAAATCGATGGAGTTATTCATCTTCTTATAATAGAGCTCAACCGACGATTGAAGTTTATTATCCAGGAAGTTCCTGAAATAACCTACAGAGACCTGGTCCGATATCTGTGGCTCAATATTGGGCGAGGCAGGAAACCAGATTTCAAGCGGGGTCCCAGCTGCTGAGTTACTGGCCAGCTGCAAATATTGACGGGTACGGGAATAGCTGGCTTTCACACTTTGCCGATCATTCAGCATATAGTTTGCGGCTAACCTTGGTTCAAGCCCACTGTAGAAATTAAAAAAGTCTCCCTTCTCATAGTATGTGGTGTCAATCAGCTTATAATCTTCGTCAAAAACAGGTATGGTAGCCGGACCTATATTATTGAACATGGAATAGCGAAGTCCGTAACGCAAAGCAAATTTCTCTCCAAATTTTGATTCGCCGGAAAAATAGAGTCCACTCTCAAGAGCGTAATCAAGACTCAGTTCCAGGCTCTGATTGATGCCTCCAGTACTGTTCGCAGTGATTTCACCGGGATTGATGATATGATACGTTGTTGATGCGCCAAAGTGGAAGGTATGTTCGGGGGAAGGGTACCAGGTGAAATCCGCTTTGAAACCATAGTCATCAAGATTGGACTTCCAGTTAAAATACTCTTCTGCATCCTCAGGAGTTCCCAGGTCATAAAAATAATGCGAATTGACCAGGGTGAAATTACTGAATAGGCTGTTATTGAAGACGTGGTTCCAGCCCAATGTAAGGGTTCGGTTTCCAAAACTCATCCCAGCATACTCTTTATTGGCATAGGTATCCTTGCCGGAATAGCCTGAAAGGTAGATTCTGTTTTTGTCATTGATACGATAGTCCACCTTTCCGTTAAGGTCATGGAAAAAGAGCCGAGTATTTCGAAGATCGTCATCTTTTGAGAAGAGCAGGAAGAGATCAGCATAGGTTCTTCTTCCTGAAAAAATAAATGATACCTTATCACTTACAATGGGACCCTCAAGGGTAAGACGACTTGCAATAGTGCCAATGCCACCGCTTGCATGAAACTGTTTGCTGTTCCCCTCTTTCATGCGAACATCCAGGAGAGATGCCAGTCTGCCACCCGATCTGGCAGGAATATCGCCCTTATAGAGTTTCACATCTTTAATAGCATCATTGTTAAAGACGGAGAAGAAACCCATCAGGTGGCTGGCATTATATATGGCTGCTTCGTCAAGCTGAATCATATTTTGGTCACGTCCTCCTCCCCTTACGCTAAATCCTGAAGAACCCTCACTGGTTACTTGCACCCCTGGTAAGAGCTGAATTGCTTTAATCACATCCACCTCCCCAAGAAATGCCGGAATTTTTCGAATTGATTGGATGGACAAACTGGAACTCCCGGTTTCAAGTTGGGTAATGTTAGAATTGCTTTGTATGGAAGAAATGGTTACCTCTTCCAGTTCAGTTAATGATTCGCTTAGTTCCATATTGAGAACCATCCCCTCACTTAGGGTGATACTCCTGAAAACAGTCGTATATCCAACATAGGAAAAAATCAGTGTATAGGCGCCAGGTTCAAGTGATAGTGCATAATAGCCGAATTCATTGGTAGAGGTTCCTGTACCCAATTCTTCTATGATTACATTAGCGGCAAGCAATGCCTCACCGGTGGCTGCATCGTGCACATAGCCATGAATAGTCTCCTTACCAAAGCTTTCCAAAGAAAGCATAGTAAGAATTACGAGCAGTAATAAACCTGTTCTCAACATGTTGCGCAGAGGAATCTTATATAGCTTGATCAAAATAAAAAACAGACACCCTAGCAATGTGTTCCATTGATCCGATATCTGGTGTAAAAATAGTAAAAAGTGTGACTGCCCTGCTAAACAATTTGACTCATGGCGTCAATATACGCTTCAACTGACGCTGTGACAATATCGGTGGATGCAGAGAAGCCATAATAGAGCACAGATTTGCTTTCAACCTGCATATGGACTTTCCCCATATCATCGCTTCCCTTGGTAATGGCTTGAATCAAAAACTCCTCGATCCGCACCTTCTTATTCAGGATCATCTTGACCGCATTGATAGAGGCATCAACTGGACCATTTCCTTCCGAAGTGGCTGTATGAGTTTCCCCTTCCCAGATGATCGAAACAGTTGCCACTGGCGTAGTACCTAATCCGCAAAGAACCTGCAATTTATCGAGATGCAGATTTCGTTTTATATCCCTGTCCCTGGAGCCCGCCAGCATTTTCAGATCTTCATCAACGATCTCTTTTTTGGAATCGGCAAGTACCACAAATTCCTCGTATATTTTATCAAGTGCGTCTTTGCTGAAGGTAAAGCCCAGCTTTCCAAGCCTGTGCTTTAATGCAGCCCTGCCACTTCTTGCGGTAAGCAGAATGGAAGACTCCTGTATCCCCACCGATTTAGGATTGATAATCTCATAGTTCTCACGCCTTTTTAGTACACCATCCTGGTGTATTCCAGAGGAGTGGGCAAAAGCATTTCTTCCTACAATGGCCTTATTGGGCTGTACCGGCATGCGCATCAGGGTGGATACCAGTCTACTGGTACTGTAAATTTTTCGAGCATTAATATTGGATTGCAGGTTCAGGTGCTTACGACTCTTCATTATCATAACAACTTCTTCCAGGGAGGTATTACCTGCGCGCTCTCCGATTCCATTCATGGTTACTTCGACTTGCCTGGCACCATTTATTATTCCGCTCATGGTGTTGGCTGTGGCCATTCCCAGGTCATTGTGACAATGGGTGGAGAGGATGGCCCTATCAATATTGCTTACATTATCTACAAGGTATTTTATTTTTTTTCCGTACTCATCAGGCAGTGTATAGCCAGTAGTATCAGGAATATTGATGACTGTAGCTCCTGCATCTATCATCGCTTCAACCACCTGAGCAAGGTATTTATTGTCCGATCGCCCTGCATCTTCTGCGTAGAATTCCACATCTTCTACAAAGGATTTGGCGTATCTGACAGCTTCAGCACCCCTTTGAATGATCTCTTCAGGATTACTGTTCAGCTTATGATAAATGTGATAATAGGACGTTCCTATCCCTGTATGGATTCTACCACGTTTGGCAAATTTTAATGATTCAGCAGCAACCTCGATATCTTTCTTTACAGCACGGGTAAGCGCACAGATTGTCGGTTCAGACACCGCTTTTGAGATTTCAATCACCGAATTGAAGTCACCCGGACTGGAAATGGGGAATCCTGCCTCAATCACATCCACTCCAAGTTCCTCCAGTGCTTTGGCTACCTCAATTTTTTCAATGGTATTTAGCTGACAGCCGGGAACCTGTTCCCCGTCTCTTAAGGTGGTGTCAAAGATATAAACGCGGTCTTTCGCCATGGCTCTACATATTTATAGATAACATTCGTAAAGCACAAAAGAAGTAAAATTAATGCTAAAACATGCTATCCAACATGGTTAAAATTCACGGAATCGTATCAGGCGAACTCTTTCTTCAGCTGCTCTACCCATGCAGCGACACGTTCCTTGTTCATGGATCCCTGATTCTCGTAGTCGATGGCCAGACCCATGAACTGGTCATTACGCAGAGCCCTTGAACTCTCGAAGGTGTAGCCCTCGGTGGAGGTGAATCCTACCAGTGTTGCCCCCTGAGTTTCCAGGATCCCCGCCATGATACCAACTCCATCCAGGAAATTTTCAGCATATCCTTTTTGGTCTCCCAGCCCAAATAGCGCGAACTTTCTACCTGTCAGATCCATATCTTCCAGAGCAGGAACAAATTCATCCCAGAAGTTGGGCAGCTCGCCATCGAACCATGTGGCTACTCCCATAATAATCCTGTCATAGGAGAGAAAAAGATCTTCTGTGATCTCTTCAGCATTAAGCATTTCAATGGTGGGGTCCTCAAAGCCCTCCTGAATCTGAGTTGCGATCTTTCCGGTCTTCTTGGTATTAAAACTGTATATAATTGCGGTTTTACTCATTGTTAGGGTCTTAAGAATTAGTAGTTTAACAGCTCTGTGGCAGCATTTTCAATTCTAGCCAGATCGGGAAGGATCGCTGCTTCCAGGATCCTGTTAAACCCAACAGGCGTAAAGGTGGATCCCACTCTTTTAACGGGAGCATCCAAATACTCAAAGGCCATCTCATTAATCAGTGCAGCTACCTCTCCCCCGAATCCACCAAACACCTTATCTTCATGTACCATAAGAACTTTCCCTGTTTTCTTTACAGTAGCCATAATCGCTTCGTTGTCGAGCGGACTGAGAGAACGAAGGTCCAATACTTCTAAACTTGCTATGTCTTCCTTCAGGAACTTCTCTGCAAGATCGACACACAGAGGAGTGGTATTGCCATAGGTGATAATGCTCATATCAGTTCCTTCCTTTCTTAACCGGGCTTTGCCAAAAGGCACCTCGAAGTCATCCGGAATGGATGCAAGCACCTTGGTGGAATTATAGAGTGCCTTGGGCTCAAGGAAGAGTGTCATACCTCTTGAACGCATGCTGGTGCGAAGCAAGCCGGCTGCATCATCTGCATATGAAGGGTATACCACCCTGACTCCCGGCAAAGGTGTTAAGGAGCCCTCAATGGTCTGCGAGTGATAGAGTCCACCTCCTATATATCCTCCAGATGCCAGTCGAACAGTGATATTAGGCGAAAATTGACCTTTTGTGCGCCAGTATTCATGGGTAGTTTCAACAAACTGCTCCATAGCGGGCCAGAAATAATCGGCAAACTCAGCACCTTCAACCACAATACGCAGTTTGTCATTAAACCGGCTCATTCCATTGGCAGTCCCCATGATAAAGTCTTCTGCAATAGGGCCATTGAAGACGCGTTCTTTGCCAAATTCCTGCTGCATCCCCTTGGTTACATTGAAGATCCCTCCCTTCTCCTTGTGGGCCACATCCTGTCCCCAGATAAAAGTGTCGGGGTTATGACGAAACTCTGCTTTCAGGGTCTCGTTCAATCCTTCAATCAACTTTTTTGGCTCTCCTTCAAAGGTATGAAGGCCCTCGGGGTATTTGTCGCTTACATAGGGTTCGGGAATAACGAAGTCATAGATCGACTCGGGTGTTGGTTGGGGAGCATTCATCCCGACCTTATGGGCAGCTTTTACCACCGCTTTTGCCTCAGCTTCTATCGCTTCCAGTTCAGCTTCCGTAAACCGATCGTATCTGAGCAACAGGCGCCTGAATTTAGCCAGTGGATCATATTCATTGACATAGTTCAATTCATAGTCGTCCCGGTAGAGATCGTGCCTGTCGGAATTGGAGTGAGAGTGAATTCTGACACAATTTGCATGTACAATGACCGGGTGTTCATGTTCAGCCACATATGCTTTGGCAGCAATCATTGTATTCATACTATCAAAAACGTCTTTGCCGTTACAGTGAAATATCTCCAGGTTTTTAAATCCTGTAAAGTTATTTGCCACTTTTCGGTTAGCAGTCTGATCTGCCTTGGGAACTGAGATGCCATATCCGTTGTCCTGAAACACAAAAATAACCGGAAGTTTTTCAGTGCTTGCACCATTGATGGCTTCATAAACATATCCTTCCGAAACGGACGATTCGCCCTGGGAGCTTATGGCCACACCGGGAACCTTGTATTTTTTCATGGCGCGGGCCAGACCAACAGCATGAAGGGTATGATTTCCTGTACAGGATGAAACGTTGTGAATGTTCCATTCCGGCTTTGCAAAATGGTTGGACATATGCCTTCCACCACCGGCCACATCCGAATCCCTGGAAATTCCATTGAGTATCAGCTCTTCTGCAGAGAGACCTGCAGAGTGTGTTGTCAGCATATCCCGGTAATAGGGAAACAGGTGATCATGCTCTCGGTCAAAGATTTGTCCAATGGCCAGCTGAATGCCATCATGGCCTGCAAATGGTGCATGGTAGGACCAACCAATGGCCTGTTTCAGATAATTGGGAGCTCTGTTGTCAATAGTCCTACCGACCAGCATCAGTTTTAGCCATTTTGCCAGGGTCTCTTTGTCTGTATGCTTAATACTATATTTCTTCTTTGTTGACATTGTTGGTTAGAGTTTAAAATTACCGGCATGGGGATCAAATGATTCGATATAATCTCCCAGGCGTTTCAGAAATGCACCTCCAAGGGCGCCATCAACAATCCTGTGGTCGTATGTAAGGGATAACCACATCTTCTGCCTGATGGCAATCATATCCCCCATCTCAGTTTCGATCACCGCAGGTTTCTTCTTAATAGCTCCTATTGCCAGAATGGCCACTTCGGGCTGATTGATAATGGGAGTGCCTATATCGTTCTGAAAAGAACCGAAATTGGTTACCGTAAAGGTTCCGCCACTGATATCGTCAGGATTTAGTTTATTGCTTCGAGCTGCTGATGCCAGGGCATTCATTTTTTTTGTAAGCCCCGTCAGATTCAGGGCTCCTGCATCCTTTATATTTGGTACGATCAGGTTATTATCGGGTAATGAAACGGCTATACCAAGATTGATGCTTTTCTTTAAAATGATCTTATTCCCATCCACGGAAGCATTGATCTGCGGGAAATCACGCAGTGCTTTAACGGTCGCTTCCAGGAATACGGGAAGGTAAGTAAGCTTAACACCTTCTTTTTTTAGAAAGTCTTCTTTCACACGGTTTCTCCAGTCAACCACAGCGCTTACATCCACTTCAATCATATTAGTGACATGAGCCGAAGTCTGCTTGGAGCGGATCATATGTTCGGCGATCAGCTTCCTGAGCCTGCTCATTTCGATGACCTCATCACCTTCCATGGTGGGTGCTGGCGCAGATTCTTTCTTTGCAGGGGGGGCAGAACCTGGAGCAGCTGCTACAGGTTTTTCAGGTTGGACTGGTTTTCCTCCACCCCTGCTCTCAAGGTATTTCAGGAGATCTTCTTTACGAACCCTCCCATTTAATCCACTTCCTTCGATGGCATCAAGTTCATCCTGCGAAACACCTTCCTTTCCAGCAATGGTTCGGACCAGCGGGGAATAGAACCTCCCCTGGCTTGAAACCACAGGCTCATCGTTCTCCTTTTCATGGATGACTTCAGGCTCTGAATCACTAACTTCCTCTTCGATAACAGCTTCAGCCTTTTCATCAGTGCTGGAAGAATCATCACCATCCAAACCAATAACTGCAATCACGGTACCTACAGCGACAACCTCATCCTGCTTGAAAAATATTTTTTTTATAACTCCTTCAACAGGTGACGGTATCTCAGAATCAACTTTATCGGTGGCAATTTCAAGAAGGACATCATCCTCCTCTACCATATCCCCCTCTTTAACAAACCAATTTGTAATTGTTGCTTCTTCAATACTCTCACCCATCTTCGGCATGATAATATCAAAATTTGCCATAATTATATTATATGAAAATGGTGTAGTATTAGAAAATTTGTTCGTATAACAACCATACCATGAAATTGTTTTTACTCTTCGCCTTCGAATAGAATGTCCAGTACAACAGGTTCGTCTTTGGGCAGACGATCGGCTGAAGGTGGCTTCTTAAAACGTGGATAACTAATCCTGATATCGGGGTATCCCATATGAACCAGCATAGATACCACAGAGAATATTTTAGGACCCTGAGGAATAAGCACAATGGAGTACTCATCGCGCAGAGGTAGAATGATATTAATCAGACTCTGATAGATCGCCTGTCCGTTACGGATTGGATAGGCAACAAGGTTCCTGATGGGAGCTTCGTTAATCAAGTTATGGTTATTCACAAAGACCTTCTCAACAAAGCGTTTTTCCGCTGGGGGGTCAGCATAATAGAGATAAAGCAGATCAGGATTAATCATTTTGAATATCGAATCAGAGACATTTTTTTCCTGCCCAAGTCCCAGGATCAGAGCAAGCTTCTTGCCAGTTGCAGGTCTTACCTCCTCTTTCAAAAAATCAAAGATCTCTTTAACCTTGCGTGAACCAGGTTGCCGTACATACTGGGCCATGGTATAGGCAATCCTCATCCGGACCTTTCCCTCTGCAGCCTGTTTCTCATCAAACCACTTGAAAAACTCATAGTACCATAAGGGGGGCATGTTGGTGCAATCAAGGACAATATTAATGGTATCCCCACTCAGTGATTGGAAAATTGCATCCACGTCAGGAAGCTCAGATTGGACCCTAATAATCTCAAAGCCATGCTTCTCCAAATAGTCGCTATTATCCTGGTATGAATATTCTTTGATGAGGTTGTTGTTCTCCAGGGCAATTTTTCTGTAAGAGGTGTTTTCAAACTTCCTGGCTACAGTGCTACTTCTTGATTCATAGCCAAGCGCTGTTATAAACAGGTCAGCTTTAAAATCGACTAATTGTGAAGGATCTATGTGTTTGATGGATGAAAGTTCCATTAAAATCAACTCTTATCGCACTAAGATAAAAGGAAAATAATTGGGATTGAATAATATCGACTAAAGTTTCGGATTTGTTGCAGGAATATCTGCAATTGGCCCGGGGGGTTTCTCTTCTATGGTGAAAAGGTCAATATCAGGCCACTGCTGAACTTTACTTATTGCCCCAAACATCATAGCCGAAACATACCTGTGTATTCTGGATTGTTTATAGGTAGTTGTATTTGTCATGACAACCCAGTTTATTCCATCCGTTTGCCTGACTATCAAGGCTGAAGAGCCGGAGAGATAACCTGTGCGCCACCAGGTGCCGTATCTGTCGCTTCCCCTCCAGCCGAAAAGACCTTTTCCTGCAATACTTGGATCCGACATACTGGCTATGGTTTCTGGAGCAAGAATGTCAGGCTGATCATCAAAGCCATCTATGGCCGTCATAAATTTTACCAGTTCCGGAGCTGAAGCCACCCAGCCTCCGGCCGGACCCAGCAGTTCCATATCATTGCCACCATAGTATATAGGTACAATTTCACCAGATCCATCCATGGCACGTGTGGTCATTACACCTGCACTACTGTGGTATCTGACCTCGTTTGGGTATTTTTCATGATAGTAACTTTTCCCGATATGCATATCATGAATTCCCAGTGGCTTAAGCAGATTCATAACCACATAATCCTGGTAGGGCATTCCGCTTTCCCGCTCAATGATCTTTCCAAGTATGGCGTAGCCCATGTTGGAATAGCTGTAACGGGTTCCGGGTTCAAAGTTCAATTTTCGCATAAGCGTATATTCCAGGATATCTTCTATAGCGGCAGGAGCCGGAACATTCATTTTCCTGGCAATATAAAGCGGATTGAATATGGGATCACCTGCGTATCTTGACCAACCAGCAGTATGGTTTAAGAGGTGGCGAACACTTATTTCCTCAACCCTGGGATCCACATAGTTCCTGAATATTGAGTCATTAAGAATACCATGCTCTCCAAAAACAGGGTCATCGAGTTCGAGCATTCCTTCCTCATATAATTTCATAATGGCTACAGCAGTGATCAGTTTGGAGACAGATGCAATTCGGAAAAGGTGACCGGGCTTCACTTCCTCTGCTGTTTCCTTATTGGCTGTACCAAATCCTTTGGCATATACCAGGCGTTCATCCTTGGTAACGGCCAGACTGGCACCTTCAATCTTCCAGCGCTTGAGAAAAGCATCAACTTGCTTGTCTATATTGTTTGTTCCCTCAAAATCAGAGTATTGATTGTCAATCAGTAGAGAGAAAGGCACCTCTTCATCATTGAGTAGAGATGGATATCCTTTATCGGAAAAGGTCATCGCGATCTCTCCAAAAAAGAGGAAAAC
>RCNF010003717.1_pt1 | contig 10341 bp, 10 predicted proteins | sample 2041311 | NCBI WGS metagenome assembly RCNF01 (sample SAMN09708228, study PRJNA481090) | Marine sediment metagenome, whole genome shotgun sequencing project. | biome: marine sediment; feature: ocean; material: sediment; isolation source: Sewage treatment plant 2 marine sediment (STP2) ... | reverse complement strand
GCTCCCCATCACGGTTACCGAAGATCCGCTGTCCACTGTGGCTTTAGGGTCCGGCAAAATGCTGGACAGCCTAGAAATCCTCAAACAGATCGTCATCGTTTAACGGGCCCCATGTTTTCCAAAAGGATGATTCTGGTTGCCTTGGTGATCGTTCTGGTTGCGGTGAATATCGTCCTTCTGACGATAACCGGAAAACACACCCAGGCGCCTTCCGGTCTCGGCCGGGGCGCCCTTGTCATTGTTTCTCCCTTCCAGAAACAGTTCACTGCTTTTTTTGATTCCGTAAAAGACACATGGAATCAATACTTCTTTCTGGTCTCCAAGGCCAAAGAGAACCAGCGACTGAAAAAGGCGCTGGGGCAGAGCCTGGAGCAACTCAACCGCTATAGCGAAACCGAAATAGCCAACGACCGGCTCCGCCATCTGATAGGCTTTGAAAAAGAGATTCCACGGCCAATGATCGCTGCCCAGGTGGTGGGCAAGGACCCGTCTGCCTGGTCAAAGACCATCATTGTGGACAAGGGCACCCGGGACAGCGTTCGACAGGGCGCTCCCGTGGTGATCCCCGAGGGGATTGTCGGTGTGGTTGTCGAGGCGTCGGCCCGGTATGCCAAGGTGCTCCTGCTGACTGATCCCAACAGTGCCGTGGATGCCCTGGTGCAGCAAACCCGGGCGCGGGGCATTGTCAAAGGGGGAGGGGCCGATTACTGCGTATTCGACTATGTCCTGCGAAAGCATGAAATCAGTGTGGGGGACATGGTGGTTTCTTCGGGGCTGGACGGCGTGTTTCCCAAAGGGTTTCGAGTGGGGCGCATTTCCGAAATCGTTCGCCAGAACGCCGGTATCTTTCAGAAGGTGTCGGTTACCCCATACGTAGATTTCGAGATCCTCGAAGAAGTGTTTATCATTTCCGAACCGGCATACGAAGACAATCCCAGGGAACGATGACTTACGGCTACCATCTGATCATTTGCCTGTTTCTGATCATTTTTCAGACGACACTGTTGACTGGCGGCGGTACGGCGCACCTTTACGACCTGCTGGCTCCGTTCGTGGTTTATTTGGGGGCTTACCACCTGCCGCGGGCGGCTATCCCTGTCCTCGTGCTCGGCGGGCTGGCCATGGACGGCATCTCCGGCGGTGTGTTCGGCGTTCACCTTACCGTCTATCTGTGGATGTACGTGGGCGTTCGCTGGGCCATCCAGTTCCTGCAGGTGGGCAATGTGATTTTGCTGCCGCTCCTGGTCACCGCCGGTGTTGTTTTCGAAAGCCTGGTGGTGGCTTTTTCCGCGGTGGTGTTGGCGTCGGCGCCCTGGCCGGTGGATTCGATCTTTCCCGTAGTTTCCGGGCAGGTCATGTGGGGGGCGGTCACCGGTCCCTTTCTGATGCTATTTTTCATTCGTGGACAGAAAGTCGTCGATCGGGCAAAAAAATCCTACTATGCAGAAAAAAGCCCCTTGAGGACACCTTGACCGACTACCTGGACAATGTGGACAGCGACTGGTTCAGCAAGCGGCTGAGCGCTGCCCTGACTGTAGTCATTGCCGCCTTTGTGGTGCTGATCGCCCGTCTGCTGTTCCTTCAGGTGATCGATGGTGCAGAGCTTCGCCGGTTGTCGGAGATCAACAGCATTCGGTTAAGAAGCGTGGATGCACCCCGTGGGTTGATTTATGATATCCATAACCGGCTGATGGCGGACAACCGGCCGTCCTATGACCTGAGCATCACCGTCAAAGACGCCAATCCGCTTGAGCGGACCATTGAAAAGCTATCCCGATATACGGGTATTGACGAAGCGCAGTTGTGGGAGCGCCTGGAGAAAGCCAGGGGGACCCGTGCCTACAAACCCGTTCTGCTCAAACCCGATATCGGTCGGGAGGCCTTGGCAGCCATCGAGGTGAACCGATGGGACCTGCCCGGTATCCTGGTCAACGTCTCTCCCCGAAGGGATTATATTTTCAGTCCCAGTTTGGCTCATCTCTTGGGCTATATGGGAGAAATTAGCGTCGAGGAACTGAAAAACAAGATTTACAGCGACTGTAAAAGCGGTGATTTCATCGGGAAATTCGGTATCGAGCGGGTCAGGGAAGATTGGCTTCGCGGCGAGCGTGGGGGCCAACAGGTGGAGGTCAACGCCACCGGTCAGGTGGTTCGGGTGATCAATACAGTGGGTGCAACCCCCGGCCACAATATCGTGTTATCCATCGACCAGTCCCTCCAACTGACGGCGGAGCAGTTGCTGGCGGACCAGGCGGGAGCGGCCGTGGCGGTGGATCCGTCCAGCGGTCAAATCCTGGCCATGGTATCCAGCCCCTCATTCGACCAGAATGCCTTCATTTCCGGCATGTCTCATGACACGTGGAACGCCTTGATATCGGATCCATTGCACCCCCTTGAAAACAAGGCCATCCAGGGTGAATATCCACCGGCGTCTACATACAAGATCATCGTCGCCGCCGCCGCGCTCGAAGAGGGCGTCATCGATGAGAGCACCTCCTTTTTCTGCCCCGGTTTTCTCAAGTTCGGCAACCGGACCTATCGGTGCTGGAAAAAGTGGGGGCATGGTGAGGTAAGCATCTTAAGAGCCTTGAGCGAATCCTGCGACGTCTATTTTTATAAAGTGGGGCTCGAGCTTGGCGTAGACCGCCTGGCGTGGTACGCCAATGCCTTTGGCCTGGGGGAACCCACCGGCGTAGATCTGGGTCACGAAGAGGGCGGCTTGATTCCAACCGCCCAGTGGAAGAAAAAACGGACAGGCGTTTCCTGGCAAAAGGGCGAAACCCTGTCTATCGCAATCGGTCAGGGGTTCAATCTGACCACCCCTCTGCAGATGGCAATGGTGGCTTCTGCAGTTGGCAACGGGGGCGTACGTTATCGACCCATGATCGTAAAAACCATCCGGACCGCGGACGGGCAGACCATGTATGAGAGTGTCCCCGAGGTCGTGGGACGGCTGCCAATCAGCGAAAAAAACTTGTGGCTGGTCAAAGAGGGGCTGTTCAAAGCCGTCAATGAGCGGCACGGGACGGCGTGGCGCAGTCGCCTGGAAGGAATGGCCATGAGCGGCAAGACAGGGACCGCCCAGGTTGCGGGACGGCGGGACGATGCTGCCGATGGTGAAAATGATTGGGGGTCGATCAAGGACCATGCCTGGTTTGTGGCCTATGCACCCCGGGAGAATCCCAGGATTGCCGTGGCCGTGATCGTCGAGCACGGAGAGCATGGATCCAGTGCCGCCGCTCCGGTGGCGGCCGAAATGATCCGGTTTTATCTCTCCGGGGGCCAACCGAATCCCGATGCGCCAATGGCGGTCGCACCGGCATCATCCGCCGAAGGAGATTAAACTGCTGATACACAAAGGCCCGTCTGCGTAATAGCAAACAAATTTCAATGACCCAAAAACAAATGACAAATAAATCACAAGGGCCAAATTCAAAATTCCAAACTCTAGGATCTTGAAGAAAGGGCATTACAGTCATCAATAGTGGAGCGATCAAAAGGATCATCAAGCGTGGGTCTTTGTTCTTTATTGAGATTTGGGATTTGGAGTTTATTTGAGATTTGGTGCTTGCGATTTGTTGTTTTCAGTTTATCCAGGTTATGGAATGGAACGATAAGTCATGTTCGATAGACGATTGCTGCAATGCTTTGACTGGGGGCTCCTGGCGCTCACCCTTTCCATCGCCACCGCTGGGCTGGTGGCGCTATACAGTGCCGTATCCGCCGGTGCAGTCGAGCCGGACCTCGTGCTGTTCAGAAAACAGCTGATTTGGTATGGTGTCGGCTTCGGGGTCATGATTTTCTGTTTTTTATTTGACTACAAGCAGTTCGAACGGTTGGCCAATTTCATTTACCTGGCATCCGTTGGCTCCTTGACGGCAGTGCTGTTTTTCGGCAAGTACGTAAGCGGGTCCCGGCGCTGGCTGTCCATGGGCCCCTTTTCCCTCCAACCTTCCGAAATGGCCAAGGTCGCCGTTATTATCGTCCTGGCCCGCTATTTTGCAAAGCTGATCAATACCGACGGGCTCACCCTCCGGGACCTGATAGTCCCGGCGTTTCTTACCGCACTGCCCTTTGCCCTGATTGTCCGTCAACCGGACTTGGGCACGGCTATGGTGATTGCGCTCATTGCCGGGGTCATGACCCTTTTTGCCAAGATCGAGCGCAGGGCGCTGAGTTGGCTGATAGCCACATTTACCATGCTCGTCCCGCTGGTCTGGTTTTTTTTACGTGGATACCAGAAGCAGCGCATCCTGACATTCTTGAACCCGGATCGGGATCCACTGGGCGCCGGTTATCACATCATTCAATCAAAAATTGCCATCGGATCGGGGATGCTTACCGGCAAAGGGTTTTTAAAGGGGACCCAAAACGCGCTTTCTTTCCTGCCGGAACAGCATACTGACTTCATTTTTTCGGTGTTGGCCGAAGAGTGGGGGCTGATGGGATCGTTGTCGGTGGTCATTCTGTTTTTGATGATTATTGCCTGGGGGCTGAGTATTGCCGGCCGTTGCCGGGATCCCTTCGGCACCATGCTGTCCGTGGGGGTAACCGCCATGATCGCCTGGCAGGTGCTTATCAACATCGGGATGGTCATGGGACTCATGCCGGTGGTGGGGGTGACCCTGCCTTTTGTGAGTTATGGCGGTTCGTCGATCATCACCATGATGATCGGCATTGGTTTGCTCATGAATGTGAGCATGCGCCGATTCAAATTTGAATAACCCCAACAGGCGGTCATCGTGGTCGGGGTGTGAAATCAGTGTCATTCAAGCGTAAACAGGGGGATGCGATGAAAAAAAAAGAGAGTGCAGACCATATTTCCACACTGCTGGGCGTCGGGACCACCATCGAAGGGACCCTGGCTTTTAAAGACACCATCCGACTGGATGGTGCGGTCAATGGAAAAATCGTTTCGGACAAGGGCACCGTGATCATTGGTGAACGAGCGGTGGTGGAGGCACAGATCCGCGTTGGAACAGCCATTGTCAAAGGAACCGTCAATGGCCATATCCACGCCGCCGAGCGAATAGACGTCTATCCGCCGGCCAAAATAACAGGTGATCTCCAGGCGCCGGTGATTTCCATTGAAACGGGAGTTTTTTTTAACGGAAACTGTAGCATGGTCAAACCAGAATCGCTGCCGGTTGAAAAAAAATCGGTGGAAACAACGCGGGATGAAAAGAAATCCGGATGACGGATTAATTTTTAAAAAACCTTTGACATTTCGGCGATGCGGATGGTATAGACCGCCGGAGTTCGCACCTTTCGTAAGTCACATCATTTATAGACAATATGCTGTTTTTTGGGAATATTTAATCCTACTTCAACGGAGGCTCTTAGATGGTAAGCGTCGATGGATCTATAGTCTTACAAATCGCTAATTTTTTGCTGCTGATTTGGATTTTGAACATGGTGCTTTATAAGCCCATTCGAAAAATCCTGCTGGAGCGAAAGGAAAAAATGGTCGGAATGCAGTCCGATATTGACGGGTCCGCCCAGCAGGTCCAATCAAAAGAAGACGCGTATCTCGAAGGGGTCCGTCAGGCCCGCGCCGCCGGCCAGAAGGAGAAGGAAGCGCTGATGCAGGCCGCTGCGGATGAAGAAAAGGCGATCATCGGCAAGATCAATGAAGCCGCTCAGTCCGAACTCAAGGACGTCAGGGAAAAAATCACTCAGGAGATGGGCACCGTCAAGGCCGCGCTTGAAGATGAAATTGACGCATTTTCGGATGCGATAGGACAAAAAATATTGGGGAGGGTCGCTTAATGAACGTTCCAATTTTCAGCGGAAAGCGCAGCCTTCGCGCTGGGTGGATGTTACCACTAGTGTTGGTTGCGCTTCTTCTATGTGGGAGCGCCGCTGTTTTTGCGTCAACTAACGCTGGGCATAGCGACGCAGCCACCACCGGCGAGCACGGCGATGCGGCTGCCACGGATGGGCAAGGTGATGGAGGCGGACACGGTGAAGCAGGCGCCAAAGGGTGGGTGGCAACAGACACCTATCGGGTGATGAATTTCGCAGTGCTGGCCATCGGACTCTTTCTGGTTCTCAAAAAGCCGGTCTCCCAGGCGCTGGGCGGGCGCATTCAGGGCATCAAAGAGCAGCTGGCGGACCTGGAAGAAAAAAAGAATGAGGCGGAAGCCAAACTGGCCGAGTACGATGCCAAAATGGCTGAACTGGATAAAGAATCCGAAGCCTTGCTGGCTGAGTACGTGAAGCAGGGTGAAGACGCCAAGGCCAGAATTCTGAAGGAAGCCGAGGCCGCTGCAGAGAGGCTCAAAGAACAGGCCAGCAAGAATATCGAACACGAATTTTTACAGGCCAAAACTGAGCTCAAGGCGATGATCGTGGAAAAGGCCCTGGCAAAGGCCGAGGCGATCATCAAGGAAAAAATCAATTCGGACGACCAGGAAAAACTGGTGGATGAATACTTAGAGAAGGTGGTGGCATAGTGAAGAATCTGGCGATTGCAAGGCGGTATGCCAAAGCACTCCTGCTGATCGGTAAAGAGGACGGGAAAACCGACACGTACCGGGAAGAATTGGGTGCTTTTGCTAATCTGATCGAGCAGGAAGAGAACCTTCAACAGGTGCTGGTCAATCCGCTTTACGACGCGGATGGTCGCAAAAAAGTCCTGACGACAGTGATGGATAATCTTAAATTGTCACAGGCCACGGCCACATTTCTTCTTTTTCTATTCGATAAGGGGCGGATCGGATTTTTGAGCAATATCAATGACTTTTTTCAAAAATTTGCCGATGAACTCAAAGGCGTCGCCCGGGCTAGCTTGGTTTCGGCCACGGAACTTTCATCCGAAACCGTTGATAAAATTCGGTCAGCCCTGTCCAAGCGGATAGGTAAGGATATCATTCTGGAGGTTGAGCAGGATCCGGAACTGATCGGCGGCATTGTGACCCGCATCGGTGATCTGGTTCTGGACGGCAGTGTTCGGACGCAGTTGCTCAATATGAGAGAATCTTTAAAAAGGGGTGAGAGTGTCTAATGGAACTAAGAGCTGAAGAAATAAGTCAGATCATCAAAGAGCAGATCACGGATTATGACAAGAAGATCGAACTGAGCGAAACCGGTGTCGTTCTTTCAGTGGGCGACGGCATTTCCCGCGTCTACGGCCTGGAAAAAGTCATGGCACTTGAACTGGTGGAGTTTCCCGGCGGCATCCTCGGTCTGGTGCTCAACCTGGAAGAGGATAACGTGGGTATCGCCATCATGGGTGATGACTCCGGCATCAAAGAGGGCGACATGGTCAAACGGACCGGCAAAATCGCCCAGGTGCCCGTGGGTGAAGCGGTGCTCGGCCGCGTGGTTTCCGGCGTGGGTGAACCCATTGACGGCAAGGGTGCCATCGACTCCTCGGAGACCCGCCGCGTTGAAATGGTGGCCCCGGGTGTTATCGCCAGAAAATCGGTGCACCAACCCTGCTACACCGGCCTCAAGGCCGTTGACGCCATGACCCCCGTGGGCAAGGGCCAGCGTGAGCTGATCATCGGCGACCGCCAGATCGGAAAAACCGCGGTGGCCGTGGATGCCATCCTGGCCCAGAAAAATACCGACGTTTTCTGTATCTATGTGGCCTGCGGCCAGAAAAAATCCACCGTTGCCCAGGTGGCCGCCATTCTCGAAAGGGAAGGGGCCATGGAATACACCACCATCGTGGCCGCCTGTGCCTCCGACCCGGCGACCCTGCAGTACCTGGCGCCTTACGCCGGCTGCGCCATGGGAGAATACTTCCGGGATAAAGGCCAGCACGCCCTGATCATTTACGACGATCTTTCCAAGCAGGCCGTCGCTTATCGCCAGATCTCCCTGCTGCTCAGACGGCCGCCGGGACGTGAAGCCTACCCCGGCGACATTTTCTACAACCACTCCAGACTGCTGGAGCGTTCGGCCAAGCTCAGCGACGAACTCGGTGGCGGTTCCCTGACGGCCCTGCCGATCATCGAAACCCAGGCCGGCGACGTCTCCGCCTACATTCCGACCAACGTGATTTCCATTACCGATGGTCAGATCTACCTGGAACCGGCGCTGTTTTTCGCCGGCGTCCGTCCGGCCATCAATGTCGGTTTGTCGCGCGTTGGCGGTGCCGCCCAGACCAAGGCCATGAAGAAAGTGGCCGGTACCCTGCGCCTGGACATGGCCCAGTTCCGTGAACTGGAGGCATTTGCCGCCTTCGGCAGCGACCTGGATGCCGCCACGCAGCGGCAGCTTACCCGTGGGGCGCGTCTGATACAGGTGCTTAAACAGCCGCAATACAAGCCCCTTTCACATGAAAAGCAGGTAACCATCCTTTACGCAGCGACACGCGGGTACCTGGACAAGTTTCCAACCGACGTCGTTGCCAAGTACGAAGCCGGTCTCTATCCCTTCATCGACGAGCGCTACCCGCAGATTTATTCCAAGCTGGAAGAGGCTCAGGATATCACTGATGAGATCGAAGGCCTGCTCAAGGCCGCCCTCGAGGCCTATAATGAAGAATTCAAAGACACCATCAAATAAGGCTTTTGGGAACGATCTTGGTAACACCGCAGAACTCAGACCACATGCGACAAGGACGACAACTTTATGCCAACGTTAAAGGATGTCCAGTTAAAAATCCAGGGTGTCAAGAAGACCAAGCAGATCACCAAAGCCATGAACATGGTGGCAACCTCGCGGTTGCGCGGTGCGCAGGGGGCGATGGACGGCTTTCGCCCCTATGCCGAAAAGTTTTCTGAAGTCCTTGGCAGCCTGGCGGATAAGGCCGGTGATGAAGCCAGCCCATTGCTGATTCCCAAAGAAGAGGTGAAAAAGATCCATGTGGTCTTGTGCACGTCCGACCGGGGACTGTGCGGCGGCTTTAACATCAACCTCACCGATGCAGCTAAAAATCACATCAAAAACAACCCGATCGAAGGCGCTGAATACGCCTTCACCTGCTTCGGCAAGAAAGGGCGGGATTGGAGCCGGAAGGCAGGCCATGCGATAGCCGAAGAACATCTCGGGGTCGTGGGCAGCAAATTCGGCTTCAGCGTTGCTTCGACTGCCGGTAAAAAACTGGTGGACGGGTTTTTGGACGGAAGTTACGACGAAGTCTACATCATCTATTCTGAATTTGTGAGTATGGCCAAGCATCTGCCGGTGGTTCAAAAGCTGCTGCCCATTCCGCCCATCGAGAAAGATGAAACGGAGGAGAGCGGTTCTGGGGAATACCAGGCCGAACACATCTGTGAACCATCGCCGGAAGAGCTTCTCGGCGATTTGCTGCCACGCAACGTATATGTCCAGATTTTTCGGGCATTGCTGGAAACATCTACCAGCGAGCACGCCGCCCGGATGACCGCCATGGACAACGCCACCAAGGCGTGCAGCGATATGATCGACAATTTGACCCTCGCTTACAACAGAGCGCGGCAGGCAGCCATTACTGCGGATCTGATGGATATTGTCGGCGGCGCCGAGGCCCTCAAAGGGTAAAACACATTTTAGGAGGCTGTAAATGTCAGAGAATATAGGTAAAGTCACTCAGGTTATGGGGCCTGTCGTAGACGTTGAATTTGAACAGGGGCAGTTGCCGAAGATCCTCACTGCACTGTCGATCACCAACCCGACCATCAATGACGACGAAGACAACCTGGTGATTGAGGTGGCCCAGCATCTCGGCGACAACGTGGTGCGAACCATCGCCATGGACGTTACCGATGGTCTGGTCCGTGGTATGGCGGTGAAAGATACCGGTTCCCCTATTATGATGCCCGTGGGTGAAGCCAGTCTGGGCCGTGTGCTCAACGTCGTTGGACGCCCGGTGGATGGCCTTGGGCCGGTCAGCCAGGAAAAGATGATGCCCATCCACCGTCCGGCACCGCTTTTCACCGAGCAGGATACGGAAGTGCGCGTGCTTGAAACCGGCGTCAAGGTGATCGACCTGCTGGTGCCCTTTCCCCGTGGTGGAAAAATGGGGATGTTCGGCGGCGCCGGTGTGGGCAAGACAGTTATCATGATGGAGATGGTCAACAACATCGCCATGCAGCATGGTGGTATTTCCGTTTTTGCCGGTGTGGGCGAGCGCACCCGTGAGGGCAACGACCTTTACCACGAAATGAAGGACTCCGGTGTGCTTCCCAAAGCGGCGCTGGTTTACGGCCAGATGACCGAACCGCCGGGGGCACGTGCCCGCGTGGCTCTTTCCGCCCTGACCTGCGCGGAATACTTTCGCGACAAGGAAGGCCAGGACGTGTTGATCTTCATCGACAACATCTACCGCTTCACCCAGGCGGGTTCCGAAGTGTCGGCGCTTCTCGGCCGCATGCCATCCGCGGTGGGTTACCAACCCACGCTGGCCGT
>RCNF010004295.1_pt1 | contig 10343 bp, 10 predicted proteins | sample 2041311 | NCBI WGS metagenome assembly RCNF01 (sample SAMN09708228, study PRJNA481090) | Marine sediment metagenome, whole genome shotgun sequencing project. | biome: marine sediment; feature: ocean; material: sediment; isolation source: Sewage treatment plant 2 marine sediment (STP2) ... | reverse complement strand
AGCCGCCGGTCGATGTCACACAGAGCTGCACACAAGTCCCGTTGATCCCTGGGAGTAGCACTGTTCCGAGATACTCTTGCAGCATCCACGCAGGCTTCCATCAAGTCTGCCAGGACTCGCCAAGCAGGAGTCAGTGCCTTCGCGACGGATGCCATCCTGCGACCCGCAATTCGCCCACAACCAGGAGCCCACACGTGACCAATCGATTCATCGCTCTCGTTGTTCTCGTCCTCTCATTCGCCCTCATTGCCGCCGCTTGCGGAAGCAGCGACACAGGTGAAGAGAACACGACGACCACCGAAGCAACGACCACGACGACGGCCGCGGTTGAGGAGACGACGACTACGGTTGAGGAGACGACGACGTCTGGGGCGCCTGTCGGTTTTGTGCCGGTCCCGGTGAAGATCGGTACCGTGCTTCCTCAGACGGGTCAGCTCGCGGCGATTATCGAGGCGCTTGAGAATCCGATCAAGATGGGTGCGGAAGAGATCAACGCTGTCTCGCCTGGTCTTGTGACTGTGGAGTACGGCGATTCGGGTACCGATCCGAATGTGGCGTCGGCGACGGTCGATAGGTATCTGACTGGTGACCACAGTGGCATCATTGGTGCGGCCGCTTCGGGTGTGTCTTTGTCGATTGTTGACAAGGTCCAGAGCAGCGAAGTGGCGATGTGTTCCGGTTCGAACACGTCGGCCTCGTTCAGTTCCACCGATTTCGACCCGTACTACAGCCGTACGGCTCCGTCCGATAATCTTCAGGGTCCGGCGCTCGCGAGTGTCATGATCGATGACGGTTGGGCAGACGTGGCTGTTGTTTGGCGTGCTGATGACTACGGCGTGGGGTTCGGAACCCTGTTGGCTGACGAGCTCGAAGCTGCGGGAGCGAACGTTCTCCTTCGCAATAGTTACGACTTCGCGCAGACGTCGTTCGCTGATGTTGCTGCTGAGGTTGTCGCGTCAGGTGCGGAGGCGTTGGCGATGCTCACCTTCGATGAGGGTGGACAGTTGCTCCTCGATCTCGAGAGCGCCGGCTATGCGGGCGCGATCTATGTTGCGGATGGGTTCAAGGACACGGTTGCGGCGGATCAGCTCGGTGGCAACGTCGAGTTGCTTGACGGCATCAAGGGCACCGCTCCTTCGGCATCACCGGCGAATGGTGAGTCGACTTTCCCGGACAGGCTCGAAGCTGCGTTCCCTGGAACGGCGACGATCTCAGAAGTATGACTGTCTGATGGTCACGGTGCTTGCTGCTCAGGCGGCACAGAGCGCTGACCCGGCTGTGTTCGTGGGTGAGATCAGCAACGTCACGAAGGGCGGCGAGAAGTGCTCGCTCTTCGAGGATTGCTTCAACCTGCTGTCGGAAGGCATCGACATCGACTACGACGGCGCCTCCGGCCCGCTCGATTTCGGTCCGAGCAACGAGCCCGGCATCGGCACGTACGACGTCTTCATCTATGACGCCACCGGTGCCACAGAGACGCTCTCCCAGATCGTCGCCGGCGCCTAGCAAAACACAGACAAACAACACGAAGAGAAGGGGCCCCGCAATCGCCGGGCCCCTTCTTGCTGTCTCTCTGATCTACTGATCTACTGATCTACTGATCTACTGATCTACTGATCTACTGATCTACTGATCTACTGATCTACTCAGCCCAGACCCACAGCACCCAGACGGCCATCATCGTCAGCCCGACGGCGAACTGGACTCCGGACGCGAGCAGCATTGCCTTGAGCGTCGCCCAGGTCGCCGCAAGAGCACCTGAGATGTGGCGTTCCCGGACGATCGTCGCGACCAGGATCCCGACCACAAGTCCAAGGGGAGCGCCGACTACCGGGACAATGAATAGCCCGGCGACCGCGAAACAGAGAGCGATCACCTGCCCCCACCAGGGGACGCCGACCGACGCTGCCGTGCGCTGAGGAAGGTAGAACGCCGAGGCGGTGCCGACGACCGCCAATACCGTGATCACAGCGAGGCCGATCCACCCTCCGGTACCGAGTCCGGCGAAGACCCCGTACACCGCGGCGGCAGCCCAGATCACCCACAGCCCCGGCAGAATCGGCAACACGGTACCGGCCACACCGATCACCATCACTACTGCGACCAGGACGACGAGCAGCGTGTCGGCGGTCACCCGTCAGATCGGATGCTCTCCTCGAGGAGCATCGCTATGTCCTTCACGACGACGGTCTCTTCGACACCGAGATCGCGCACACCGTCGTCGACCATCACGAAACAGAACGGGCATCCGGTCGCCACGACATCCGTGCCGCATGCGATCGCTTCCTCGGTCCGCTCGATGTTGATCTTCTTGCCCGTGTCCTCCTCGAACCACATCTTCCCGCCGCCGGCGCCACAGCAGAACGAGTCGCTCTCAGCACGCGGCATCTCAACCCGAGTCCCAACTGCGTCAACGATGCCGCGCGGTTGCTCGTACACGTCGTTGTAGCGACCCAAGTAGCAGGGATCGTGGAAGGTGACGGTCTGTCCGTTCGACTTCGGCGTGATCTTCCCTTCGTCGACGAGACGCATCAACAGGTCGGAGTGATGGATCGTCTCGTAGTCGCCTCCGAACTGTGGGTACTCGTTTTGCAGGGTGTTGAAACAGTGAGGGCATTGCGTCACGATCTTGGTGACCCCGAGATCGTTGAGCGTCTCGATGTTCTGCAATGCCAGGCCCTGGAACACGTACTCGTTCCCGGTCCGGCGGGCTGGGTCTCCCGTGCAGAGTTCCTTCTTCCCGAGGATCGCAAAATCGACGCCGGCTTCGTGCAGGAGCTTTGCCGTAGCGATCGTGACCTTCTTGTTTCGGTCGTCGAACGACCCCGCGCAGCCGACCCAGTAGAGGTACTCCGCTGTGACTCCTGGATCGTCGAGGAACTTCACGTCGAAGTCGAGTTCCTTGACCCAATCCCCCCGGGTCGTCTGATCCATCCCGTAGATGTTCGAGGAGTTCTCGAGACTCACATAGGCCTTGCCCAATTCCGACGGAAACTCCGCTTCCATGAGCGACAGGTACCGTCGCATGTCGAGGATCTTGTCGACGATCTCGAGACCGGCAGGACACGCCTCGTCGCAGGCCCGGCAGGTCGTGCAGGACCACAGCTCCTCTGCAGTGATCCGCTCGAAGACAAGATCAGACGACACGGTCAGATCGCCGCCGACGCTCACCGTCGGTGAGACCGGATCGACTGCGGTCTGCGCAGCGACCTGTCCCAGCTTGAGCACGATCTCCCGCGGGTCGAGCGACTTCCCTGTCTGACTCGCCGGGCACACGTCGGTACAGCGGCCGCAGACGGTGCACGCATCGGTATCGAAGAGTTGTTTCCATGTGAACTCGCCAACCCGGGATGCCCCGATAACGTCGATGTCTTCCACTTCCATAAGGTTCGGTACCGCTCGCATCGCACCCTTTGGCCGGTCGCGGGGCAACAATGCCAGGTTCGCCGGCGTGGTGACCGCGTGGCGAAGCTTGGTCGTCGGAAGGAGGACGAGGAAGGCAACGAACGCCACAGCGTGGATGATCCAGAACGCCTGGTGCCAGCCGGACGCTGTCGCAGACGGGACCAGGTAGGACAGGGGGTAGCCGACGAACGACCACACTTCGAACGACGGCTGGCCGCTCAACGAGATCCGGGCTGCCTCGGTGAGGAGACCGGACACGCCGATCAATCCGAGGGTGAAGAGTATCCAGCCGTCCTCAGGGCGGGTCTTGGTTCTGAGGCGCCACGGCTTCTGCCCGTACCGGCGCACACTGGCCCACACGATGCCGATAACGAAGACGAGACCGGCCAGATCGAGCACCGCCGAGTAGCCCTGGTAGAACCAGGTGTGAAGGAACTTCATCCTGTCCGGGAGGATGTGATCGAGTTCGAGGGTGACGGTCCCAATCATGAGGACGATGAATCCCCAGTAGATCATCGAGTGCATGAGTCCGGCCTGTCGGTCCTCGAGCACCGTGCGCATCAACAGCGCGTCGCGCAATCCGATCAGTCGCTTCTTCCAGAGGCCCGATCGGGTCTCCCAAGTCCCTCGTTCCCAGCTCCTCGCCCGCTCAGCGAAGAGGTAGAACATGACACCCAGGAACGTTGCGGTCGTCACGTAGAAGAGGGCCACGACCACCGCGGGGATGTTCCCAAAGATCAGGCGGCCGACATCGAAGTGAGGCTCCTCCGGAAGCGACCCGAGCCACCAGAAGAACAGCGTTCCCACGACAGCCAATCCGGCGAGAACTGCGAGAACCCGGCTCGGCGTGACCTTCCACCCCTCGCGCTTCTCGTCGCTATCTGGCGGCGTTTCAGTGGTGGTCAACACATGCCTCCTGTGGGTTCAGGAGGATTCTAGAGAGCATGGCATGAACCCAAACCGGCAACTGGCGACTATGCCGGGACGACGGAGTACCCCAACTTCAATGCGGCCTCAGACAACCGACCATCCCAGGTAGCGACGATTCCGAGATCAACCCCGACGCGTCCGCCTCGAGGTACTTCTTCAGATCTCGACGAAAATCTGCGATCTCGAGATCTGTTGCCATGGTCATCGGCTCACGCCCCTTCGAGCCCGTCCACAGCGACTCGAAAGGCTTCTGTCGGCTATGCCTCGAGACCCGTCGCCTCGCCGGTGTCCGATGGTGTGGCCTCGCCACCGGTCGTCAACCCCAGCTCCGCCTTCAGTTCTTCGAGCTTCGCATCGGCCTGCGCTTCGTTCATCGCCTGACGCAACTCGGCTTCGCCACCTTCGGGCGTCGCCTCGAAGATCTCGGCCTTCGCCATCGCCTGTGCCTTGCGCTTCTCGATCTTGTCTTCGACGGACTCGAGAGTCGGTGATTCGTCGTCGAGCGTCGTCGACATCGACTCGACGGCCGCGTTGACCGTCTCCTGCATCTTGGCCTGCTCGAGAGAGCCGAGCAGCTCCATCTGCTTCGCGGAGAGTTCCTGCAACTTCACAGCGTTGGCCTGAACGGCTCGCTTGGCCTCATCTGCCTGGGTGATCGCCGTTCCGTACTGACCCTTGAGTGACGTCAGGTTGTTCTCAGCGGCCTGCAGCTTCGTCGCCTGCGCCTGGGCGATGTTCGTCCACTTGGCAACTCCGGCCGTGTCTCCGGCAGCCTTAGCTTCCTCTGCCTTGAGGATTGCCTGTTTGGCCATTTCGCGGGTCTCGCCCACGTCGTCGGCGGCCTTCTCGATCTTGCTCTCGAGCTGGGTACGGTGGGCAACGATGTTCGCGGCTTGATTGCGGAGATCCTGGTTCTTCTTCTTCGCCTGATCGATCGCCATATTGATCTCGATCTCGGGATCCATCATGTCGTCGGAAGTCGACTTGAACCATGATTGGATGTACAGCCACCATTTCTTGAGCATTCGCATCCCTCTCTTGTGGTACGTGCGGTGTCTCGGATACTAGGAGAGGTCTCAGCCCCTACGGCGACCGCCGCCGCGCATGCGTGTGCTTCTCGTCGATCGCGATCGCGAACCAGAACTCGAAGACCGGCGAGGAGATTGGCGCGATGACGTCAATGACCCCATCAACAGTCCGGTCATCATGGCCGCTGTACCGGAAGATCGGTGGTGAGTGGGTCGCCGGTAGACGGATTCCGGAACACGAGGAGGCGTCAACGACGAAGGGGCGCTCGGCGCGGGAGCAGCTGGTTGAGGCTTCACCGGCTTCGGAGGAGGAGCCTCGCCATCGAGAAGCGCCTCCACGCTGTCGAGTCGCCAGATCGCCATGTCGAGCTCCTCCGCCGTGGCAATGAGCTCGTCGGGCGAAGCCGCACTTTCGTATGTGTCGAGCGCCTGGGCATACGCGGCTGTGGCGGACTCGTAGAGCACTCGTGCAGCGGGGTCTGTTGACGCCGTGACTTCGTCCTCGAGGTCGATGATGTCATTGGCCACGGCGTCGAGGCGCTTCTTGACTTCGACTCTCGCGCTCTCGACCGTTCGCGCTGCGTCCTGCTTCGCTGATCGCGACGACAACCAGAAGACGAGCGCTCCGCCGGCGATGACGATCAGTAGGAATATCCATCCAAGGGGAAGTCCACCTCCTCCTCCCGGATCTGCGCCGCCGACTGGCTGTCCGATAAGCGTGGCGACGAACAGCTCCACGACGTCAGTATCCGATGATCCACCGAGAGACACATCGGTGGCCTCGTCGAGCTGCCCACGTGTGTAGATGTCTCCTTCCGAGCCCCACCCGACCGTCTCGGGAGCAACAACGAAGACGGTGCCGGTCCCGCCCATCGCATCAAGTGTGCTCTCCGCATAGATCGTGGCACCCCCGGAGGGTTCAGCACTAAGGACCGCTATCGAGAGTTCGCCTCCTTGGAAACGAGCTTCGACGACTGCGTCTTCAACGGCGTCCGGATCGGCGTCCGACCCGTCTTCGATGAAGAACCCTTGCGCTTCAAGGATCGGTGCAACGTCAGCAGGCTGTGCCGCAGCGACGAGGAAGACGAGGGCGACAGCGGCAAGGATCAGGCGTTTCATGCGATGAGGGTACCCGCGGCCAACACGGTGGGCGCCTATCTCCCCACCGCGGCCCGAACGAAGAACGCCACGTTGGCAGGCCGCTCGGCCATTCTTCGCGTGAGATACGGGTACCAGGCAGTGCCGTACGGCACGTAGACGCGAACCGGATGCCCCTCGGCGAGGAGCGATCGCTGGAGGTTCCGACGCACGCCGTAGAGCATCTGGAATTCCCATGGGCGAGTGCGGTGTTCGGCAAGTTCCTTCGTGAGATCGATCCGTTTGTCATCGTGGGTTGCGATCGCCGGCAAGACCCCGGGGGTGGCCATCAATCGCCTGGTGAGCGTGTCGAATGCAGCATCAACTCGATCCCCATCCTGATGGGCGACCTCGGCAGGCTCGGCATAGGCGCCCTTGCAGAGCCGCACGTGGCCGCCACACACGACGATCCGATCGAGGTCCGCCGGGGTGCGGTAGAGGTAGCTCTGGACGGCGATGCCGACATTGCCGTACTGGGCCTGGACCGTCTCGAAGCTCGAAACCGTCCTCTCGACGTGTTCGGACTCCTCCATGTCGATAGTGATCGTCGTTCCGGCCTCGACGGCTCGCGCAGCCAGAGTGTCGAGGGATTCGACGGCGAGATCGTCGTCGAATCCGAGGCCGAGTTGGGTCAGTTTGATGGAGATGTTGGCATCGAGGCCGCTCTCGTGGATCCTGTCGAGACATTTGAGGTAGTCGTCCCGCGCAGCAGCTGCAGCCGCCGCATCCGTCACATGTTCGCCCAGATGATCGAGGGAGACCTGAGCGCCCATCTCGTTCAGGGACTGGGTTGCGGCCGCAGCTTCGTCGATCGTTTCCCCGGCTACGAAACGTAGCGAGAAGCGGCGGCCCACTGCGGACTCGGAGAAGAGCTTCTTTGCCGATGGTCGACCGGTGACGGCGAGGACGCTGCGGCCGACAAGGTTCACTCTTCGGAATCCCCGGCGGCGCGCTTGCCAAGTTCGCGGGATCGTCGCGCTGCGGCCTGGATCGCATCCTCCATCAGCGTGCGGAACCCACCCTCTTCAAGGGCATAGATGGCTGCGGCAGTTGTCCCTCCAGGTGATGTCACGTCGCCTCGCAAACGGAACGCGCTCTTCTCTGAGCCGGCAAGCAGCATTCCCGCGCCTCGCAGGGTCTGATGAACGAGAAGCTCGGCGGCATAGTGCGGAAGGCCCTCGCGAATTGCCGCCTCCGTCATGGCTTCGCCCAGGAGGAACACGTATGCCGGACCGGTACCGGACACGGCCGTCACGGCATCGAGCAAGTCCTCGGACAGCTCAATTGTCTCGCCGACGGCGCCGAGGACGGCCGCAGCATCGGCGATAGCGTCGGCATCGGCGTGCGTTCCTCCGCAGTAGGCGGTCATGCCCTCGTCTATGGCGGCAGGCGTGTTCGGCATGGAACGGACGATCGGGATACCCGGTAGAGCCTTCTCGTATGAGTCAATAGTTACACCGGCCGCGATCGAGACGATGACTTGATCTGTCGCAAGGGTCTCGCCGATCTCCTCCAGAAGTCCCGGCACGTCCTTCGGTTTGACCGCCACAACGATCACCCGCTTCCCTGCGACCGCCTGTTTGGCATCGAGGGTCGCCGTAATCCCGGTAAGGAATTCGACCTCCCGGAGTCGCTCGTTCCGGCGGTCGGCGATTGCGAGAGCACTCGCCGCCCAACCCGCACGCAGGAGACCGAGGCTGAAGGTCTCTCCCATAGATCCGGCTCCGAGAATGGCAACAGTCGGTTTCATGAGCGCAACTCTACAACGACATCACGAACCCAGGGCTCGCAGGGTCGTTGTGTAGTGGACAGCGATGTCGTCGCTGAATGCGACGACGCGAATCTCTTCTAGGTCTCCGCCATCATCGAGCCATGTCACGATCGTCTCGGCGATCACCCTGCATGCCTGCGCCGGAGGGTATCCGTAGATTCCCGCCGATATCGTTGGCACCGCGATCGAACGTGAGCCCAGACCGACGGCGGTGTCGAGAGCCGCTCTCACGGCCTCGTCCAACAGCGCCTCGTTGTCCTGACCGACTCGGTAGACCGGTCCTACAACATGAATCACGAAATCTGCCGGCATCGAACCAGCGGAGGTGACCGCTGCTCCGCCGCGGGGCACCGCTCCGTGGGCATCGATCCAGGCTCGGGACTCTGCATCGACCTCTGGAGCCCCTGCATGTGCGATCGCTGCGGCTACCCCGCCACCGTGCGCGAGATGAGCATTGGCAGCAACGATCACGTCGACGTCCTGTGTCGTGATGTCCCCGCGCACGACGGTGACACGATTCATCCCCTGATCTCCACAGTCTCTGTCGGCCGGCGAACTCCTGTTAGACGTTCTATCTGGGTAGCGAAGCGATCCGCATCACCCGTCGTCAGATAGCGGGTCACCGTCTCGCCGGTGCCTTCGCCATCGGATCGCACCCGCGCTACTTGCCGGGCGACGGCGGGGGCAGGGTCGATGACACTGACCGCTTCGCCGGCCGCGGCCTGGATCTGATCGGCAACAAACGAGTAGTGGGTGCAACCGAGAACGATCGCGTCGGCTCCCCGCCCGACGACGTCGGACGTGAACCGTTGGATCATGTCGTCAGCGTCTTCTCCGTCTTCGATTGCCGCGGCAAGGCCGGGACAAGCCTGCGCGACAACGGAGACTCCCCGGGCGTGCCGATCGACAACCGACGAGAAGAGTTCCCCTTGGAACGTGGCCTCGGTGGCAAGGACGCCGATGGTCCCCCGTTGCGTGGCTCCAACAGCGGGCTTGACCGCGGGTTCCATGCCGACGAACGCCATGGCGGGGAACCGGTCCCGGAGTTGGTGAAGCGCCGCAGCAGATGCGCTGTTGCAGGCAACAACCACGGTGGAGACGCCTGCATCGATCAGGTAACCACTGACGGCGAACGCACGCTCTCGCACCGCGGCAAGCCCCCTCTCACCGTAGGGGGAGTACGCCTGGTCCGCGACGTATACGATGTTGACCGACGGGAGAAGGGTCCGCACCTCGCTCAGGATCCCGAGACCGCCAACCCCAGAGTCGAAGATGCCGATCGAACCTGCGGTCACCAGGATTCACCGTGGCGATTCCGGAAGGCGACGTCACCCATCGGTTTGCGCCCGCCGAACTTCAGCGGAACGGCGTCGTCCGCCGGATAGCCGACAGCGATGGCGTATCTGCATCTGGCCCCTTCGGGAAGACCGAGAATGGCTCGTGCATCGTCTTCGCGGTGCAGCGTGATCGGACATGATGCAAGGCCGAGAGTGTCGGCGGCGAGCATCAGGTTCTGGGCGACGCGGCCGGTATCGAACTCGCAGCCGCCGCTCTCTTCCACGAGGGCGAATGCGATCGGGGCAGCGCTGAGGGGAACGGTGAAGTCGCCGCACGCCGTAAGCCGCTCCTTCTGCTCGCCGTCGACAACCACGAAGGACCACTGCTGGAGGTTCTTGCTGCTCCCGGTCCATCGGGCTGCTTCGAGTAGGCGCTCGATGAGGGCGTCCGGCAGTGGTGCGTCGCTGTACGAGCGAAGGGCCCGGAGGGCGAGGATGCGGTCGTAGTGATCGTTGGTAGTCATGGCGCCAGCGTACCCATGAGAAAGGGACCAGGGTTACCCCGGTCCCTCTCTTACAACGACTTGTGTCGGTTCAGCCGAGGAGCTTCGCCTTCTGGGCGGCGAACTCAGCTTCGCTGAGCGCTCCCGAGTCCTTGAGCTTTGCCAGCTTCTCCAACTCGTCGGCGGTACCGCCACCGCTGCCTGCCACACTCTTGATGTAGCTGGCCTGAGCCTGTTGGGCATCGGAAGCCTGCTTCATGGACCGTTCCTGCATCTTGCCGCCGTTGGCGAT
>RCNF010002246.1_pt1 | contig 10343 bp, 7 predicted proteins | sample 2041311 | NCBI WGS metagenome assembly RCNF01 (sample SAMN09708228, study PRJNA481090) | Marine sediment metagenome, whole genome shotgun sequencing project. | biome: marine sediment; feature: ocean; material: sediment; isolation source: Sewage treatment plant 2 marine sediment (STP2) ... | reverse complement strand
GAACCATCCCCTACACCCAGTATTGTGTCAATTGCTTTGGCACCAAGAAACAGAACAGATGTGAGGTTTACAAAAACAAAAAGTGCAATCCAGAAAGTGGCAAGGATTGTTTTAAGTGTTGTGTTATACCTTTGTTCAACAAACTGAGGTATTGTATATATTCCTTTCTTGATAAATACAGGGAGGAAATACTTACCTACTATAATAAGACAGGCTGCAGCCATAAATTCATAAGTTGCAATAGCCAGACCCCCTGCAAATCCCGATCCTGACATTCCGATTATCTGTTCGGCTGAGATATTGGCAGCAATAAGAGAAGCACCAATAGCCCACCATGGAAGTGCTTTTGAAGCCAGGAAATAGTCCTCGGCCGTCTTTTGCTTACCCTTCTTACTCCTTGAGACCCACAGCCCAAGGCCAATGATCATAACCGCATAGGCTGCAAAAATTAAATAATCCAAAAAATGAAAGCTGCTATTCATAGTACAGGTAGTCTTAGTAAATTAATCATCAAAAATAATAATACATCCCTTATTGAAGGGGCAATAAAGTTATTTATACTCATTCTAAATACTACCCCTGCGCTAGAATAAACTGGTGATAGAGGTATATTTACGCTAATACATTTTCAACTAAAATTTATCTTTAATGCGCCCTAAAAGAGGTTTTGCCAGTGATAATAATTCAGGTGTCCATCCAGACATATTTGCAGCGATGGGAAAAGTTAATGAGGGACATACGATTGCATATGGCAACGATAAATATACCAGGGAGGCCGAAGAGCTTTTTAAAATTATTCTTGGTCAGGATACCGAAGTATTTTTTGTTTTTACAGGTACTGCAGCTAATGTATTAAGTCTTACCGCAGTTACAAATACCTGGAATTCAGTAATCACAGCTTATACAGCTCATATTGAGCAAGATGAATGTGGTGCTCCTGAGAAGCATACAGGGTGCAAAATTCTGACATGCGACACAGACAATGGGAAACTTACACCGGCTTCGCTGGGTAAGCATCTACATGGTTTTGATTTTGAGCATCATAGTCAGCCTAAAGTGGTATCGATTACACAGGCAACAGAAATGGGCACAATCTACACTTTGGATGAGATTAAAGAGCTTGCTGATTATGTACACTCCTTTGATATGCTTCTACACCTCGATGGCGCCCGTATAGCAAATGCGGCAGCTTCCCTTGATCTGCCTTTCAGGGATTTTACCACTGAAGCAGGTATTGATATACTTTCATTCGGTGGCACAAAGAATGGAATGATGTATGGAGAGGCAGTATGTTTTTTAAAGCCAGGCTTATCTGAAAATTTTAAATATATAAGGAAGCAGAGTATGCAGCTTACTTCTAAGATGCGTTTTGTCTCAGCCCAGTTTATAGCCTATTTCAGGAACGATTTATGGTTACGTAATGCTCAGCATGCCAATAAGATGGCCAAGCTATTGGAAAAGAAACTTTCAGGGATATCCGGACTCATAATCACACAGGAAGTTGAGTCGAACGGTGTTTTTGTTATTATGGACCCGACTGTTGCAGATAAAATAAGGAATTCATATTTCTTCTATCCATGGAACCCATTGATCTCAGAATACCGATTAATGACATCGTGGGATACAGAGGAAGAAGATATTAAGGGTTTTGTGTCTTTACTAAAAAAGGAATTGGGCTGAGTTTTTGTTGATCACTACGCTTTTATCTTTTTACTTTTGTCTTTTATCTTATTTTGACCGGAACCCGGAACCCGGAACTCAGAACTTTTACGGCAGTAAAAGTGAACTATCCCCATAGCTCAAAAACCTGTAATCATTATTTAACGCGTGGTTATAGACTGTTTTCCAGTCTTCACCTATCAGTGCCGAAACAAGTAATAATAGTGTACTCGCCGGCATATGATAATTGCTGATAAGGCCTTTTACAATTTTGAACTTGTAACCCGGTACAATAATAGCTGATGTGGAGGCTTCCAGTGTATCAATATCCTGTTTATGCATATAGTTCAGGATTGCCATAAGCGATTCTTCCACGCTTACAGATGCTTTGTATTCGTAAAGTTCCCATTGACTGATCTCAGGCTTACTATCTCCGGGTTTATAGCCATTAAGTAATTTAATGCCAAGTGTGTACAGACTCTCTATAGTCCTGACAGAAGTAGTTCCTACAGCTATAATATTCTTACTTATTAATGCTTCCAGGCATGGCTTGCTGACAGTGAAATGCTCATTGTGCATTTGATGATCTCCAATGGTTGGGGTTTTAACCGGCACAAAGGTTCCGGCGCCAACATGAAGTGTAATATTTTCAAAGTCTAGCCCCTTTATAAGCATACTGTCAAAGACTCTCTCTGAAAAGTGGAGTCCGGCAGTGGGTGCCGCAACCGACCCGTCGGTATGAGAGTATATTGTCTGATAACGCAATTTATCAAGAGCTTCATCTTTACGCTTTAGATAAGGTGGCACCGGAACGCGACCGTACAGATCCATTATCTCACCGAAAGATATATCGCTTCTATTCCAGCTAAAACCAACAATAACTTTATCACCAGTCTGGCTTACTTTTTCAGCTCTTACTTCAAAATTTTGATTGTCCTTGCTAATTTGCATCGACAGATGGCCTTCTTTCCATTTTTTAAGATTACCTACAAGGCACTTCCATTCTGTCTCCGTTGTGGATTCCAGAGATTGCTCATAGGATACAGGCTTATGTGGTTCAAGGCAAAATATCTCAATTTTAGCACCTGTTGGTTTATTGAATATCAACCTGGATCTGATAACCCTGGTATTATTGAAAATCAGGGTGTGGTTAGTATCAAGGTGCTTGCAGATATTATAGAACTTATCATCAGATATAACTCCCTTCCTGTAAACCAGGAGTTTAGACATGTCGCGTTCGCTGAGTGGGTATTTGGCTATCCTTTCATCGGGTAGTGCATACCTGTAATCCTCAACCCTGATATCCTTGTAAGTGGGCATAATAAAATAAAAAGTTTCAGTAGTATAGGCGTGCAAAAATAAGTATTTTTGTTCTAAGAACTTAGAAAGCAATAAAATGAAAGATATAGCTGAGGGAGACAGGGTTAAATTCCTGAATGATACCGGGTCAGGTGTGGTCACAAGGGTGGTCGATAATGACCTGGTAATGGTAAGTACAGATGATGGTTTTGAGTATCCTGTAATGAAAAGTGAATTATTAGTCACTTCAATTGACGAAAGTGATATGGATACAGATCCGGAAGTGCTGGTATTACGTAAAGTTTTTACGGAGCCTGTGGAAGAAGAGCTATTTGCAGAAGAAGAAATATTGAGGACCCCTGAGGACTATGAGCAGGATAAGCCATCAGAAGACCAGCCGAAAATCATTACTGAACCGCCTGTAAAAGAGGTGGATAAAGAGTCTGCCTTCTATAAGAAAGCTATGAAACTCAGGGAGAGGGAAAAAGCAAAGAAAGAAAAGAAACCATCAGGTATTGAAGAGGTTGATCTGCATATTGCCCAGATAATTGATAATAAGGATGGACTAAGTTCGGGTGAGATTGTTGATATACAGCTGTCACGTTTCAGAACCGCGCTTGAAGGTGCCATTAGGTCTGGTCAGAAAAGGATAGTCTTTATTCATGGAAAGGGCGCAGGGAAGCTCAAAAGGGATATTGTAAGGATAATTGATAACGAGTATCCACGTTGCAATCACCAGGATGCATCATTCGCTGAGTATGGCTATGGAGCCACAATGATACTTATTTCATAATTAATTTAAGAAGCATAGCTTATGGCTTATGAAAGCAGAAATCCGTTTAGCGATAAGCTAATTGGCAGATTTGAATTAATGAGTGATTCTGAACTTGCCTTAGTCCTCGAGGACTCAAATAATACCTTCAGGCAATGGCGATTAAGTAATTTCAGAGAGCGTACGGAACTTTTGAGAAAATTTGCAGATCTTTTACTTGAAGAAAAAGAACTTCATGCTGAGTTGATTTCAAGTGAGATGGGCAAACCTATTAAACAGGCTCTTGCCGAAGTTGTAAAATCGGCATCAGCTTGTATGTATTATGTCGACAAGGCTGAGCTTATATTACAGGAAAGACAAGTGGAGAGCAGTGGCAGTAAGAGTAAGCTTATTTATTCAGCCCAGGGGACGGTATTTGCTATTATGCCATGGAATTATCCTTACTGGCAGCTTATAAGGTGTCTTGCCCCGGCAGTAGTTTCGGGTAATTGCGTTGTTTTAAAGCATGCGTCAAACGTGCCAGGTTGTGCCAATATGCTGGAAGAAACTTTTAAGAGGGCTGGGGCTCCAAAGGGATTATTTACAAATCTTTTTATTAGCCATGGGCAGACAGCTAAGCTTATTGAAAATCGCTATATACGTTCCATATCTCTTACAGGAAGTAATTATGCCGGTGAGATTATTGCTGCAAAGGCCGGCTCGGTTACAAAAAAATGTGTTTTGGAACTGGGTGGGAGCGATCCCTTTATTGTATTTGACGATGCTGATCCTGAAAAAGCTGCTGCGGCCGCAGTAACGGGGCGGTTTCAGAATAGCGGACAGAGTTGTATTGCATCGAAGAGACTGTTTGTGCAGGGTGGGATCTACGATAAGTTTATGGAGTATTTTGTTCCTGGAGTAAAGTCTTTAAGGAGTGGCGATCCGATGGATCAGGAGACCGATATTGGTCCTTTGGTTAACAAGCAGGCCGTTAATGAACTACGCGAACAGGTTGAGAGATCTGTAAGAGCAGGAGCCAGGATAGTATGTGGCGACTTATATAGTAGATATGGTGATGCATTTTTTGATCCCATGGTTTTGGAAGATGTTCCTATAGATTCTGCCCTTGCAGTAGAGGAGACATTCGGACCTGTAATGCCGGTATTCAGATTTGATAACTATGATAGTATGATAGATGATGTTAATTCATCAATATTTGGTCTCGGAAGTTCGGTGTGGACCAATAACCCAGAGCTGATTGGCAAAGTGGAACGGGATATTGATTGTGGAATGCTTTCTATTAATGGTTTCTCGCGATCCGATCCTATGATTCCATTCGGTGGAGTAAAGTCATCAGGTTATGGCAGGGAGTTATCCGATCTTGGTATGATGGAATTCCTCAATATTAAGACGGTTTCGCGTTATAGCTAGCTTTTATTTTAATATTATATCTTTGCAGTGCAGCAAACCGTTCTGTCGCTGCGCCTATGGCGTGGAGGAAAGTCCGGACAGCATAGAGCACCATACTTCTTAACGGGAAGATGTTCGTGAGGGCATAGTAGTGTAACAGAAAATAACCGTCCGCCAGCTGGCGGATAAGGGTGAAAAGGTGGGGTAAGAGCCTACCGGTTCTGCAGGCAACTGCAGGAGCCGTACACCTTATGGGCTGAAAGACCATGTAAACCGGCAGTCGAGAGCTGCTCGCTCAATGCCGGAGGGTAGGTCGATAAAGTCGTTTAGCAATAAACGACACAGATAAATGACAGAAACCCCGTCCAGAGGTTTTAACCAGGGGACGGGGTACAAGATCCGGCTTATAGGTTTGCTGCTTATTTTATCTCAAATTTTGAATCGTCGATAGGCATATTAAATTCTACTTTTGTAAATTCCAGGACACCGCTTTGTCCTGCAGCTGTGGTAATCATCTTATGAGCCAGCATTACACCATTAACCTTTTTATAGTCAGCCATTTTAATTACAGTATTGTAGGTTTGTCCCATTTGGGTCATCTCCATCTCGGTTGCAACAACAAGAAAATCTTTCTTATCCAGGTAGGTATAAATAGTACCGGTTTCTGCTATAACCTTAATCTTGTAGCAAGCTTTTCCATCAAAGTCAGTCTCACCAACAAGTTCCATTTTACCATCTTTAAATGATTGATTTAATGGTGATCCTATCACTTTTTGATTCTTAGCTGATGCAATTGTTGCTTCATCAAGGGGTGTTGCCTCACTGGATCCCATCATCGGGTTTATCATATAGCCTTTGTCACCATTAATAACAGTCACTATTTGCATACCACTCATCTCAATTTCTGTCCTCATCTTATCGGGCTTTTTTTCATACATAGTCATGTTTATGTCCATCCCCATATTACTCATAACCGCTTCAATCCTTGTTGTTTTGAAGCTTGCCATTTTCTCGGCTCCAATAGCCTTGTCGTGTTTCTTAATAATTGTAGCGAGGTCCTGTGAGAACACTGATATTGATAGCAGTGTTACGGCGAATAATAAAATTGTCTTTTTCATAGTTCTAGTTTATTTCTGATTTTTAATTTTTATAATTGTTTCTCTTAGCATACTGAGTTTGCTGATAAGGTTTTCAAGTTTATCAAGTTTAAGCATATTTGCCCCATCTGATAACGCAGAGGCAGGATCAGGATGTGTTTCCAGGAAAATTCCATCAGCACCAGCAGCTATTGCACTCATGGCAATCGTTTCTATTAGCTCTGGTTGTCCACCAGTAACACCTGAAGAGCTGTTGGGTTGTTGCAAAGAGTGTGTAATATCCATAATAACAGGTACACCGAAAGACCTCATGGCCGGGATATTGCGCATATCCACAACAAGATCTCCGTATCCAAACATATTGCCCCGCTCAGTAAGCATTACATTACTATTACCGGTGCTAAGAACCTTATCCATGGCAAACTTCATTGAAGAGCCTGATAAAAACTGTCCCTTCTTTATATTTACCCATTTGCCGGTTTTTCCAGCAGCAAGCAAGAGATTGGTTTGTCTGCACAGAAAGGCTGGGATCTGGAGTATATCAACATATTCAGCAGCCATCGCTGCTTCTTCTTCTGTGTGTATATCTGTTACAGTAGGAATATCGAAAGTAGTGCCTGCCTCAGCCAGTAATTCAAGAGCTTTTCGGTCGCCAATCCCTTCAAATGAGTCCAGTTTTGACCTGTTGGCTTTTCTGTACGATGCTTTAAGAATTGTTGGGATTTTGTACTTATCACTTAGCCTTCGGACTTCCGTTGCAACTTCGTTCAGAATAGCCTTGCTTTCAAGTACACAGGGACCTGCAAGAAGAAAGAAAGAATCTGATTGTTGATGTTTTAAGCGTTTTATATTGCCAATCATAGTAATACTTTAATATGTAAATGTAGCAAATATGCTCTGGAAACCATTCTTAGCCCTTTCCATATTTATAAAATTTATCCCACATCTTTTGCAAGCTGGATCTGATATCCTTTTCACGGGCATTATCTCCGGGTTCATAAAAAATTCTTCCTTTTAAGTCTTCGGGCAGATAATTGTCCTGGATAAAGTTTCCGTCATAAGAGTGCGCATACTTATAGTCGGCTCCATACTTAAGGTCTTTCATAAGCTTTGTTGGAGCATTCCTTAAATGGAGTGGGACAGGAGCATCTCCGCTTTTTTCAAGCTCAGCCATGGCACTGTTAATAGCCTGGTAACTGGAGTTGCTCTTTGGAGAAGTGGCAAGATAAACGGCTGCCTGGGAGAGTATTATCCTTGATTCGGGCCAGCCAATTACAGAAACTGCATCAAAACAGGATTGTGCAAGCAAAATTGCATTGGGATTGGCCATACCAATATCTTCTGATGCCAGTATTACCAGTCTGCGGGCAATAAACTTAACATCTTCGCCACCGGCCACCATCCTGGCAAGCCAGTAAACAGCAGCATTGGGATCGCTGCCCCTGATTGATTTAATAAAGGCTGATACTATATCATAATGCTGTTCGCCACCTTTATCGTAAAGTGCCATATTCTTCTGAACATGAGTTGTTACCATCTCATCAGTAATAATAATAGCCTTATCCGATTCTAATCCAGTGCTCATGGCCGATACCACTAATTCGAGGGTATTGTAGAGTTTCCTGGCGTCTCCTGCAGCAAGCCTGTACAGAGCTTCATACTCCTTTATCTCTATTTTGAATTCAGAAATATATGGGTCTGAAGTAAGAGCCTTTGTAGTTAGTTCTTTAAGATGTTTATTCTCCAGTGGTTTAAGGACATAGATCTGACACCTGGACAGTAAGGGGGATATTATTTCAAAACTGGGGTTTTCTGTCGTAGCCCCAATCAGGGTTATTGTTCCATTTTCAACAGCACCCAGAAGTGAATCCTGCTGGGATTTGCTAAAACGGTGTATTTCATCGATAAAGAGAATAGGGTTCGGATTATTGAAGAACTGTTGTTTTTTCGCTTTTTCAATAGTTTCCCTTACGTCCTTAACACCTGAATTAACTGCACTTAGTTTGTGGAAGGGACGATTATGCATATTGGCAATTATACTGGCAAGAGTTGTTTTGCCTACTCCAGGTGGTCCCCATAGAATAAATGATGGAATAACGCCAGATTCAATACTCTTCTTAAATGTAGAATCCTTACCAGCTAGATGTTCCTGTCCCACATAATCATCAAGGGTCTTTGGCCTCATTCTTTCGGCAAGGGGTTGATTTGAAAGCATATTCTTTTCTTTAGGGCAAATTTAGTAAAAGAATGGAGTAATGGAATATTGGAGTAATGGAATATTGGAATAATGGAATAGTGGAGTATTGGAACAATGGAGTATTGGGGGATAAGTAATAAAAAAATGATGCCAGGTATTACCGGCATCATTTTTAACTCATAACTCATAACTCATAACTCATAACTTCTTTTACCGATTAAATGCTTCATAGAAGTCTCTGTATGCTTTAACTGAGTTACCTGCGTGTAGTATCAGACCTTTGGATTCGTTCAGAATACTGAGGAACAGCATACTTGCTTTCGTCCCTGATTCACCCTTCTTAATCCTTTTTATCTGCATCTTACGCATATGCTCATCCATTTCGACTAGATCATTTTGTTTTTGTACAGATTCCTTGATATTGTCAAAATTCTCAGATTTTAAAATACCCACAAGGAAGTTGAAGTATTCGCTTATCTGAAGATTAAAGTCATTAAGGTCAGATTGTTGCTTCTTGCTGAGAGGAGCATGATTATTATCAATATGATTGAGGATTGGTTCAGTTATAAAGTTGAGAGCATGAGCTGCTTCCCTCAGATAATCAAATATCTGTACGTAATAAGGTGCTGCATCCAGCTTACTTTCATCGAGACGTCTTATAACCTTATGCACATTGTCCTTTTTCATCTTAATGTCAAGGTTCAGCTTTCTAACTTCTTTTCGAATTTTTTTCAGAGACTTAAGGTCTTCTTTAGATGCACTGATAGTAAGCTTATCGTATAAGCTTGATAGATTCAAAAGGTTAGAGATAAGAGTGTTCTGACATGCCGGAATAATTTTTTCTTCTGTAGTTGTTTCGTCAAATTCAATAGATTTCATCTTTTCTTCGCTTTCTAGTGATCTCTTTTTGTGAAGTTTAAAACTTCTGAAAAGCATATAACTAACAAAGAGTGCAAGAGCAAATATTGCCCACATACCGGCCCAGTTAATAAAGAGTGCAATTAGGAAGGCTGAGCTAAAGGCAGCCATGGCTGTCATAAACCATCCTGTAATTACAACCATTACACCTGTTATCCTATATACAGCAGTGTCTCTGCCCCAGGCTCTGTCGGCCAGCGATGTACCCATCGATACCATAAATGTTACATAGGTAGTGGACAGAGGCAGTTTCATAGATGTACCCAGTGCTATCAGCATACCTGCAACAACAAGGTTGATAGAGGCACGAAGAAGGTCGAACATCATATCATCGTCTTGATTAAGCTGATCTGACTGATTAGTGTCAAACCTTGAATCGAGCCAGACAATAACTTTTTTTGGTATTATCAACTTAAAGAAGCTTGATATTTGAATGCTCATTCTTACCATTGATCTTGCAAGGCCTGATGAATGAAACATTTCAGACCCTTCATCATGCTTACTCAGGTTAAGTTCAGTTTTTGTAACTGTTCTTGATTTTTTGGAGGTCCAAAGAGCAAGGGCCATAATTATACCTGCACCAAGAAGGAATATTGTGGGAGTTTTTACTTTGGCTGCCAGGGAGTTCATTAATAATCCGTCTGGTGATTCCCCGCTGGCCATCCATTCTTTAAAAGATTCCAAACCGGCAAGAGGCACACCAATAAAGTTAACAAGGTCGTTACCTGCGAATGCCATTGCCAGAGAAAATGTACCAACAAGTACGATTATCTTAGGAATATTAATCTTAAAGAGCATACTGAGTATCTGCAGTACTACTGCCCATCCTGCGAAACTATATAGAAGAATTCTCAGTGTATTTACTTTAATCCAGCTTATAGTTTCCGGATCCATAAATGATGCTCCTTTCGCACCTTTTATTAACATAAAATAGGTTATGGCAGTAATTGCAAGACCACCCCATATCGACCCGAAATACTTTAAGTTTTTCTTATAATTAAAAGTGAATAGC